>Ga0315912_10003580_pt1 | contig 15355 bp, 13 predicted proteins | sample VfabasoilMG_FD_204469 | JGI IMG/M metagenome (GOLD analysis project Ga0315912, IMG submission 204469) | Garden soil microbial communities collected in Santa Monica, California, United States - V. faba soil | ecosystem: Environmental > Terrestrial > Soil > Garden | place: USA: California... | reverse complement strand
GGACGCACTCTTCCCTTACTTCCCATCTGAGCCACCGCGCACTATCTTCCCAGGTGAGGATTTGCCATCCGTGACAACGGTCTTCCGTCGTTTCAATTTATGGTATCTGGGAGGACTGGGAATCCACACGAGCGTGTTTCCTAGCGCTCATGTTTCCGGCGCGTTCAGCACCGCGCTGGGTTTGATTACGCTGATTCGCCGCCCGGCTTGGATTGGCCGCTTGATGCTTGCCCTGGCGCTGCTCATTGCGATCGCTACCATCTATGGGCGCTATCACTATGCGGTAGACGCCGCAGCAGGCTTGATCATCGCGATTACAGCGTGGCGCATCACGGGCAGCGTTTACGGCAGCCAGCATATCATAGAGTAATGCGCACTTTTGATAGCTTGTCAGAGCGGGAGATTCTTGCTTTGGCTATTTCACTGGAAGAAGAGGACGAGCGCATTTTCGCGGACTTTGCCGAGGGCCTGCGCGAAACATTTCCTGCGTCGGCCAGCGTATTCGATGGAATGCGTGAAGAGGAGTCCGGCCACCGCAGGCGGTTGATCGAACTCTACCGGGAACGCTTTGGTGACCATATTCCGCTGGTCCGTCGGCAAGATGTCAAGGGCTTGGTGCAACCGAAACCAGTCTGGCTGCTAAAGCCTTTGGGTCTGGAGAAAGTTCGCAACCAAGCGGCTGCGATGGAAGCCGAAATCAGGCATTTTTACGAAAAGGCCGCGCTTCGGACAACCGATGCCCGCATACGCATGTTGCTTGGAGATCTGGCTCAGGAAGAGCGGTCGCATGAGCACCTCGCGGGGAAACTGGGGTCCAAAGAACTGACGCCGGATATTCGTCAAAGCGAAGACGAGGCAGACCGCCGTCTATTTGTGTTGCAGATCGTTCAACCTGCTTTGGCCGGATTGATGGACGGATCGGTTTCGACATTGGCCCCGCTTTTTGCCGCCGCTTTTGCCACTCAAAATAGTTGGGACGCCTTCGTCGTAGGCTTGGCCGCATCCATCGGCGCAGGTATCAGCATGGGATTTGCAGAAGCGCTGTCCGACGACGGCAGCCTCACAGGCAGGGGACATCCGTGGATCAGAGGGTTTGTCTGCGGCATCATGACCGCGCTCGGTGGGATTGGACACACGCTCCCATTTCTATTGAGCAATTTTCAGACTGCAACCGTGATCTCAGTTGTTGTCGTGATCATAGAATTGGCAATCATTGCCTACATCCGCCACAAGTACATGGACACGCCCCCGCTGGCGGCGGCCTTACAGGTAGGATTGGGCGGAGCACTGGTGTTTGCCGCAGGTGCGTTGATTGGGAGTTCGTAGATTGCTTGCCAGTTCCTAGAATGAGATACTCAAGAATCCCTCATGTACAAAGAGATTCTTATACAGCACCAGGACGGAACCACCCGCACCGTCAGTCTTCTTGGAAAACGTCTGTCCCTGGGGCGCTCGTCCGACAACGATCTTTCCTATCCAGACGATTCGTCCATGTCGCGTCGGCACTTAATCCTCGACCGCGACGAGGACAATTGGTTTTTGGAAGATCTCGGCAGCAAAAACGGAACGTCGTTCAACGGGCAGAAATTCACGGGACGGAAGGTGCTGACCGCAGGCGACAAAATCGCTGTTGGCCGCGTGGTCATCATTTACGATCCGGCCCCTGTTGGCGACGAGACGATGATGTTTGTAGAAGATGAAACGACAGCGGGCGTGATCAGCACAGCCAGCGTCCACACCAGTTTGCAGGAAGTAGTTTCCTCGCCCGAAGGCGGAATCGCGGCGGTGTTGACCGCGAATGCACTTACTGGGTCGCCACGTCTCCAGGCCCTTTTGGACGCTGGCGCGCAGCTCGCAAATCACAGTTCGCTTTCCGAGCTTTTCCCTGTGATCCTGCAACTTGCGATTGACGCCGTCGGCGCGCAACGTGGAATTCTGATGACGCTGGAAGGCGGTGATTTACACGTCCGGGCCGCGCGCGGTGATGGCTTCCGTATTTCCCGCGCCGTTCGTGATCAGGTCATCGAGAAAAAACAATCCCTGCTTGTCATTGATACCGCAGCAGACGAGATGTTGAAAGCTTCCGCAACGATCGTCGCCCAGGAGATCAAGAGTTTGATGGCCGTCCCCTTGCAGACGGCGGAAAAAGTGACGGGTCTAATCTATGTCGATTCGCCTCACATCGTGCGTCCTTTCACGGCAGAGGATCTGACGGTGCTGACCGTGATGTCCAACATTGCGGCTATTCGTATTGAACACGCCCGCCTCATGGAAGTGGAACAGACCGAGCGGATGATGGCAAAAGAACTGGAGCAAGCCGCTGAGATTCAGCGTAACCTGTTGCCGAAGGACCCTCCGCATGTGGAAGGCTTTCAACTGGCGGGTTATAGTGTGGCTTGCCGCTCAGTAGGCGGAGATTACTTCGACTACATCAAGCTTCCCAAGGGATGGATGGGGGTTATCGTTGGCGACGTCGCAGGCAAGGGCTTACCCGCCGCACTCATGATGTCGAGCCTTCAAGCCCGTGTTCAGGTCCTCTCAGAAGAGACCGAAGATATTGCCGATTTCGTTACTCGACTCAACCGCAGCGTCACCGCCTCTTGTCCCGGCAATCGGTTCATTACGTTCTTCATCGTAATGTTCAATCCCGCCACGGGAGATTTCTCTTATTGCAATGCCGGTCACAACCCGCCATTTCTGGTACGTCAGAACGGAACTGTGGAACAACTGGAAGTGGGTGGACCTGTGTTAGGAATCCTGAAGCAGATGCAGTATCAGTCTGCAACCGGAAAACTTGAGCCGGGAGATGTGATTGGCATGTACAGCGACGGCGTGACCGAAGCTAGAAACCCCGCCGACGATGAGTTCGGTGACGATCCAACCATGATGCAGTTTGTGGATCGGCGGAGCCACAGCGCGCAGGAGATTGTCACCGGGTTGTTCAATTATCTGGAGTCATTCATGAGCACAGCTCCGGCGGCTGACGACATTACACTGGTGGTTCTGAAACGGACCTAGACGGTAACGACATGAAGGTTGCGGTTGTTGGCTTAGGCTTCATGGGTACAACACACCTTGGTGCCTGGGCTGCGATACCGGAAGTTGTAATTGGAGCAGTTGTTTGCCGTGATCCTGCGAAAATTCGATCCGATGGAATTACTACCACTGCCGGCAACCTGGATCGTCCTGCCCTACCGATCAACCTCACCAGCGCTGTCATCACATCAGACATAGATGCAGTATTAGGCGATCCATCCATTGACATTGTGGACATCTGCCTGCCAACGTACCTCCACGAATCGAATACGATTGCCGCATTGCAGGCTGGGAAACATGTTCTTGTAGAGAAACCAATGGCATTGGACCGCGACTCATGCAACCGCATGCTGGACGCCGCCAAAGCATCGGACCGCATCTTGATGGCTGCGCAAGTACTGCGTTTTTGGCCTGACTATCAACCATTGATTCGTGCCCACCGCGACGGCAGTCTCGGCAGCGCGCGAGCGTGGTTGTTTCGAAGACGTTGCGCTGCTCCCGCTTGGGGCAAATGGTTGCAGGATGCCGCGTTAAGCGGCGGCGGGGTGCTAGACCTTTTGATTCACGACGTCGATTTGGCAGTGCATCTCCTGGGCGAGCCGGCGTACGTCTCAGCAACAGGTGTGGAAGATCTGCCTCACGGAATTGATGTCGTGACAGCCAGCTTGCACTACGATAAAGGGCCTGAGGTTACGATTACAGGAGGCTGGCACCATGCAGTATCGTACCCATTTTCCATGGAGTACACCGCGACTTTCGATGATGGAACCATTGATTACAGCAGTGCTGGACGCGTGCCCACCCTTTATAGGAAGGGTGAGGATGAGACGCTGCGCCTTCCGGCTGAGGATGGCTTCCACGCAGAGATCGCTTACTTTGTGGACTGCATAAAAAATGGGAAACTTCCTGCGCGCTGTAGACCGGAAGAGTCCGCCGCAGCTGTGGGATTGACAAGATGGATCGCGTCAGCGCGGAAGCAACACGGGGAGAAGATTAGATGGAACCAATAGGTGCTCTTGAACCAGGTGTCATGTTTTGGGCCGGGGGTGATCCTCGCGAAACCATTCGCGAGGTGAAGAGTCTCGGAGTCCGTTGCGGACAACTCGGCATTCCCGGACATGTCGCGATGGATCTGTCGTCGGCGGCTGCCTGGAGCCGTGTCTTGGAAGAAGAAGAGTTCCCCATTTACACCGTCTTTGCTGCTTACACCGGCGAGGCTTATGACGATATTCCGACTGTTCAAAAAACAGTCGGCTGGGTTCCAGCCGCAACACGCGCCGAACGCCTCCACAGAACTTTTCAGCTAAGCGATTTTGCGGCTGCGCTCGGTGTTCCTGGTATTGCATTGCATATCGGATACGTGCCGGAAAACCAGGAGGATCCTGATTACATCGCGGTTCGCGAAATGGCCCGCCTTGTATGTGATTATGCTGCGCGGAATGACCAGACATTTGCGTTAGAGACAGGCCAGGAGTCCGCCAGCGTGCTGCTCCAGTTTGTACAAGATGTGTGGCGATCCAACATGCGGATCAATTTCGACCCGGCCAACATGATTCTCTACGGATCTGGTGATCCCATCGAAGCAATTGGGCTACTGGGACCTTATATCGTGTCGGTACACGCCAAAGACGGCGTCGCGCCCGCCGAAGGTGTGCCCGGAGCACTGGGTGTAGAGAAGCCGCTCGGTCAGGGCTCGGTTGGAATGGAACGCTTTGTCGCCAAACTGCGCGAGGTTTGGTATCGTGGTCCGCTTCACGTCGAACGAGAAGGAGCGGACGCTGCCAGCCGCCTGACCGACATCCGCAACGGAGTGGAATTGCTAAAAGGGATTGTGGCCCGATGAAGGGGATTCACGCACTTCTGGCAACACTCTTGTTTTCCCTATCAATGTTCGCGCAGAGCTCAGCCTTCCGAACCTACCCTCAAGTAGCAACTGCGTGTACACCGGAAGGGCTGTCTAGAGTTGATTTGACATGGACAGGACAACCTGGGCCGGTTCAAGTCAGAGTGAACTCCCCGAGCGGGCCAGCGCTGACCGGAGTCGAACCCGCGACGGGAGGGGCTTCCACCGATAACTGGGTGAAAGACGGAATGATCTTCGTGCTTGTGAATCAGGCCGGAATGGAAGTAGCCCGCACAACAGCAGCGGTGGATTGCAAAGCCGCTGTTGATACTGGTTACTTTCCGCTCAACATAGGAGATGAGTGGATTTACCGACATTCTAACCGATCAGTAACCTCCAGTTATCAAACGCTGCGGGTGTTGGACACTGAGCGCATAGATGGCCTAACCTGGTTTCTTATTTCCGATGGTGGGGCTAGCGTCGATTTGTACCGAGTTACGGCTGACTCCAAGGTGTACCATCGCACCCGCGCAGACGGGATTCTTTCGAATGAGCAGTTGTGGCTTGACCCGGCCGTTCCCGCCGATCCGCAGGCAATACTTCAGATCACCGCGCGTGCAACGGCCGCCACGACAACAGTCGGCATGTTTCCCGACGCCATGAGCTTTCAGCTAACGCAGGGAAACTTGGTGCGTCAGAGTGGCTTCTTCGCCCGCGGCATCGGATTAGCTTACCGGACATCCACTTTGCTTTCCGGATCGTCTGGAGGCTTTCTCGAGAGCATGGAACTTGTGCGCGCCGTAATCGCCGGAAGGCTCGTCTTTGATTCCAAAGCTGTATCGCTTGAGTTGGGAGTTGAGAAGCGGGATCTTTTCCTGGTGCCGGGCAACATCACCAACTGCGCAGTCCCCTGCTTCAACGCATCGTGCGGATTGGGCGGATCCAATCCTGACCCTGCCGGAACGTTCAAACCGTGCCTTCAAACTCGCGTGCATCTCCGTGGCGTAACAGGCGGCCAAGTGGAGTTGGAACTGATTTCTCCCCAAGGATTGTCCTTGCTGTCCGAAACCGCAACTGTGTCCACACTGCCAGGCATCAATGAAGCCACAACATTCCGGCAAGTGCCACTCTACACACAACCAAATGTTCCACTCACGGCCGGGTCGTATCAGCTGAGAGCGAGATACAAAGCAACGGATGGGCTCGCACAGGCATCGGCAGTTGTGGACCTCATTGTCAGATAAGCTTTGCACACGCATTCTCCTCGGCAACCGGGCGGCTTGCTACCATGGTGTTTTCGCCCCACAAACCCATGGCTTTGCGCTTTTACAACACACTCTCTCAGCAGCTTGAAGACTTTACGCCCAGTGATGGGAAGACGGTGCGCATGTACACTTGCGGACCCACTGTCTATAACTTTGTCCACATCGGAAATCTGCGGACATTCTCGTTTCAGGATATCTTACGGCGCTGGCTGCGGCATCGTGGATTTCAACTGATGCATGTGATGAATATCACGGATGTCGAAGATAAGATCATTCGCAATGCAATGCAGCAGGGCAAAACACTGCAGGAATACACTGCGCCGTATGAGGCGGCGTTTCTGGAAGACACCGATGCCTTGCGTCTGGAACGACCGGAAAAGATGGTTCGGGCCACCGAACACATTCAGGAGATGGTGGAAGCGATTCAAGGCCTGGAAAAGCGCGGGTTCACCTATGTAAGTGAAGGTTCCACTTATTACCGCATTTCGCATTTCAAGGAATACGGAAAACTTTCGCATATTGATTTTTCGGGGCAGAAGTCCGGTGCTCGCGTGGACGTAGACGAATACGACAAGGACGATGCGCGGGACTTTGTGCTTTGGAAGGCTCGCAAAGACGGCGAACCCGCCTGGGAGACTCCGCTGGGTGCCGGTCGGCCAGGCTGGCACATTGAATGTTCAGTAATGGCAATGAAGTATCTCGGCGATACGCTCGACATTCACACGGGCGGTATTGATCTCTGCTTTCCCCACCATGAGAACGAGATTGCTCAGTCAGAAGCTCTGAGCGGCAAACCCTTTGCACGATTTTGGATGCATGCGGAGCATTTGATGGTGGAGTCCCAGAAAATGGCCAAGTCGCTTGGCAATTTTTATACTCTTCGCGATTTGCTGGCGAAGGGATTCCTGCCTGAAGCCATTCGTTATTTGCTCGTGTCCGTGCCTTATCGCAAGAAGCTCAACTTTACCTTTGATGGATTAAAAGCGGCAGCCACTTCTCTGGAGCGTTTGCGGAATTACAAATTACGTTTGGAGACAGATCGCTTCTCTCCGGGCTTGAATGCGGAGATTGCCGAGGTGACCACACGCGCTTCGGCGGCATTCTGTGAAGCAATGGACGACGATCTTAATACCGCAGAAGCGCTAGGCATCGTTTATGAGTACGTGCGAGAGACCAATACCGCGATGGATGCCGGACAGTTCCTGGAAGGCAATATTCCCGGCGCACAACAGTTGCTCGCTTTATTTGATTCGGTGTTCGATGTCATGAGGCCGACGGCGAAGGGCAATTCCATTTCCGATGCGGACGTCGAGACCTTGATCGCGGAACGGACCGCGGCAAAGAAGAACCGCAATTTCACGCGATCAGACGAGATTCGGGATGTATTGAGCGAGCGTGGCATTGTCTTGGAAGATACAAAGGACGGCGTGCGATGGAAAAGAAAATAAGCGCATTCACACGGGCCGTTCATGCCGGGGACCGTGTCAAGGCACCTTCCGCGATTCCGGTCACAACCCCGATTGTTACTGCTTCGAGTTATTTATACGAACGTGCAGCCGACCTGGACCGGGTATTTTCGGAAGAGGAGCAGGGTTTTGCGTATGCCCGCTACGGCAGCCCTACGGTCAATGCATTGGAATCTTTGGTTACGGACCTTGAGGGCGGGTTCGGAGCATTGGCCACCTGCTCGGGAATGAATGCGCTGCAAGTTGCCTTACAGGTTGCACTGATGGACCGGCGGAAGTCTGTGGTCGCCGCAAGTGCTCTTTATGGCGCGTCGATCAAGATGCTCCAGACTGTGTTCGAACAGGCTGGCGTGGAAACAACCTGGGTGGATGTTTGCGATCTCGCAGCAGTAGAAGCAGCGATCTCCGCCTCCAAACCGGGGTGCGTATTAATGGAGACGATTTCCAATCCACTCTTACGCGTTGGCGCGGTGGACCGCGTTGCGCAATTGACCCGCGCGGCCAACGCAGCGCTGGTCGTCGACAGCACCTTTACTACACCATTACTGATGAGGCCGCTGGAATTGGGTGCGCATCTTGTGGTCCATAGCTTGACGAAGTATCTGGCCGGTCATGGCGATGTCCTTGGAGGTATTGTCGTTTCCGATCAAGCGCACTTTCCAATGCTTCGAACTATGGCGAAGATCTGCGGTCCGAATCTTGGACCGTTTGAGAGTTATCTCGCCATGCGCGGCATCAAGACATTTCCCCTTCGTATGGAGCGGCAATGCGCAAATGCAAACAAGGTTGCGGCTGCGCTTGCGGTACATCCGCGGGTCAGCAAGGTCAACTTTCCTGGCACTTCGGCGCACCCTGACGCCGAAACCGTAAAGCGGCTTCTTCCCCCGGGACTATTTGGCGCGATGATCTCATTTGAGATCAAGGATGCCGGACAACCTGAAATATTCGCCTTCATGGACAAACTCAAGTTGATCCTGCGGGGAACCTCACTCGGCGATGTGCATTCGTTGTTGCTCTACCCAGCCATGGCTTCGCATCGCGATATTTCGCCAAAGCAACGCGAGCGCCTGGGCATCGGCGACAATCTGGTACGGCTCTCGGTTGGGATCGAAGCCGTTGAGGATATCACCGCTGATCTGGAACAGGCTCTGCGGTAGTATACTTACCTGAAGTTACATTGGTATCCCTATGAGACGTTCATCCGTTTTTCTTGCGTCCTGGTCGACGCTCTTGACTGCTTCGTTGTACCTCGGTGCGCAGCAAATGATTACAAAACCCGGAGAGACCGTGGTTGCCACTCCTGCTGCTCTGGCGGCTTCGAAAGAGAATGTGCAGGAGCACGACAGAGGTGCTCGACTTTACAACGCCAATTGCGGTAGCTGCCATGGCTACTCGGCGAAAGGGACTCCTCGCGGGGACAATCTGATTCGCTCCATGGTTGTCATTCGGGATGAAAAAGGATCTTTGATCGGGCCGGTACTTCGCACACGGCATCCGAAGACTGGTCCTGCTATTGCGGCACTCACCGAGCCGCAGATTCAGGATATTGCGACATGGCTGCGCGTGCAGTTTTATGCCGCCGATCACCGCGTTCACTACGCCTATCAGATGACTGTGACGGGCGATGCGAAGAAAGGAGAAGCCTTTTTCAACGGCGCTGGCGGTTGTAAAGGGTGCCATACTCCTGATGGTGACCTGAAGGGCATTGGTGGACGCTACGCTTTGCAGGCCCTGCAAACACGCTGGGTGAATCCTCGCGGCGCTCGTGGCGGCAATGCCGACCGCAAGGCGATAAGAGTCACAGTGACTCCTGTCGGCGGCAAGCCAGTGACCGGCACGCTGGACCGCATTGATGATTTTCTGGTGACACTCCGTGACGCATCCGGTGAATTTCACTCGTTCGCTCGCGATGTTGCGGCTCCTCCAAAAGTTGAAATCGCAGATCCTTTGCAGGCTCACAAGGACCTGCTGCGCAAGTACAGCGACGATGACATCCACAACGTAACGGCTTATCTGGTGACCATGAAATGAGAAAACTACTTCTTGCTGTCTCAATTCCTGTTGTCCTTTTCTCACAAGGGCTGACCAACTCGATGTTGCTGAAGCCGCCGGTGGACTCCTGGCCTACCTATAACGGCGACTACTCATCCAAGCGCTACAGCACGCTGACGCAGATCAACAGCGCGAACGTCCACACGCTGTCATTAGCCTGGGCAGCCCGTTACACCACCACCAACGGAACTGTTGTGATTAAGGCCGCGCCGCTGCTAGTTAACGGCGTGATTTATTTCACGTCTCCAAACAACGCCTGGGCTGTGGATGCACGCTCAGGCCGCAGTATTTGGCAGTACACGTATCCGCCCAACACGGGCAGCACCATCGGACAGCGCGGCGTTGGTATCTACGGCAATTGGGTCTATTTCGAAACACCTGACAGCCATCTGGTAAGCGTGGATGCCAAGACCGGCAAGGAACGTTGGAAAGTTCAACTGGCTGATCCGAAACTGGACTACACCTCTACTGCTGCGCCGATTGTTGTTGGCAACCACATTCTGGTGGGCATCGGTGGCGATCATATCGACAACCCTGGATTCCTGGAGTCGCGCGATCCGGAAACTGGTGCCGTGCAGTGGCGTTTCAATACGACGCCGCGCAAAGGCGAACCCGGCATTGAGACTTGGCCGAATGAAGAAGCTGCCATTCACGGCACAGGCCAAACATGGATACCCGGATCCTATGATCCAGAGACCAAGCTCTACATCATCGGCACTGGCAACCCGAATCCTGTAATGGCGGATAAGAACCGCAAAGGCGATAATCTCTATACCTGCACGATTGTTGCGATCAACGTGGATACGGGCAAGCTGGCGTGGCACTATCAGGTTTCTCCGCACGATGTTCATGACTGGGACGCGAACGAAGCTCCTATTCTTTTTGACGGAGTCATCAACGGCGTGCCACGTAAACTGGTTGCACAAGCCAGCCGCAATGGTTATTTCTTTGTGTTGGATCGTGTCACCGGGAAGCACATCTCAACCACTCCGATGATCGACACCTTAAACTGGGCAAAGATCAACGACAAGGGCCAGCCGGTACCGCTCGAGGAGAAGTATCCGCGCACGGATGGGACTCTTGTTTCGCCTGCGTCCGGTGGTGTGACGAATTGGTACTCGCCCAGCTACAGTCCGCAAACAGGGCTTTTCTACGTCGGTATCAACACCGATTACAGCATGTACTATCTCACCGACACGGACGACAATCCCCAGGCTTGGGCCGGGCTGGACTCCGGTGCTGGCGGCTTTGGCGGATCGCTCATTGCCATCGACTACAAAACCGGGAAGTCCGTCTGGCGGCATCCCTGGCCGTCGGGAAGCGGCTTTGCCCACATTCTCACCACCGCCGGAAATCTTCTCTTCACCAGCAACGGGCCTAATCTGATTGCCTTTCAACCGCGCACCGGGAAGATTCTGTGGCACTCCACGCTGATGGCGAATCCCAGCGGAGCGATGATTACCTATATGCTGGATGGCAAGCAATACCTGCTGGTTCCGGCGGGCGATTCGATGTACGCATTCACCGTCAACCAGCCGGTGCGGTAATGGCTGAGAACTACAAGTGGTACAAAGAACTCAATAGCACCCATTGGTTCGCTCTGATTGTCGCATCGCTCGGCTGGATGTTCGACACGATGGATCAGCAGTTATTCAATCTGGCGCGGCGTCCGGCGATTACAGAGTTGTTATTGAAACAGAACGGGACGGCGCCGACACCTGCGATTGTCGCCGAGTATGCCGGTTACGCCACCATGATTTTCATGATCGGCTGGGCCATTGGCGGAATCGTCTTTGGAATTCTTGGTGACCGCATTGGCCGCGTCAAAACGATCATCATCACCATTCTTGGATATTCACTTTTCACCGGCTTGAGCGCGTTGTCTTCTGGCGTTTGGGACTTTTCCGTGTATCGTTTTTTAACCGGGCTTGGAGTTGGCGGGCAGTTCGCGGCAGGCGTCGCGCTGGTGGCCGAGACAGTGCCAGCCCGCGCACGGCCTTATGCACTTGGCTGCGTGCAAGCCAGCTCTACGATTGGCAACATGATCGCCGCTTTGATTGGCATTGGACTGGCACAACTGGAACAGGCCGGAACTGTCGAGAGCGCGTGGCGTTCCATGTTTCTGGTAGGAGCGGCACCCGCGTTTCTATGCTTGTTCATCTTCAAACGATTGAAAGAGCCTGAATCGTGGCAGAAGGCCTCCAAGGGCACCGTGAAGCTGGGATCGATGCAAGAACTGTTCACAGAGCCGAGATGGAGAAAGAACGCGCTGATCGGCATGCTGCTCGCATTTTCCGGCGTTGTTGGATTGTGGGGCATCGGATTTTTCAGCTTCGATCTGCTCCGCTCGGTTCTCGATAAAACCGACATGAGCGCCGCAGACAAGACGTTCTGGACCAGCATGACTTCCCTGCTCCAGAACTTTGGCGCTTTCTTTGGTGTTTATGCATTCACCTACATGACGCATTACATTGGCCGGAAGAAGGCGTTCACGATTTCGTTTATTGCGGCCATGTTCATGACGGCTTTCACGTTCTGGAATCTCCGAACGTTCACCGACATTTTCTGGATGATCCCGTTAATGGGTTGTGCTCAACTGGCGCTATTCGGCGGATACGCGATCTATCTACCAGAGCTGTTTCCAACACGGCTCCGCAGCACAGGAACATCCTTCTGCTACAACGTGGGACGCTTGGTTGCCGCGGTTGGTCCGCTCACACTTGGACTGCTTACAAGTCGGGTTTTTGTGAATCAACCCGAGCCGATGCGCTACGCTGGAGTGACGATGTGCGCTGTGTTTTTGATTGGTCTGGCGACCGTTCCATTTGCGCCAGAGACCAAGGGCCAGCCACTTCCAGAATAACGAAATGCTCAAATCACTAGACCTAACCGGCCGCGTCGCGGTCGTCATTGGTGGCACCTCCGGCATGGGCCGGGCCATCGCAATTGGACTTGCCGAAGCGGGCGCGAACGTGATCCCCACAGGCCGCCGCGCTGAACTGGCCGAAGGTGCCTGCTCGGCGATTGAGGCGTTGGGACGACAATCGCTGCGTACCTCAGCGGATGTCACCAGCCGCGATTCGATGGACCGTTTGCGCGATGCGGTTGTCGACAAATTCGGCAGGATTGACATCCTGGTGAACTCAGCCGGAATTATTCATCGCAAGCCGACGATGCAAGTCACCGAAGCTGAATGGACAGCAGTACAAGACACCAACGTCACCGGCATCCTACGCGCCTGTCAGTCTTTTCACGACTTGCTCGCCGCAAGCGGCAACGGGCGCATCGTGAACATCGCTTCGCTAAATTCCTTTGTCAGCTTGCGGGACGTCGCCGCCTATGCAGCCTCCAAAGCCGCAGTGCTGGCACTCACGCGCAGTCTTGCGGTGGAGTGGGCAACAGAGGGCATCAACGTGAACGCGATTGCCCCCGGCGTATTTCGGACCGACCTTAACAAGAAGCTATTGGATGAAACCGAACGCGGACGCGAACTTCTCATGAGGACACCACAGAAGCGATTCGGTAATGTTCAGGAAGTGGTGGGAGCCGCAGTGCTTCTTTCATCAGACGCCGCCAGCTTTATTACAGGACAGGCAATCGCAGTAGACGGCGGATTCCTGGCCTCCGGCGTCAACAGCTAGAGTCACGCTTATGCAGATAGGAATCGTTGGAACTGGTGCGATTGCAAATCTTCATGCACGCGCCTACAAGAACATTGGATTCACAGTCCGTGCTTGCACCTCCAACACAAGGGAAAAAGGGCAGGCCTTTGCGGAAGCCCACGGCACGGTGTATGTGTCTACGCTTGACGAGTTGTGCCAGATTCCAGAAATCGACATCATTGACGTCTGCACATTCCCGGATTTCCGTCTCCAACCAGTAGAGATGTGCGCTCGCTATGGTAAACACATTCAGGTCCAGAAGCCAATGGCGACTAATCTTGAAGCAGCGCGTCGGATGATTGAGACGGCGGCCAAGGCCGGAATCAAGTTGGGTGTCGTGAGTCAGCACCGTTTTGATGACGCGAGCCGATTCCTGATAAAAGCCATTCATGACGGACGTCTGGGCAAGCTTTTACAACTGGACGCTTACGTGAAATGGTTTCGCACAGCGCAGTATTATGCGCGCCCAATCAAGGGAAGCTGGCACACCGAAGGCGGTGGTGCGTTGATGAATCAGGCCATCCATCAAGTAGATCTGCTGCGCTGGTTCGGAGGTCCTCTTACCGAAGTATTCGCGATGTGGAATATCGGCGCGCTGCACAAGATGGAATCGGAAGACATGGTGAGCGCGGTGATACGTTACGCGAACGGCGCGATTGGTGTGATCCAGGCTGCCACCGCGTTTGCACCCGGCTATCCGGAGCGTGTTGAGATCCACGGAACGAAGGGCTCCGCAATCATCACTGGCGACAAGCTCACCACCTGGGATGTTTCAAACGACGAAGGTGAACCCGCACCGATTGCAACCCAAAGCGCGTCAGGCGCATCGGATCCGATGGCGATTTCACTGGAACCGTTTGAACGCCAGTTCACGGATTTCGCTGAGTCGATCCGAACTGGTCGCCAACCGTTGATCGGCGGTGAAGAAGGGTATCAGGCATTGGAAGTGGTTGACGCCGTCTATCGATCCTGCCGAACCGGAGACAAAATAAAGCTATGATTCAACCTGCCGCGATCACCGACGAATTTTCACACAATCTCGATATCGCGCTACCAGCCATGGCGGAGTGCGGAATGACAGGAGCCGAGCTTCGCGTCCTTAACGGGAAGAACATCATGGACCTCAGTGACGCCGAGATCGACGAGGCCACCGCGAAAGTCCACGCTCATGGGATGAAAGTAATCTCCATCGCGTCGCCGCTGCTGAAGTGCGTCCTACCAAATGCACCAGAGATCGACACGCGCTTTCAGCAAGATGTGTTCGCCGCCAAGCATACCGTTGAGGACCAACCCAGTTTAACCGAACGCGCATTTGAAATTGCCGAGAGAACCGGCGCGAAAATCATTCGCGTGTTTTCGTACTGGCGTACGCTCAACCCCGATGCCTGCTTTGATCGCATCGCAACCGCGTTGTCCGATCTCGCAGCAAAAGCAGAAGCACGTGGCCTGATCATCGGCATAGAAAACGAACACGCATGCAATATCTCCACAGGTGCCGATACCGCCAAACTCCTGGCCGCAGTGCCTAACGCCACACTACAAGTTGTCTGGGATCCTGCCAATGCTTACGTCGCTGGAGAATCACCCATTCCAGAAGGCTACGCAGCGCTCCCGAAAAACCGTATCATCCATGTTCATGCAAAAGATTGCCGACTGGAAGACCACAAGCCAATCTGGGGTTTGCTAGGAGACATGGACCTCGATTGGCCACAGCAGATTCGTGCACTACAAGCTGACGGCTATCAAGGGTACGTTAGCCTGGAAACGCATTGGCCAGGACCAGGTGGCGACAAACTGGCTGGCAGCAAACTTTGTGGGCGTAATCTGGCTAGGCTGTTGAGCCAGATCTCTCGGTGAAACACGACCTCCACGAAGCCATGGATGCGGAGGAGCGGTTGCGGTTTTGATAGCTCACTGGTTTTCCTTCCACTCCTCATACCAAGCCATCTGAATCGCCTCCAGTTTTCCTTCGCTGGATTGCATGGGGTCATCTTCGAAGTCTTCCAGGGCTATTACGTAGTTGCGGAGATC
>Ga0315912_10003579_pt1 | contig 15355 bp, 33 predicted proteins | sample VfabasoilMG_FD_204469 | JGI IMG/M metagenome (GOLD analysis project Ga0315912, IMG submission 204469) | Garden soil microbial communities collected in Santa Monica, California, United States - V. faba soil | ecosystem: Environmental > Terrestrial > Soil > Garden | place: USA: California... | reverse complement strand
ACGAACCACGCGTAGTCCGACGGGGACGACGCGTAAGGCGTCGACGTCCATTCCCAGCCCTCGTCCTTCGCGAAGTGCGCGGTGTCGAGCGCCGGCGAATGCCTGGTGTAGTCGGTGATCGAGAAACGTTCCTGCAGCGTCGGCGCGCGGCAGGCTGTCCCGCGGAACTTCACGTTCTCGCAGGCCGCGAGGGCATCCTTCCAGGTGAACGTGCCCTCGAGCACGCTGCGCCCCCACAGGAGGCCCGTGGTGCTGTCGTAGACCCACTGACCGACCTTCGCCGGCTGCCCGTCTGCATCGAGGTTCACGAAGCGCGGCCGCGCCGCCGTGTCGGCACCGATGGTGGGCTGCGCAAACCGCGCCCCCTTGGCGAGCACTTCGATCTGCTCGTTCGCGGCCAGGCCCGCGGCAATGCGCAGCACTTCTGCTGGACTCGATTCGTTGATCCGCTCGATCAGGAGTGCACGGATATCGGTTGCAATCGATTTCATGGGTGGTGCCCTTCGCAAAATGAAAAAGGGTTAGGACTGACCGGCGAGGACCGGACGCACGTGATCGCGAAGGCTCTGGCCGTCCCAGTCGCAATAGCCAACGCCGAGGTTGACGCTCCACGCGAAGCCCGACGGGGACGTGCTGTCGACATCGGCGGTCCAGGTGGGCTCGTAGCTGTCGGCATCGGGGAAGAAGTTCGGGTCGAGGCCGACCTCGGACCGCGTGCGGTCGGAAATGAAAAAGGCTTCCTCGACGGATGGCAGGCGCCAGCTTTTGCCGAGCGCACTGAACTTCTCGGCGACCACTTTCGCATCCTTGGACGTCGAGCGATCCGAAGCACGGTACGCCGAGACGATGATCGAGCCGACCAGCAATGGATGTTCGACACGCACGGCGAGGTGCTTGCCATCGCCTTCGTTTGGATGATCGTCCGGCAGCGGCTCGAGGTTCGCGTCGAGCTTGGTGTACTTGGGCTTGTGCATGGCGTTCTCCCTGATGAATTGCGGTTACGCCGCCGCCTTCTGGACCTTCACGCCATCGCCGGCGATCGCGATGATGTCGTCGACCGATGCCACGCGTGCGGCGTAGACCTTCTCAGCAGCATGTCGAATGGCCTGCGACTGGCTCGTCGCGCGGATGAGTTGCTGCTCGCCTGTCGCTTTGTCGGTGACGACGTAGATGCGGGTGTTGTCGGTGTTCTCGGTCATGGTGTCCTCGGGTGGTTAGGTGGGATCGTTCGGCTTCGTCTTCGGCTCGACCTTGTTCATGGTCATCTTGATCGGGCGCTTCCGCGGCAGTTCGACCGACACCTCCATTGTGGCTGCGATGTCTGGCGAGCCCCAGACGCGGATGCATTCCTCGTCGTTCCAGACGCCGGCGAATAGGGTCACGCGCTTGCCAACCCACTCCTGCACACGTCGGCCGAACATCGCCTTGAGGCAGATGCCGTTCGTGCGGTTGAGGGCCAAGGCCTTCTCGGTCTCGCGGAAGGAAATGATTCCCTTGACCTGCCTGCCCTTGGTGCCTTCGAGTTCGTCGAGCTTCACGGCGGTGATGGTGAGCGTCGGCCTTTTGCCCTGAAACTCGCCCGCCTTCATGAAGCGGCCCGGGTACAGCTGATCCCAATCGGTCGGGTCCGCGAAAGTTCTCTTGTTCTCGTCCATTGTGTCATCCTCAAATGTCGCGCTGTGGCGATATGCCTGTGCGCGGAAAGTGGTTAGGCGGCCTGCAGATCAATATCCGCGATGTCGTCCTCTTGTTTGTATGCCCAGGACGGGAGCGTCAATTCTTCGATGCCCGCGACCGGGCCGGGCCACTCACCGCTCGCTTCGCATTCGGCGAGCAACTTGGCGCACTCCCAATACTCTTCGCGGCCCTGCAGGATGATGTCCTCGGGGATCCGGTAGACGGCGACCGCGTGCGGTGCATCGGACTCGACGACGATCTCGATGACGCCGGGCTCGATGCCCTTCAGCGCCTTGTAACCGTCGAAGTAGTAGGCCCAGGCGAGGTGATACCCGAGATTCGCGGCCTGCTTTGCGAACTGGAAATGCCGGCAGTCGCGCGTGGTCTTGAGGCCCACCAGGTACGGCTTCCCATCGATGCGCGTGATCCAGTCGACGCGACCCTTTGCAGGCCTGCCGCCGAGCTCGGCCGGCAGATTCCATTCGAGCGTGACTTCGGAGTCGCCGACCTCGAGGAAGCGGTTCGCGTCCTCGTTGAACCTCACGGATTTCGCGATCGCGTTGGCGAGGTCGTTCTGCTCGGGCGTGAGGATGGTCTTCTTGCCGGCGTTGGCGACGAAGCCTTCCCAATACTGGCCGCGGCGAGGTGCCATGGCACCGCCTTCGGTCACGCGGTTCCACACCGCAAACTCGCTCGCGTACCGCTCCGGCTCCAACGTCGCCACGTGCGTCGCAGTCCCGAGCGTCAACGGATCCGACACCTTCGGGTTGTCGAGCATGTGCCGGAAGTGCAGCGGCGAGCGCTTCACCTCCTTCAGCTTGGAGATATTCAGGGCAGCGATCGCGTCGTAGTCGGCGCGCGGCATGCGGCTCGTGATCGTCATAAGGCACCTACCTCTCGAAGAAAGTCGGGCACGTCGCGGCTGATCTCGTTCGCTGCCAGGCCTTCGACGAGCAGCTGCCCGTTGACCTCGCGAACCATGAAGCCGGCGAACCCTAGGAGTTGAAATTCGGCGAGGACCTTGTCGAGCGCGCGCGGGGCGAGGCGAGACATTTCCGCCTTGAGGTTGTTGAACGATGCCTGCGCGAATTCCCGCAGCAGCATGTCGTCGACGTCGGCAACGGTGACGGCTTCGGCGGTCATTGCACATCCTCAGGGAGATGGCCGAAGCGGCTGGCAGCCTTGAATGCGTGGCCGGCGAATACGTCGGTGGCAGAAACCGCACTCGCCTCGGCGGCTTCGAGCACGGCCATCGCGGACTTCTCGCCACCGCAGGCGTGGACGAAGCGGCGCCAGAGACGCGATTCGAGCCAGTGGATCAGCACGATCAGCACGAGGGCCAGCAGCAGGAAGCCGATGGCAGTGACGATCAGCGCGCCCTCGATGTAGGCCCAGGTGAAGACGTTCACGCCTGCCTCGCTTCGTGGATGGTGTTGGCGATCTGCTGAATGGCCGATGCGTTCTGCGCGAACGCTTCCTCGCCGTAGGCGATGCTGTGGCCGCAATGCTGTCGGTGCAGGTTCTCTGCGACCATGCCCTCACGTTCGCTGACGAGGGCCTGCAACTCGCACTGGCGCTCAAGCAGCCATGCTTGTTCGACTGCGCTCACGACCGCACCATCCCGACCATCTTGTCGACGAATTCGCGCTGCCCAGCGTTCACCTCGTCGCAGACAGACTGGCGGCCGGCGAGATAGGAAGCTCCGGGGACTGTCACAGCCCCGGAGGTGGGCGCAACCTTTGGGGCCAACGCGAGTGGTGACACCTGCGCCTTGTCGGCCTTGATCGCCCTGTTCGGTTCGGTGCTCATGCTGCTCTCCGAATTTCGTCGAGCACACCAGCGGCCAGCGGCGGCGGTACAGCGTTGCCGAGCATGTGCTTCGCGAGCTTCTTGTTAGCCGGCAACTTGATGTCGCGGCGGAAACCCATCGCAGCACGGCACTCGTCGACGCTCAGGATCCGCATGCGGTCGCCGTTGACTACTGCCCAGCGGTCGCGCGTCGTGATGGTGCCAATCGGTCGGTCGACGCTTCGGCCGGTGAGGCCTGAGCCGTTGCCGTAGTACGGCGTGACGAACTGATCGCCGTGCTGCTGGCGGCCGTTCGCAATTCGGTTGCGCGTCGCCTTCGCGAGCGTGCCGTCTATCTTTCGCCACTCGCCGCCATTCCAGTCGATGCAGGGGCGGATCGGCTTGTGCGCGCTGTGGCGCTGGCGAAGTTCGAGGGGATGCTTCGAGCGCGTGCCGATGACGATGAGGCGCCGGCGATTCTGTGGGACGCCGTAGTCGGCCGCGTCGACCACCTGCAGAGCGAGCGCGTAGTCGAGCGCGTTCATGGCCTGGCACCATGCCGGCCACAGCACCCAGCGCGCCCAGGCAGGGACGTTTTCGCACACGACCACCTCGGGCCGGTGGACTTCCGCGCAACTCACCACCGCCCACGCGGTCGCGCGCGCCGCATCGTGGTGGGGTCGGTCCTTGCCGCGAGCGGGTGAGTGACCCTGGCAGCTTGGAGACGCGAGCAGGAAGTCGTGCTCGGGAACATCGAGCCAATTCGCCTGCTGTAAGTCCTGGCAGGCGTGAAGGGTTTCCGGGTTGTTCTGCGCGTGGGTTTCGACAGCCTCGGGCCAGTGATTCGCGGCCCAAACAACTTCGAGGCCGGCTTCCTTCGCGCCCTCAGTGAAACCGCCCATACCGGCGAACAGGTCGACAGCGGTGGCGCTCACGCTGCCTGCCTCCTGGTGAGGAACGGCTGCAACCGGGCAGCGAGCGCCTTGCCGATCTCAAGCCGCAGCGGCTCCGCGCACATCTCGAGCGCGCGGGGGTCGGCGATGATCGACTCGACGACGCACGGGAAGCAGTCGTCGCAGCCGTTGTGCGATTCGCGCTCGCCGCAGGTAACGCACAGGTAGACGCGCTCGGCGACCTCGTCGCAGCACTCGCTGACCATCAGTTCGATGCCGTCGTAGGACTTGTTGGCGACCTCGCACGGCTGCGTCTTGCAGTGGGGGCAGCGGAAAGTGATGTTCGGCATGGGTCGCTCCGTGTCTGTCTTGGAGCGAAATTACGCTATCCCGTAATTCGTGTCAACGGGATTCCGTAACTTTGCGGCACGAGGATTTGGATCGGCCGTAACCCAGTTACGTCAAATCAGCGGAAAAGCCTTGCGGAATAAGCGGTAAGCAACGCTCACGGCATATGCGCCGACAGCCAGGAAGAGCCAGCCCTCGAACCGTTCTCCACGAAGGAGCGAGGCGAAACCATGAATTGCCGCATAGACGGAAATTTCAGCAAGGAGGAGGGCAACGGCACCACGCACGAACCCCTCACCGTGAGACTCCTGCGCGAGGCGATGCCAGGTCCTAACTAGATCATCTCGATCTGTCGGATTCTCGAATGGGGTAGGGCTCATTGTGTCCAATACCCTTGGTTTTTCTGTCTTTGCTTGACGGAGTTAGTGCGCCGGCGTCGAATCTTCGGCGGGCCTCGCGCTTCTGTGCTGCGACAAGGCCTTCGATGAACTCTCGAGCGAGCTTGCGGTATTCGTCGCCCTCGATCTTGTCCCACTCGGCGCCGACGAGCGCGCCCTCCTTTGTCACCGGCACGCCATGCGCCGTGTGCCTCACAACGTCGCGTACCATCGCCGCCTCGCGCTCGCCCTCAACCAGGAGCATCGAGCCTTCACCGCTCGTGAGCCATTCGACACGCACGCCTAGCGCCTGGGCAATACCGAGCGGCTTCGTTGTCTCGCGCTGCCGGCCGTTTTCCATGTCGGAGATGGTTGCGGTCGCGAGGCCTGCCTTCCTACCGACCTCGCCTTGAGTCAGACGCAACTCCTTGCGCCGCTTGCGAATCCGGTCGCCAATAGTTTCCATCAGCGAATTCTCACGGAATTCCGTTACGACATGTCGTTGACACGGAATTACGAAATCCCGTAACTTCGGCGCCATGAACAGCTGGGCATCACGCATTCGGGACCTGCAGGCCGCGGGAATGAAGCAATCGGAGATTGGCCAGGAGTGCGGGATGGCGACCTCGACGGTCAGCGACATCGCGAACGGCCGGATCAAGGCGCCCAACGGTGACGCGGCTCTCAAGCTGCACCAGCTGCACATCGATCGGGTCACCAAGAATCCACCGCAGCTCGCTTCCTAACAACTTCGCGCCTGAGGGGAAGATCGCCTTGGTCTCGATCGCGCAATTGGACTTAACCGGCAAACTCCTAACAAGGATCAAGCGCTGATGGCCCTCGACTTGAAAGACATCAAGCGCCTGGGCCTCACCGACGTCGGCAAAGTGTGGGTAGCTCGCCAAGCGAAAAAACAAGGCATTTCCGAGCAGGAATTTGTTAGGAGGCTGGTTCACGAATCGGCTCTTAAGGATTTTGCCGAAGCGAAGTTACTGATGGCCTTGTCCGTCACACACGGCCTCGATCTGGACGGCGACGGACAGATGGGCAAGGGCGGCGGACGATGAGTTCCGTCCGCAGCTTCACCATGCTCACCTGCCAGGGCACCGAGTGCGGTGGCGCGCTCACGATGCACGATGCGCTCGGCTGCATCCACTGCAAGGCGCCTAACAACCAATCCGGCAGGCCGCCCATTCCGCGGGCAAAGCCCTACACGAGGTCGAAGGCCGGCGAGCAACGTCGCATCGAGAGCCTTCGCGCGCACCACGCCGCGAAACGAGCTCGTAACCAGGCCATGGCACAGCGAGGCCGAACGTGAGGACGCGCACCAGCAAAAACACAGGCCGGGCGCGTCCCGGTTTTTTCGCAACCCGATCAATTCGTGTAGGCGCTGGCTTATTTGCGCGCGGCCGTTGCGCTGTCGGAGCCGTCGCATGAGCGACTATCCACGGAGCCGACGCGAGTCGCGGATCGCCATCGGAACGCTTGCCAATGCGCCGTGCTCACGGTGCCAACGCGACACCCTGCATAAGGGTCGCGTCTGCCAGGAATGCGGCGCGAAAGCTCCACGCGAGGGCCGCGTGAGAAGCGCGAGCGGGAGGCGCCGATGATGGGCCGCGAATTGACATCAATCGAACTTCAGACTCTGCGCCTGATGCTTGCTGGCAAGACCCTCACCGACATCGCCACCGAGCACCAAGTGACGTTTCAGGCGGTACACGTGCGGACGATGAAGATTCGTCGCAAGACCGGCCTTCGGACCATGGTGCAACTCGGCGCCTGGGCGGAACGCCATGGCATTCGAGAGGCGGGAGTCGCCTGATGCGCGACTACTCGAAGTTCAGCCCGAAGTTCTGGACTGGTGAAACAGGTGGCCTTCTGCGTGAGCTCGGTCGCGACGCCCAGGTGGTCGGCTCGTACCTGTTCACCTGCCCGATGGCCAACATGATCGGGCTTTACTACCTCAACCTCGCGACGCTGATCGATGAGGTCGGGCACCTCGACCGGGAAGGGGCTTTGAAGGTCCTTCGGAGCCTCTCCGAAGGGGGATATGCCACCTTCGATGAGCGCTCAAAGACCGTTTTCGTGGTCGAAATGGCGAAACACCAAGTCGGTGAGCATCTGACCAAGCGTGACAACCGCCACAAGGCACTGGTGAAGGAACTTGAGCAGTACCGCAAGTCACCGTTCTTCAACGCTTTTCTCGACAGGTACGCCGAAGCATTCGAACTCGAAGGCGTGCGCAGAAACGGCGAAAACGGCAAGTCCCTCGGAAGGGGCTCCGAAGCCCCTTCGAAGCCAGGAACAGGAACAGGAGAGGGAGCAGGAGAGGGAGAAAGAGCAGGAACAGGAACAGGAACAGGAAGCACCGGGCCTGTGGATAACTCAGGCGGCGCAGCTCACACGAACGAGACAAAACCGGAAGATTTTTCTGGACGGATTTCTCCCCCTGAAGACCCCCAAAGCCGAAGAGCCGGCAAGGGCGAGCGCAAGAACGGCGACTTCGAGGCGATCAACGAGGCGGTCTGCAAAGTGCTGGCTGCTGGGCTGTGCAAACCCGAGGAGACATCGCGCATCGCCCAGCTCGCCTGGGTGAGCGAAAGCCAGGCCGTCATCGCCGTCCGCCAGCTACGCGATCGTGGTCGTCTGCCAACCGCTGGAGCCGCCGCATGAGCGACGCCTGGACCCGCGCAGCCTCCACACGCGTCGTGCGCCACATGACCCGTGCCGCCGCCCGCGGTCGCAACTACGCGCCTGACCAAACGCCTGAGCTCAACCGCCGCGGCCAGGTGGGTCCCAAGTCCGCAGCGATTGCACGGATCCTGAAACAGCACGCGGACCTCTGGGCGCAGGACGCGCGAACTGCAACCGCCGCTGGCATCGACTTCGACGCTGACGTTGCGTGGGCTTCCGCGATGCTCGAGGCGGACCTAGCTATCGACCGCTTCCTTGCCGGCCACACGCTCGCTCGAGGTGCCGCATGAAGCGCATCTGCCAGCGCTGCCAATTGCCGCTCGCCCAGCAGTGCCACCCAGCGACGCTTGTGTGCGGGCCATGCAAGACACGCGATCGGATGCGCGTTGCTCAGGCCAAACGACGCGAGAGGGAACGCGCATGACCTTCAGAGAACATCACACCTGGCACCGCATGTCGACGGACGGCTACTACGCGATTCAGCACGAGCTCAGCGACACCGACCAGGTGACGGGCTTCGAAGCATTTTTCATCGAAGGCGTCTGGGCATCGCCGGTGCAGATCGGCAGGGCCGACAAGGTCGATGGTGCCGAACGCCTGTGCAACGAACACTCACAACAGCCGCGCGCTGTCTAACCACTGGAGAGCAGCACACATGCCGAAGAAATTCAAACTACCCGAAATGTCCTGCCAGCTCGGCAGCAAGTTCACGAGCAACGGCGAAGGGGAGGGCGAGAAGCGCGAGGACCTCGTGAGTTTCTCGCTCGAGGGGCTGATGCTGAACGCGAAGGCGCTCGACAAGATCTTGGGCGCCGATGCCGCCGCGCACCTGTTCATCCGCAAGGGCGACGATGCGATCCAGCCGCGCTTCGGTGATGACGTGAACGAGCTCAAACTCGTGCACCGCTACGTCGATTCGAGCGTGACGCTCACCCTCGATGACACGACACTCACGCTTGCGAAGGCGAAGATCATGAAGGTTGTTCTGCAACCGCAGATAGGCGGCATGACCTGGATGAGCTGCGAGATCGAGGCGCCGGCCGAGGGCGATGTCGAAGCCATCCGCAAACACACTGGCCACAAGATCTCCGTGCAGCTCGCATTCGGCCAGAAGCCCGAGCTCGACAAGCGCCAGAAGAACCTGCCGCTCAACGAGGGTGCGGACGATGACGAGGACGCCGATGCGGACGATGAGCCGCGTCGCAAGAAGGGCAGCGGCAACCAGGTGGGAGCGCACTAACCCATGAGCGCGCGCAAAACCGAGCGGCCCGTGATGCTCAGCATCGGCAACTCACCGGGAACCATCGAGGCCGCTGCAGCAGCGCTCGAGCGAGTGCTGAAAGCCGCGACGCAGGAAGGCGCACAGGTTGCAGCGGCGCATGCCCTGGCCGAAATCGCTCGTGCCCCGTCCCACTCAACAGTCACGAACTGCCACTTCGAGGCGAAATCATGAGCGATCGCGGCTCTTTCGTAACGCAGTTCATGTACTGCCGCGATTGCCTGAAGGCCGCCGAAACGGTTCTGGCAACTCAACAAGACCAGCGGTTGAGCGGCTATCGAGTGCCGTCATGGCAAGGTGGAGACCCAATGCCAATCATTGCCGGCAAGGTCGCTGGCGACTATGTGAACGAGGAGTGCGTTTACTTCGAAACAGACCTGATACCGCGTCTGTCCGCGCTGGTGTGTCATCCGGTGCGCGTAGCAGTGTTGGCAGAAGGCGGCGAACATATTTTCACCGCTCGTCCGGCGATTGACGCTCCGCGCCAGGACGAACGCTGATGCCAATGCACCGCGCCAACAAGGCACCACGCGTGAACGGCCGCCAGGACGAGGAGCGCTGGTTCCAGGAGAATCGCAAGCGCTCTCGCCGGCGAGACCAACTCTCGCGCCGGATGCGGCAGATCCAGCGGCGCATCGCGAAGGGCAAGCGTCGATGACCGACTCGCCTCTCATGACGCTGCACTTCGACCTTCCGTGGCCGCCGAGCGTGAACACCTACTGGCGCCACATCGTGCTCGGGGGCAAGTTCAAGAAGGCGCGCGCACAGGTCCTCATCAGCGAGCAGGGACGCGAGTACCGCGTCCGAGTGGCCGATGAGATCCGCCGCCAGCGTGTTCCGAAGGGCGCGGTGAAGGGACGCTTGGCGGTGCATGCGATCGCGCACCCACCGGATGCGAGGACACGCGACCTCGACAACTGCTGGAAGGGGCTGCTCGATGCGCTCTATCACGCAGGCGTGATCGTTGACGACGGCCACATCGACGACCTGCACATCGTGCGCGCTGACAAACGTGTTGGAGGCGTGATGCGGCTGCGGGTAGCCGAGCTCGGCGAGTACCACGAGCAGGCTTCGCTATCGTTGCCCGAAGCGCGTTCAACGATGGCTGCAGATCCGTTCTAACTTTCGTTCCACGTGGAGCAATCACGATGACAGTCGAGCAGGACAAGGCGAAATCGAAGGAGGGCAGGGCGGCCTCAGCCTGCGCGGCCGCCGCATCGAAGGCGATGACCGGAATGCGCGGCGTCGATGTCGCGGTCGCGGCGTTTGGCCAGGCACAGCAGTCGCAGGCTGCGATCAATGGCCTGGTGAGGCTGCTCTTGCACAAGGGCATCATCTCGGCCGCGGACTTGGGCGACTCGATGGCCTGGTCGTATCGCGAGCGCGAGGAGCAGCTGCTCGCCATGGCCGACCAGGGTGCGGCCAACGATCCGGGCTCCGCAATCATCCTGCCGCCGCCCACTGCGCGCGGTAACTAACGGGAGGAATCTCATGTCGCTGAAACGGGTAGAGCTCATCCGAAACCGCATCCTTCGTGGCATGCAGGGCGAGCTCGTCAGGCTTCGAAACTTCATCTCATCCGCCGGCGAGAACGAGGAGGCGGTCGAGCTGCTGCGCGGCGAGTCGGGCGACACCATCCTCGTGCTGATGACAGACGCGCTGATGCGCGAGCTCGGGCACGTGAAGCACTCCGGCCCAGCTGGTGACACCGAGGACGGCGATTCCAACTCGCTCACTCGGCGGGCGGTTTCGAGACAGAGGCGGGTGAGTTGAGCGAGCGAGCCAAACCGCCGAACGCCGGCAAGGGCCGGCAGAAGGGGGTGCCAAACAAGGCAACGGCCGACGTTCGCGCCGCGGTCGCGCTCATCGCCCAAGGCCGCGCGAAGGATGTGAACCGCTGGCTCACACAGTGCGCGAATGGCATCCGAGACCGCAGCAAGGGTGCAAAGCCAGGTGCTTACGTCGTGAAGCCAGACCCCGGCCGGGCTGCGCAGATCTACTTCGGCGCGATCGAGTACCACATTCCGAAGCTCTCGCGCACGGAACTCTCGACAGGCTCCGACACCCTGAGGATCGAGATTGTCGACCCAACCAGACGCGATCCGGCTGCCTAGCAACTGGCTGACGCGTCCATACCAGGACGAGCTCTGGCGCTACCTGAACAACGGCGGCAAGCGAGCCGTCGAGCCGTGGCATCGCCGATGCGGCAAAGACGACGTCGCACTCAACTGGGCAGCCGTCGCCTCACAGCGAAGGCGGGCAACGTACTGGCACATGCTTCCGGAGGCATCGCAGGCCCGCAAAGCGATCTGGGCAGCGGTCGATCCGCACACCGGCATACGTCGCATTGACCAGGCCTTCCCGAAGCAGATCCGCCGGCGCACCCGCGAGCAGGAGATGTTCATCGAGTTCCTGAATGGCTCGACCTGGCAGGTGCTGGGCTCGGACAACTACAACTCGATCGTTGGCGCCCCGCCGGCAGGCGTCGTGTTCTCCGAGTACGCGCTCGCTGACCCAAACGCCTGGGCCTATATCCGCCCGATCCTCGCGGAAAACGGCGGCTGGGCGCTGTTCATTTCGTCGGTTCGGGGCCGCAATCACTTCTACCGATTGCACCGATATGCGCTCACCGATCCGACCTGGCACACGCGCCTGCTGACCGTGCGTGACACGGGAGTGATCTCGCCGGAGGTCATTGCCCAGGAGCGGCGTGAGATTGCCGGTGAGCGCGGCGATGACGAGGCCGACAACATCATCAGGCAAGAGTATTACTGCGACTTCGATGCGGCGATTCCGGGCAGCTACTACGGCACCATCCTTGCGCGCCTCGAGAAGGATGGTCGCATCTGCGAGGTGCCGCACGATCCGAACTACGCGGTCACAACCGCGTGGGATTTGGGCGTCGGCGATTCGACCGCAATCTGGTTCATCCAGCAGGTTCGCAGCAGCATCCGGGTGATCGACTACTACGAGAACTCAGGCGTCGGCGCCGATCACTACGCGCGTGAGATCAAGGACCGGCCATACGTGTACGAGGGCCACTACCTCCCGCACGACGCCGACGATCGCGAGTGGGGCAACAATGCGACCTCCCGCAAGCAGTCGCTCAAGAACCTCGGTGTGAAGCCCATCCGCGTGCTGCCGAACGCAAGCGTCGATGACGGCATCAACGCGGTGCGCGTGCTGCTGCCGCGGTGCACGTTCGATGCGAAGAAGTGCGAGCGCGGACTCGATGCCCTGCGCCAGTACCAGAAGGAATGGGACGACGAAACTCGTTGCTTCAGCTTGAAACCGAAGCACGATTGGACGAGCCACGGCTCGGACGCGTTCCGATATCTCGCTCAAGGCCTGCGCCGCCCGAGGGATGACGATGACGAAAATACTCACCAGCACCGGCAAGCCCTTACCTAGAACGCTTGGGGACGCGCAGGGCGAGCTCGAGGACCTGCGCAAGAGGTACAAAGCGGGTGAGGTTTCGAACGTCGATTGGCGACTGCGTTCCGCCCGCCTGGTGCGCGAGGTTGATCGACTGCTCGCGCGCCGAAAACGCTCCGCATTGACTTGATCTCGTATCTGCGAACGCCGACCTTTCGCAGCCCATGGGCACCCGCTGGTTCATCGTTTTTTGCAATGGCGACGGTACGCGCGCCTGGTGGGACCGGCTCTTCAGAACTCGCGACGGATTCAGGCACGTGTATGCGATCCGATTCGATGGCGCGCACTGGCTGCTGTTCAATCCGCACGCCGCCTTCACCGACGTTCGCGCATTGGATCTCGAAGGCGATGATGCCCTCGCGCGCCTCACCGTTCCCGGCGCGACGGTGCTCGAGGTCGCGGCGACGCACAACTCCGGGTGCGTGCGTGGCCGCTGGTGGTGTGGGCCCATGACCTGCGTCGAGCAGGTGAAGGCGCTTCTCGGCATTCCGGTCGGCTGGGTGTTCACGCCGTGGCAGCTGTACCGCCACCTGCTCACCAACGCATCACGTTCATCCCTTGCAACGGTCGAGGCCTGACATGGGCAAGTTCAAGGATTCACTCCCCACCAAGCCGAAAGACCTCATTCCGGGATACCACCCGTATCGCCGACTGAAAGCTGCCGGCGAGAGCATCCACAACTTCACAAACCCGAAGGCGCCGCCAGGGCCGCCGACGATCGATGAGGCGCAACAGTCGTTGGCCGAGTCCGATCGGCTGCGTCGGCGCCGCGGAGTGTATGCCAACATTTTCGCCGGCAACGCGGCCGCGCCCGTCGTCGGAAAAGCGACCCTTGGCGGATGAGCGACGACGCCGACACGATCATCAAGCGGCAGGCCGCGCTCGCCGCTGACCGCACGAATTTCGATACCTGGTGGCAGGACATCGCGTATCGGGTGCTGCCATCCGAGGCGACCTTCACCACGAAGGATGCCGAGGGTACGAAGCGCACCGAACGGCTCTTCGATTCCACGGCAGCGATTGCAAACGAACGCTTCGCCGCGGTGATGGAGGATCTCCTCACCGCACGCACCCAGCTCTGGCACGGGCTCAAGCCGCCAGCTAAGTACGAGCCGCTTCTGAAGTCGAAGCCCGTCAAGACCTGGTACGAGCAGGCGCGCGATGTGCTCTTCGCCATCCGCTACGCACCGCGTGCGAACTTCGCAAGCCAGAAGCAGCAGGGCTACCAGTCGCTCGGCGCCTTTGGAAACTCAGCGTTGTTCATTGACGAGGCGGTCGGCGATCGCAGCGCACCGGCCCGCTACATCTCCTGCCACATGTCGGAAGTGTTCTGGGATGACGATCAGTTCGGACGTATCGACACCCTGTATCGAAAGTTTCAGATGCGCGGCCGCAATGCGCTCAAGAAATACGGCGAGCAGCTGTCCGCGAAGCTCAAGACCGAGATGGAGAAGGACCCGCTCAAACTCTTCGAATTCATTCACTGCACAAACCCGAACGAGGAGCGCGTTCGCAGTCGCGCCGATTACCGCGGCATGCCCTGGGCGAGCTACACGGTTTCGTGCGATGACAAGTCGGTGATTGCACCCGGTGGATATCGCACCTGGCCATGGGCGATAGGCCGGTACATGGTGACGACGCGCGAGCGCTACGGACGCTCGCCTGCGATGCTTGCGTGGCCGGCGATCATGACGCTGCAGGAGCAGAAAAAGACCGTGCTGCGTGCCGGGCAGAAGGCGGTCGATCCGCCGATCCTGCTCACCGAGGAAGGAGTGCTCGAGCAGTTCTCGCTTCGAGCCGGCGCACTCAATCACGGCGCGGTGAACGACCAGGGGCAACCGCTCGCGCATCCGTTCAAGACCGGCGCCGATGTGCCGCTCGGTATTGAACTCATGCAGATCGAGAAGCAGGACGTGCGCGACGTGTTCCTGCAGACCGTGTACGAGGTCCTGATCGAGAACCCGAACATGACCGCGACCCAAGTGCTCGAGATCGCGCAGAACAAGGGCGTGATGCTCGCACCCACCATGGGTCGGCAGCAGTCGGAAGATCTCGGACCACTCATCGAGCGCGAGATCGACATCGCGGCCGAGGCGGGTCTGCTGCCGCCGCTGCCCGACGAACTTGCCGAGCTCGACGATCTATACCAGGTCGAGTACACCTCACCCCTTGCCCGTGCGCAGCGCGCGAGCGAATCGATCGCCATTCAACGCACCCTCGAAGTTCTGCCTGCAGCGATCGCCATCGATCCGAATGCGGCCTACGTGCTCGATGTGCCGGAGTCGGTGCGCGTGATCTCGGAGATCAACGGCGTGCCGGCGAAGCTCATGCGCGACGACAAGCAGGTGGCGCAGATCGTTGCCCAGCAGCAGGAGCAGCAACAGGCCGCCGCAGTGACTTCAGCCGCGCCCGAGCTCTCGCAGGCTGCCCTGAACGCTGCCAAAGCCGAAGACCTGCGCCGGAGCGCGTAAATGGCGAAGACGCCGACGAGGAAGGAAAAGCAGATCGCCTACCTGCGCACGTTCTGCGGCGAAGGACAGGAGCCTCACGTGAACGCCGAGGTCGTGCTCGCCGACCTTCGCAAGTTCTGCGGACTCACAAGCGGCGGACTCGTCGTGTCGCCGAAATCCGGCATGACCGACATTCACGCCACCGTTTACAAGGCGGCGCTGCGCGACGTGTACCTGCGCATCGTCGGCTTCCTTTCGCTCGAAGATGAGCATCTATTCCAGGAGAACGCACATGACCGAGAACAACGCACCGGCACCATCGCCGAGTCCTAGCCCGTCACCGCTGCCCGCGTGGTATGGCGATTCGCACAAGGACTACGTCACAAACAAGGGCTTCAAGACAGCCGACGATGC
>Ga0315912_10003578_pt1 | contig 15359 bp, 16 predicted proteins | sample VfabasoilMG_FD_204469 | JGI IMG/M metagenome (GOLD analysis project Ga0315912, IMG submission 204469) | Garden soil microbial communities collected in Santa Monica, California, United States - V. faba soil | ecosystem: Environmental > Terrestrial > Soil > Garden | place: USA: California... | reverse complement strand
TGACGAACAAACTCGTGTTAGTGCGCGAGCCGGTGACCATCGAAAGCGCGAGATCACCCGGCGTGGCAAGGCCAGAAGTCGGCCACGCGGGAAACGTCGGCTTCTTGGAATATAAGTGCAGGTCAACGTAATCCGTGATGCCCGTGAACTGGCCAAGGAACGCGCACGCGCCGCCATCACTCGCGCTCCGCGCCCGGAAACCGAACAAGTGCGAATAACCGTTCGCATTGTCCTGGTTGTATTGGACGTAGATGTCCTGGTTGTAGCCGCCGCCCGTCTTCCCAATTTGAAGATTACCGTTGAGACCTGGAATCAGATCAAGATCACGCGCGCCCTGGAGCAGCAACAACCCGTCAGTCGGGTTGGCCGTGTTCTGGCCGCTGTGCGACGGCACAAACCAGATGAGATTGCCCTGCCTGTCCTTGATCTGAAAATCATTCGGCACAGCCATGCACGCGCAGTCAATCGTCCCGTTGTTGCCAATGATGATGCCCGGATGATTGATGTAGCTGGCCTCGAACACAGAGAACCCGATGCCGAGACCGACGTTCGTTCCAAAAAAAGTGAGCCGCGATTTCCAGCCCGTGTTGTTCGAGCCGGAATTCGTTTTCAACCAGAAATTACAATCCGAATCGTAAGCGATGGAGGGCCGAGTCGCCGTGATTACCGAGTTCGGAGTCGTGCCCGCGCTGGCGATCAGGTTCAAATCCGCCACCAACGTCTGCCACGTCGCATTCCCGCCCGCATCTGAAGTCAGGATTTTTCCAGCGCCGGCATTCGTCGGTATTGTGATGACACTGTCAAACTGCGCCGCCACCAGGACGCGGATTCCGCTCGTCGAAAAATAAAGCGCCGCAGTTTCCGCGTCAGAATAAATGTTGCCAGCCGTCGTGTTGAACTCGGGCGGCGCGATCCCGTCCGACCGCTCATTGAAATCCTCGTGGCTCTCGAAGTCATCGTAAGTGGCCACGCCCGGCGCAACCTCCGCCAGCAAATAAACAGCCGTCTGCCCATCAATCCTGTTGCGATAAATCTTTTTTGTGACCACGCGATCCGGGTTTGTGGCCATCGTGATCCGGTTCGCCCGGTTTGCCGCGCCGCTGCCGGTCATAATCAACACCGGCCCCTCAGTCGTCTCGCCGTCCTGCGTCTCGTAGGAAATGTGGTAGCGATACTCCTCGTCAGTGATGGTCCCGCCGACATAAGCCACCTCAACGCCGGTCGGCGCCGCAGGCTCCGTAATCGGATCAAACGTGATGTGCCCCCCCCGAATTCCATTCCAGAGCGTATAAGGCGCTTCGCCAGGAAGCTCGGACACAGGAGTCGTGACCAGGTCTTCGATGCTGATCGTATCGTCACCGTCCGGCACAGCGATAGAAAAGCGCGTCTCCTGTTTTTGCGCGCGCACACTCACATCGTAATTGCCTGCGGCCAGTTGCACCTCGAACTCACCCGTGCTGCGGTCACTCAAAATACGCTTCACCGTGTTCGTCTGGACGATGCCAGGCGGGAATTGCGGCGTGCTGCGCGACGTGAAAAAAATCTCAGCGTGCAGCGTTTCACCGGCGGCGCTTTCAGTTTTTCCGGTGATCGTGGTCATGTCGGTATAAGGCCGTGATGACGCAGCACGGCGTAGATGTAATTGATGGCCGTCTGGCTGGCGCCGTCGGAGAAAGCGCCGACGCCGGCAAGATCGGTCGCGCCGGTCGCATATTGTTCGCCGACCACCTGCGTCCCCTGGATTTTCAGGACGCCGGCACAGTCAATGTCGCCATCCTGAACCTCTAAGTCCCCACTCTCGACAATGACAGTTGAGTCGGTTTCCACCCTCAGCGCCACAACGCTTCCCGAATTGATAACCAGCCGCCACCCACTGCTGTCAACGTCCGTATGGAAAAATTCCCAGTCCAGCGATGGATACATTCCAGTCGGAAACGTGATCGCGCCCGACATCTCGCCGCCGGCCAGCGGCAACGGTGGCGGAATCAACGTCGCCCATGCGCCGCTCGTCTTGAAAAAGATTTCGCCGTCATCCTCGTCAAGATAATAGTCCCCGTCCGATCCCAGTCCGCCGCCGGGCGTGCCGCTGTCGTGCAGCCACGTCGTGCCGCCACCCGATCCACTGAGGGCCTTCCATGTGCTGGCCTCCCGAAACTTGAACTGGTTCAACGTCGAATCGTAAAGAATGATCCCGTTCGGCGGCGAACTGATGGCCGTGATCTGTGTGCTCGTCAGACTGTTCACCAGCAACCCGTAATTCGTCGTGCCACTGAACGAGAGCGGCCCACTCATCGTGCCGCCCGAGAGCGACAGCTTCACAGCCACAGAATCGTCAACGTAAAGTTTTCGCGCTGCATGATTGTTCGACGATGGCGCACCACTCAACGTCAGCATCCCCGTCATCGTCCCGCCCGCCAGCGGCACCATCAAATCCGCGTAAGCCTTCGTCGCCGCGTGGAGCGATGAAGATGGAGCGCCGCTCAACGTCAACGCGCCAGTCATCGTCCCGCCCGCCAGCGCCAGCTTGCCCGCCAGCGCCGTCGTCATCGTCGCCGAGAAATTCGCATCCGCACCCAGCGCCGTCGCCAGTTCGTTCAATGTGTCAAGCGCGCCCGGCGCACTGTTCACCAGGTTCGCGATGGCCGTGTCCACATACAGCTTCGTGGCCGCATGAAGATTGACTGTCGGCGCACCGCTCAATGTGAGCAGGCCCGTCATGGTACCACCCGCCAGCGGAACAAACGCGCCCGCGCCGACCGTTGAGTCCACGTAAGCCTTCGTCGCCGCGTGCAGCGCCGAGCTTGGCGCACCACTCAACGTCAACGCGCCCGTCATCGTCCCGCCCGCCAGCGGCACCATCAAATCCGCGTAAGCCTTCGTCGCCGCGTGCAGCGATGACGACGGCGCACCACTCAACGTCAGCGCGCCCGTCATCGTCCCGCCGGCAAGCGCCAGCTTCAACGCATCCGCCGCGTCCACGTAAGTCTTCGTCGTCGCGTGCAGACCAGTCGTCGGAGCGCCGCTCAACACAAGCAGCCCCGTCATCGTGTCGCCAGCCTTGTTCACCTTGCTGGTCAGGTCAGCCGCCAGCAAATAACGCGCGTCACTCTGCGCCTTCGTGTAGTAATCATCCGCCACCAGCGATGCCGGCGGATCAACAAACGCGCCACTCTCCTCGATGAGGATCGAACAATTCGCCAATGGAATCTCGTGCCCAGGCGAATCATCCGAGATCGCCGCGATCACCAGATAAAACTCAACCTCATCCGCTTCGAGTTCCACGTTCGTTTCATCCGCCTCGAACTCGAAGACCGCATGACAATCCGCCGCCGCGCCGCCCTGCCATTCCTCCAAAGTCAACGTCGGATTCATGTCCGCAATAGCCACCGTGCTTTGCATCACCGCCAGACCCGTGCGAGGATTCTTTGCCTTGATCGTGCAGATCAGTTGATCCAATCCATCGAGCGAGCGGATCGCCTCGTTGTCGTCGTCGAACAATGCGACCTCGATGCGCAGCCAGGACGGCTTCAGGAAACGCGGGATGGTCAGCGTCAACTCATCCTCCTTGATGCGCTGGTCCGTGCAGTTCACCTGCAACCGTATTCTTTTTGATGGAAAACTCATGTCGGTGTTTTCTTCGTCACCTCGCCCGCTCGCATCGTGTAACTGAACACAGTGCTCTGCCCATCATGCCGCAGGCAGCGCGGCTCAATGACCGCATTGAGCCAGTAGCGTGTTTCAACGCCCTTGCCGCCGTCCTGCAAATAACCCGCACCGAGCGACAATAACGCCTGGCCGTGGTCGCGGACGAAATTGGTCGCGGCCAGTTCGTTGCCGTGGTCCCGATCCACAACCCATTCGAGCGTGTTGGTGATGTTCGTTTCGTCGGCCACCGCAATGCGCCGCGTGAAGCGCGAGCGAACCAGCTCGACTTCGTCCACGACGTTGGACGTGGCGGGCAGGCCGACAGAAATCTTGTCGCCGGCATCATCGTCGCCCAGCGTGAGGCGCGTGGTGCCGTCCTGACCGAAGAAGACGAATTTGCGGGCCATGACATTTTACTTTTTCGCGGCGGCTTTGGTTTCAGCCGGCTTCGGTTCGGCAGCCAACTTGTCGAGCGCCTCAATGTGTGCGAGCGCGCCGTTTGCGATTGCGCTGCGGATGGCGAACGGTTGCGGAAACTTGCCGGCCGCTTCATGCGCGACGAGTTCAGCGGCGACCTTGTCCGCCTGCTCCAACAGTTTTTTTAGTTCGGCGATTTTTTCTTTCATAACTTGAGACATTGGACTTTGGACATTGGACTTTGGACTGCTCACGCAAACGTGAGCCGTGTGCCTGGCTCGGTGGCCGCCGTCACGAATTTGAAATTGCCGTGACGGTTCAGCTTGTTGTCGAACACAAACTCGCCCGTGCGCGGCGAGGCATCCTCAAGCGTCACACTGATGCCGCTGCCGGCCACGACCAGGTCCGCCTTGTTCGCGCTGCGTCGCACACCGATGCCGGCGCTTGCGCCCTGGAAACTGAGAGCCGTGAGTAACTGCGCCGTCGTGGGTTGTTGAGGCAGAAAATCAATCATGCCGCGATAGCCGTTCACCTTGAAGTCCACCGTGACGTTGCCTTGCTTGACCTCGTCGAGCTTCAGCTCGTGAGTGAGTTGGAAACCTTCCTCGGCAAACAGGCTCGTGAAGCCCGTCACCGCGCCCCATGCCGCCGTGCACATCTGCTCCTGGTGACTCGTCGGGAAATCCGAGGCCGACCACGCCGTCGTGTTCGTCGCGTAAAATGCGTCCACGTCAACCAGCGCCTTGCCGTGGCCGATGAACGCCGTCCATTCGCACTCGCCGTAAAGTCCCTTGCCGAGGCCCATGTAAACATCAGGCATCTTCGTCAACACCGCGCGTGTGAACGTGAAACCCTGCGCGTCGCTGCCGTTCACCGTGACCGCGCGGTTCGCCGCGCCGATGATTCGCGCGCCCGCCGCGCTGAAACTGTGCAGCGCCGCCGGCAAAAGAATTCCGCGCACGCCGGATGTCCAAACGCTCTTGGGTGTGCCTGTGATTTTATACGTCAGATCGACCAGCACGTCGTCATGCTCGCCGCCGATGGCGCTCGGGATCGCGCGCCAGACGGGTTGTGGTGTGATCTTCACCGGGCCGTCAAAGTAAATGACCTGGCTGTTGTCCGTGATCTTGCACGGCCCGCCGACTGTGATCTGGTCTAGTGCGATTGTGGGCATATTTGGTTTTTAGTTGAGAGTTGATGGTTGATGGTCATGCGACGAGTTGGTGTGCGATTTCAGAACCGTGCAGGCCGCTCTTGTAAGCGGCGGCAAGAATGGTTGCGCCCGAAGCGACGTTGAACGCGCCACCGTAAGGGAACGAAGCTGCCGGCCCGGAGCGCGGGAATGTTTCTCCGTCCACTGAATAATAAATCGTTGCGCCGCTCGTCGCGCAGGTGATCGTCGCCGCATTATCAATGTCCACCGAGATCACCGGCTTCGCCACGTCCGTGCGCGGCTGCAACTGGCTGATCGTGTGAACCAGCACCTCCGAGCACATGAACTTCTTCTCGTCGTCGAAGTAACTGGTGATGGCATCGCCCTCGGCGTAAAAACTCCAGCCGAACGCTGACACGCGCCAGCCGTGCAATGCGCGGGCAACCTCGATGGCAATCGCGTTGTCGCGCTTGCCCGTTCCAGTCGCGCTGAAATTGTAAATCGGATGCGACTGACAAAGTATCGGCACGATGAGCCGGCCCTGCGGCCCTGGCAGATTCGTTTTCGGCACGTTGAAGACCGGCTGCAACACGCGCACCGCCGCGCCGATCTTGCCGGCGACCGGCGTCAATCCCAGCAACGTTTGATCCACCTTGTCGTCTATCGTCTTTGGCGTCGTCACCTTCGTGCCCTCGATGTAAAGGCGCGGCGCGGCGACTGCGATGTCGCTGAAGTAAGCGACGGATTTTATCCGACCCTCGATGAACGTTTGCAGCCCTTCGATTTCGTTCATGGCTCATCCCTCCCGACATTGGACATTGGGCTTTGGACTTTGGACTTCATGCTGCACCTCCACGCTTCAAAGCCCGATCCGCGATGCCGTTGGCTGTGCGGATGCACGTCGCCCCGATCTCGAAGATGGAAGGAATCACTTTTGGATTTGGTTTTTGAAACGCGCGGCGGATGAGTTGGAACATCACAACAAGGCCAAGCAGCGAAGCCACAGCCTTCAAACCTTTGTTGCCGCGCTTCGATGCGATTTCCGTGGCCACCGCGCGCTGTGCAACCAGTGCCGGCCCGTAGCCTGGCACGATGGAAAATTTGAGATTCGAGAATTCGCGGGCGCGTTTGCCGTAACTCTCGGGATGACGCGCCACGGTCAAATACTTTTTGCCGCCGGTCGGCAGGATTGTGCCGCCCTGAAGTCGCTGACGCACGCCCTGCTTGTCAACGTTGATGACCACGCTGTCCGCCAGGACAAGATAGTTTGTGGATCGAGCCGCGCCCGCCCAAAAGCCGGAGCTTGGAAATCCCTGCGCGTTGGATGGCAGGCTGCGGAAGTTTTGCTGGAACAAATCCACGACCGCCGTGCCGATGGCCGGCGCGACCTCGCGGCGCATGGCATCCGTGAACCGCGCGAGTGCCGGCGTCGCTTCGTCCCGAATGTCAATCGTGTTTGCCACTTGTTTTTTTCTTAATCTTAATCTTCGTCTTAATCTTAATCGCCCGCCTTCAACACCTTCACATTGATGGCCACCGGCCCGCGCGCCGCGTGCTTAACCTCAAACTCGACCCGCTGATCCTTCTCCAGAACTTTCGGATGTTTGCTGATGCCCGTCGCGTGAACATAAAGATCAGCTTCGGCGCTCATGCCGTTTGCCTGCTTGACCGACGGCGCGATACCGATGAACCCATAGCCGAGTTTCTCGATGAAGAATTTAACGATGCCTGTGTGTGTCTGAGTCTTCATATTGGCAGGCAGCGTCACGCTGCTCACGCGGCCACCTCGAACAGTTGAGAGAGATCGAGCGGTAACGGCGACGCAATCTCCGTGTTGATGTTCACCAGGCCAAGCGACTCGGCTTCATCGAAAGCGATGTTGCGCGTCCACATGCCGGAGTTGAACGCAAACGGCGGATAATTATTGCCGAGTGTGTCCTCATAACCGCCCGCGCCTTCGCCGAGCGCCTGCCAGATGCCGGAATCTTTGCGCGCAATCATGCGGCCCGTTTGATCCAGGACGCGCGCGGCGTCCACGTCGCCGGCAACTGCGGCGGCAATGCGGAAGCGTTGCGGCCAGTCACGCTGCTTGGTTTTGTCTTCGAGCCGATACAGTTCCCAGCACGGGAATGCTTCAAGCACGGCGGGATCACTGCCCTGCACCAAAGCGCCCGCGCCCTGGTGAAGCTCGACATTTGTTTTCAAAACCAGGTTGATGCGTTTGTCGCTGGTGATGTCGCTGATCGAACCGTCGCCGCTCACGAGGCCAAGTTTTTCCTGAAGTTGTTTGATCTCCAGTCGCGCCGTGGCGGGGTCAATTCCTACAGTCACCGCCGATCCATCCTCGCGCCTGCCCGTTTGCGGATTGATGATCTCGGCGACCTTTTGTTTGTAGGCATCGAGCAGATCAGTGAGCAGCGTCCGCGCGCTGGTAAAATTCTGGCGGTGAAATCCCGCGCCGAGTTGACGAAGCTCCGCGCTGCCAAGGTTCGTGGGCAGGACATTCCGCGCCGCGAGCGTCTTCATCGCGCTTTCAAACGGCATCAGTTGATCGAGCAGCGTAGGCATCAGGTGCTCCCGAGTTGACCGAATGGATGTTCCTGGTCTTCGCTTACGAGCGTCACCGCGCCGCCGCCCTGAACCTCCGGCTCGACGGGATTGTCGGGCTGATCCACGACGAGTTTGCACGCGGCGATGTCGCGCAGTTGGCGGTGTCGTTCAGTGAGGTTCGCGCGCTCGTCTTCCGTCTGAGCCAGTTCAATCGCGCTCTTGAGCCGGGCGATGATGAGATCAACAGAGAGGTCGCGAAGGCTCGCGGGAATTTTTGTCGTGTCGCTGTCCACCTGGTTCTGTGTGCAGGTGGCCACCGCGTTGCGGATTTCGTTGACGACACCCTGGATGATGCCGGCGCTGCGGTTGGATTGACCGCTGCCGAGCGCCGCTGAATCGCACGCATCAATCAGCGCGGCGATCTTCGCCTCGTAAAGCGTATCAATCGTGATGGCGATCCAACTCATGCGATCAATGATTTGAACTCAGTGAACCAGTTGTCCTGAACATGGCAGCACGGGCATTCTAGTTTCCAGGCGACCGTTTCGGGATGGACCGTGCAGCGCCAGACAAAGTGGCAGCGACGGCATTTTGCTTCGCCAACGCGAAACCCTTCCGCCTGGTAGTAACGTATCCATGCTTCATTTGATCCGAACGTTGCCATGTTTGGTTTCAAGGGCGCCCGGTTCGCACCGGGCGCTCGATGTCAAACGCCAGCGGGTTATTGATCCAGCGGCAGCCTTCGTTTGGTGACGGTGACAAGAATGTTTGTCATGTCGGCGGTCGTGGTGTTGCCGCAAACAATGCTCAGGATTTTCGCTTTTCGTTTGCCGGCCATATCCAGCACGATATTTGTCCTCACCTTTGTCGTGCCGTTGGCAGCCTGGGCGAATGCGTGCTGTGCTGTCGTGGCGTAATTGGTTCCAGCGCCGCTCGTGACCCAGTTGAATGTGCAAACTTCCGTGCCGGCGGCGTGCAACGCGAATTCCTGCTCGATGCAGAGGTAGCGGTAGCCGCCCATGTCAATGGCCTGCCCGACGTTCGCCGTCTCGGTGACGTTGTCCGGCACCTTGTTGGTGCAGGTGACGACCTCGACGGTGGAATAGTCCGTGTTCACCTGGCTGGTTGAGAACGAGGCCGCAGTGGTCAGGAAGATGAACGCGACGGCTGCCAGCATGACCCCGATGATGATGAAGATTCGATTTTTCATTTTGATTTGGATTTTGAGTTTGTTGTTGGTTGGCCGGGCGGTGACTTCACCGCCCGGCGTTCAATGTTGATCAACTGCCGCTGACGGTGATGAGTTCCATGCCGCTGGTGTGCTGCAACTGGATGAGCTCGTAGTTCTCCACCGTGATGAAGATGCTCTTGACTCCGACCTCGGTGAGATGCACCGCGTAGTCGCCGCCGCCCATCGCGTTGGCGACGTGGCGGACGACGTTACTGTTGTCTTCCGGCGACTCGGCGTCCTGCGCCGAGAACAGGAGAACCTTTGAGCCGAGGAACGTGTTCTTGGCGTTTGCAGCGCCGTTGTAACGCTCGGCATTCACACGGGCGCGTTCGACGTTGATGGCGGTGGCAAGGTCGGCGTCGTTCAGGCCCGCGCTTTGAAATGCGCCGGCTGTGTCCTGGGAGCGATACGCAATCTTACGGAGCAACGTGGCAGCCTCGCCATACAGTGCGCGGTTGGCTTTGAAGCCGGTGGCCGCAGCGAGGACGTTCACGTTCACGTTCTGGAGATCGAGGTCAGGGTCGGCCTCGGAATTCCAGACAAACGTGTCTGCGATGGCGGCGGCGGTGTAAACCGCGAGCGCTTCCAGGATCGAGGCCCGCGTGAGCAGGTCAATCAACCAGAACGTGTGCATCTGTTGCCAGTTCGGTTTCTCGGCGATCTGGTCGCGATCCAGCTTGATGGTGAGTCCGCGATTCGGCACGAGTCGTGAAACCTTGGACGAGGTGCGTTGCTTGACGCCGGCAAAGTCGGCCAGCGGTTCGCGCTTCACCTTCTTGTAATCCACGACCTCGAAGGGTTCGTGCTCGTCGTATTGAGTGACCAGGGCATTGCGGCCCGAGACACGGCGCGGCGCAATGAAGTTCAGCAGGTCCATCAACTGGTTGCGCAGCGGATCGGCGTAACCGATGCCGTGCGTGGTGAGTTCAACTTGCAACGTGGCCTGGCTGACCAACGCATCGTTGGCGAGACAGATTTGGCCGTGCTGCAAGGAATCCACATTCGAGTGAGGCAGAATGTTGAGCGCCGCGCAGAGGCTGTTGGCTAATGCGATTTGTTTCATGTTTGGTTTGATTTGATCGTTTCGGGTTGCCGGTGATTACGCGATCACCCGTTGCACGGGCGCGTAGGGAATGAATGAGACCTGCTCGCCATCGGCGACAGTGTTCAGCGCCTTGCCGCAGACATAAACCGTCGTGCCGGAAAGCCCGACAATGCTGCGCACGACGCCGTTCGTCCCCGGAACGACGAGATCGCCCTGGGTAATGGCGCCTGACGCGGTGCCTTGCGTGGCCTGTTTACTCAGGCCGAGATATTCAAACGCAACCCGTGCTTCGGCGGCGCTGGCTGAATCATCCCGCGTGAAGCCGCTCGGGATGTCTGTGGCGTCGCACAGCGCGATGTGGTCGGCATCCGTGCCGGCCTTCACGAGCTTGTAAGTGCCGATGACTTCATCGGCGAGTTTTGTGTCGCCCGGCCCAGGCATCGTGACGATGGTGTTGCTGAGGGCGAGCGCGTCCGGCTGCCGGAAGATCGCGGCGAGCGCGACTCCGACGCCGCTGATCAGCAGCGCCAGTTTGAGTCGAAGTGTTTTCATTGTTTGTTCTTTCGTTGAGGTTGATTTGTTTGGTTCAGTGCCGGCGCTGGTTAGTTTTTCTTTGCAGCGTCGTAATCCCGCTGATGCTTGATGCTGGCCACCGCCTGGTCGCGCGTGAGACCGGCTGCCATCTTTTGAGCGATGAGCTTCTCGTCTCTCTTGATCTGTGCGAGTTCCTTTTCAGCGCCGGAGTCCGTTTTTGCCTGCGCACCTGTCGCGGGCGCGTTCGCGGGCGCAGGGTTGTTGTTTGCCAGCGCCAGTGTGCCGCGTGGCGGGCGTTGGAAGGCGGCGGCGAGCACCGCGATCAGGATTTGGATTATTTTCATGTTCAGTCTTTCGTTGATTGTTTCGGTTTGCGGGTTTTGTGACCGGGTTACTTTGTCGCGGCTGCCGGCTTTGTGGTGTTGAGTTCCTCGAACAGCGCCGGGTGATCTTCCTTGATCCTGGCAAAGGCGACCGTGATGTCCTTGATGTCTTTGTATTTCGAATCGCTGTTCGCCAGCGCGAGAATCTTCTGTTGAGCGCTCTGCGCCTTGTCGGCGTCGGCCTTGCGTTCACCGGAGAGCGCCGATGCTCCGACCTGGAATTTCACGGGCGCGGCCTTCAATGTCTTGATGACCTCGTCGAGTTTCTCGTTCGCAAGCGCGACAAGCTCCGTCACCTTCGTTTCGCGATCCGCCACCGCGAGCCGCCCCTGGGTGATGACCAGGTCAACGGTCGCCTCGATGGATTTCTTGCGGAACTCCGTGGCCGCGTTCTCCAGCGAGATGATGACCTTGTCGCCGAGCAACGCTTTCGCGTCCTTGTCGAAGTCGGTCGAGTTGGCGAGCGCCGTGACTTTGGCTTCGCGGTCTTCGGCCTTGAGTTTGCCCTGCGCCAGCGCGAGATCGGCGACGGCCTGGGCGCGACCGAGGCGCTCGGCTTTCAGGTTGGCGGTCAATGTCACCTTCTCATTCGAGAGGGACGTGATGGAGACGCCGCGCGTGAGCCATTCTTTGCTGAAGGCTTCGAGCACGGCTTGATCTGTGGCGTCATTCGCCAGGGCAATGCCCTGGGCCGCGAGCCACCCGAGGAGTAACGATTTCATGTGGTTTTCGTTTTGTGTTTTGTTGTCTGTGGTCGCGGCGGGTTTGGTCGCGTTCGCGTTCGCGAGCGAGTCCACGCCGGAAATGTTGTTGTGAGCGGTGAGTCCCACGGAAATGATGCCGGTCGGTTTGACCACCTTTGCGCCGTTGCGCACTTCGCCGGTCTCCGCCACCCACCAATAGATGCTGGGATATTTGCAGCCCTCGTTCTCGACGGCCTGAGCGCCAGCCGGTACCAGCTCCGGTTTGAACTCAAGGCCGCGCTCCGTCTTGCGCCAGTCGCCGACAATCCCGATGGGCGTCAACGGCTCGCTGTTGGCCAGCGTTTCGGGGGAATGAATTTTCAGATCAGGATGGCCGCGATATATCGGGCGCTTGACCACCGCGCGAATGAGTCGCTTGAAAATGCCGCCGCGTTCACTGGCCAGCACCGTGTCTGCAACCGCGTCGTCAAACACCTGGATGAACCGCTCCGACTGCACCGCGCCATTGCGCACGACCATGCGTTGCTTGGGATGTTCGCCATACGGAGCGATCAAGGCCCAGCCATCGGCGTCAATCTTCAGTTCGTTTTCCATCGCCAGCAACCCGGCGAAGTCGTCGGTGTTGTTGGCGAGAGCCAGATCACGCTTCTCAAACATTTTCCAGACGCGGCGATATTCTTTCATGCGGTTGGTTTCCTTTCTTGCAGACCGGCTACAAAAGCGCGGGTGTTGATCTGCTCAAGCAGCCGGACCAGCGAGACGGGATCGGCAAGGTGATCAGCTTCGAGCGCCGCCAGTTCCTTCTGGAGTTCATCCCATCGCTGCTTGCGCAGTTCGGGATCAGTGATGGTGAGGATGCGTTGCAGCCGTTCATCGTAGGCCGCAAGTATCGGTTTCAGAATTTCCGCCCTGGCCACCGCCAGGCGGCGTTGATCGTCATCGGCGTTTTCGAGAGCGGGATTGCCGGGCGGCGGCAGCGGCGGTGCAGCGGCGGCGATGAGTTCCGCGCCCTCCTCCGGTGCCGGCAGTTCCAGTCGTTCGCGCGCTGTCGTGATACTGACGGGAACTTTCAGATCGCGCGCGGCTTTCAGTCGGTTGATCTCGACGCCGGAATCTTTACTGCGCGGCGGGCGTATGCAAATCCACGCCTTGGGTGCGCGGTTGTAGGCGTAGGCGACAATGGGTTCGTCCACGCGCGTGTTGAGAATGTCCGTTGCCCATTGGCCGCCGTCTTCGAGCACGATATTTTTCTCACTCTCCTGTGGATTCGCGCCGGCCACGTCGCCGCCTTCGCGCGACTGGGTCGAAAGATCACCGCCCCGGAAGCAACGCGCGTAAACGCGATCCGCGCGCTCGACAAGTTCCTTGAACGGCAGCGTGCTGCCGGAACCTTTCGCCGCCTCGATGAGATTGACTTTGCAATTGCCGAGGCCGCTCGTCTGCATGATCCATCCGTTCGCGAACGCGAACAACGCAGCCTCGAAATCACTCCACTCTGCCGTGTCCTTTGCGGCGGTGGTTTCGCCGTGGATCGCCGGCAGGCCGAATCGCTTCGCAAAAAACATCCAGTCGGAAAGCGGTCCCCACTTCGTGAAGTAAGCGATGGAACATTGTCGCATCATGCCGCGACCGACCGCCGCGAGCCAGCGGCCCTTCTGTAACGGCTCGCCATAAACCGCGCCGTCATGCGGGAGAAATTCCAGCCGACCGCGTCGCGCTGCAAAGAACCAGGTGGGCGCGTGCCGAAACTCGGCGGTGATCTCGCGCTTCGACGCATCGTTGATGCGAAGCAACATTTCGTGTGCGGAGTAACGGTAGGCGTGCGCTGTCATCATCTGGCGCAACAAAAGATTGATGCCGCCCGTCTCGTCGCCTTCGAGCGCGCTCGATGCCGTGAGGTTCGTGTAGAAGTATTGGAGCAGCGCATAATCCTGGTCGGCTTCCTTCGAGTCGTCTTCGCGTTCGATGTCCCAGGGCAATCGCGCGATGTCGGAAAAAAGTTTCTCCGCCGGCACTGACAGGTCGCCGTCGCGGTCCATCATTATTTCAGCCGTGCGCGAGAACGGACGCAGTTCACCAACGCGAAACTGGTTCAACTGGTTCGCGAGGATCGGCATCGTCAATTCCGGCAACGGCGAGTAGCGCTGCATGATGGCCTGCTCGACTCGCTCGCGCGAAATGACACTCGGGCCGGGGTTGATCAACGGCTTCTCAACAGGCGAGTTGACGATCTCAGCCACGGGACACCTCCAGGGAAAAGTCCACCCGCTGCGCCAGAGTGTCAGCGCGGCGAGAAGGCCAAAGTCTAAGGTCTAAAGTCGAGGCGGGGAAAAGGGATTTTGAAACGGCGATTAAGCCGGGGTCAAACGGGTCGCGGCGCTCTGAAGTTTTGGCAGCCAGTCGCGCGGGTCGGTATGGCCGCGCTTGATTTTGCGAAAAGTGCTCTCGGGCATCCCAAGTTCTGAAGCCAATTTTCGCTGACTCCACTCCTTGCTGCTTGCGATGGAATCCAGCGTCTCCAGGGCGGCTTGCAGCCGGGCCGCAGCCGTGGCCACGGAGACCCTTTTGGAATGGTAAGCCTGGTGAATGGCGATCTGGCGGCTCACAAAACCGATTTCCGGCACTCGTGACCAGTCTAATACCCGGCGAATCCTCGCACGCAGACCTGCGCACAAGCCCTCGTGCGCAGTTTTGGGCGTCAACACCCGAGTTGGCAGATTTTTTAAGTTGTGAGGCATCGGGAAAAACACTCCCCGAACTGGCGAGCGCAACCAAGCTAACTGCGGTCAATATGTGCGCAAGAATTTTCTTCACAAAGCGACCCTCCTGTCACTCGTGAACATGTTGGGTCGCTCGGCGGCAACAGCCTTGAATGCGAATGGCGGCGCTTTTGATCCTTCGCAGATTATTTCCGCCAGCTTCGAGTAACCGTCCGCGAGGAGGAAATGGTTCTCGCACTGGTCAACGTAATCCCCCAGCGTGCCGTCCTCCTCTTTCTCGCGTTCGCTGCCGGCGATGAGGTGAGCATCGAGCGCGTCCAGGATCGGCGGATGTCCCGGCGTCAATCGCGGCAAGAGCAGCGCGGGCGTCTCGCGGACTTTTCCGGCGATCACGTCCACGACGCCCTCAGCCGGCGTCAGGAATTCACGCACCGCGCGGTCAATCGTCTCGAATCGGTTGCAGGCGATGCACGGAACAAACTTGGTCTGGCCGTTCTCCTCGAAGAAAACAATTTCCTGCTGGATGCCCGCGCCGAGTTTGTTCTTTGTGAAGCGCACGACGGCGCATTTCAAATTCAACCAGCGCGCATTGCGGCCATCCCAGGTCAAGCCGCCCGGCAAGGAAATGTAGGCGTCTTTGGTGTCAGGAATTTTCGGCCAAGTCGTCAGGGTTTGAAGTCCGTTCAACGCCAGCGCCAAGGTGCGGGATTCATTCACGAGCGGGCGCTCGTCTATAAACAGCGCGGACAAACCGATCCGGTGAAACAAAGATTGCGCCCGCGTGACCACGTCGCCACTGCTCATCCGTTCGGCAGCCAGAAGTCTTTTGGATTGGTGGCCGTCCGCAAGGACTTCGCACTCGCGCGCGAACAGCCAGCAACGGTCGCCCATGTCGAGACCGCCAAAGGCGACGCGGCCTTCGCGCACGCGCGGCGCGAGATCGAACACTTCAACGTTGCGGGCGCGATCCAGCGTGG
>Ga0315912_10003577_pt1 | contig 15363 bp, 14 predicted proteins | sample VfabasoilMG_FD_204469 | JGI IMG/M metagenome (GOLD analysis project Ga0315912, IMG submission 204469) | Garden soil microbial communities collected in Santa Monica, California, United States - V. faba soil | ecosystem: Environmental > Terrestrial > Soil > Garden | place: USA: California... | reverse complement strand
GCGCTTCCACCGGGAGTGCGGCACGGTCGCTCAGCTCGAGCACCCGAACACGATCAAGTTCTTCGACTTCGGCGCGACGCAGGACGGCACGCTCTACATCGCGATGGAGTTCGTCGCCGGCAAGCCGCTGAGCGACGCCATCACGCGCGGCGCGCTCGCGCCCGAGCGCGTGACCAAGATCATGCGCCAGGTGTGCGGCGCGCTCGACGAAGCGCACCTGCAGGGCATCGTTCACCGCGACCTCAAGCCCGACAACATCATCCTCACCGATCGCGCGGGGGAGACGGATTTCGTGAAGGTGCTCGACTTCGGCATCGCCGCCCGGCGTGAGTCGGCCGACGCGCAGAAGGAGCAGAAGCTCACCCAGCAGGGGATGGTGCTCGGCACGCCGCCCTACATGAGCCCCGAGCAGTTCACCGGGAAGGCGCTCGACTCCCGCAGCGACATCTACTCGCTCGGCGTGATGTCCTACGAGATGCTCGTCGGAAAATTGCCGTTCGAGGCGGACACGCCGTGGCAGTGGGCCACGCAGCACATGTCCGTTCAGCCGACGCCGTTCGAGGTCTCGGCACCCTCGCGCGAGCTGCCCATGGGGATGCGCCAGGCCATCCTGAAGGCGCTCTCCAAGGATCGCGAGCAGCGGCAGGCTTCGGCGCGCGAGTTCTTCGCGGAGCTCTCCGGCGGTGGGCGGATGACGGTCACCGGCGACGTGCCTGGAGGTGGCGGCGGTCCCCGGCACACGGACACGGCGGCGATGCCGCAAGCGCCCGACTTCGGCGGCCCGCCTCCCGCGTTTCCCCCGGGGCCCATGCATGGCGTCGGGCCGCACGTGCCCGCCACGGGTCCTGGCGTGGTGGCGGCCGTCCCGCCGGCGCCGCCCCCGCAGCGCAGCAGCGGAGGGGGCAAGGGCCTCATCGTGGGGCTGGGTGTGGTCGGGGTCGTGCTCCTCGCGGCGATGGGGGTGGTCGCGATGCGCGCGATGAAGTCGAGCGGGAGCGAGCCCCAGGTCCTCGACATTCCGACCTCCACGCCCGCGACGGCCGCGCCGACGGCGTTCGGACCCCTTCCCACTGCGCCCACCGCCACGGATACCGCTGCCCCCGCGGTCGATGCGGGCGAAGCGACTTCCCCTCCTCCGGGCGCCGGAGGGACGACGGTGAAGCCCCCGACGACGTCCACGACTGCGCACCCGACGGGGACCAGCACCACCAAGCCACCGTCCGGCGGGGGCGACGCCTGCGAGGCCTGCGACAACGCTGCTCGTGCAGGCAATCTTTCGGTGGCGGCATCGCTCGTCAATAAGTGCAGCGACGAGGCCAAGAAGAAGATTTGCGTCTCGCGCGCGAAGGCATCCGCGCCCTCAGCCGCGTCGGCCGCCGCCCTCAACGGCAACTGCTCCCTGGCCAAGACCATCCAGCAGATCGCCGAGGGGATGGGGGCAGGCTCGAAACGCCTCAAAGACGCGACGAAGGGGTCGAAGTGCAACTAGGGCTCCTGGGTGCCGGATTGCAGCTCTGCTGTCCACCCAAGATTCTCCTATGCTTTCCAGGGGTCCCAGGCGTGGCCCGGCCGAGCAGCCTGTCATAAATGCCGTTCCCTTGACGGATTCTGCGCGGGGGAGCTACATCCGGGGGGTCACGCTTGGCGACTGCGGCAGAGACTCCCAACTGGCTCTCCGGCAGAGGGAGTCGCCTCGGACGCGAAGGTAAAGCATGGCCACGATGACCTCCAGGATGACCTGGCGGGAGCTCTGTCGCTCCGGCGCCTACAAGGGACTTTGGGTCGCAATCGACAACTGCCGCTACGACGAGAGTCGGCAGCCGCTCGAAGGCGATGTGGTGGATTCCGATACGGAATTCTCCGAGCTTTGCGCCCGCATGCGCGAGGCCGGTCGCTCCTCCTGCACGATTGTGTTCTGCGAGTCCGACGTCTTCGTCGAGGCCGACCAGGCCCCGGCGCTCGACGCGGGTGCCGGCTTCCTGCGCCAGCCGTAGGCCCGTTCGGGCGCCTTATCGAAGCGGGGCGCGGCCGCGGGAGGGTTCCCGCTGGCGGTGGATCCGCATTGGTCCGATAGTCCGCCGGCAACGGACGGCTCCCGTCTGGGAGGAGTCGCAACCACCGTCGAAAGGGGACTGTCGAATGATCTCGGGACCGCGCTCGCTTCGAAGCCTCGTGACGCTCACGCTCGTGGGCATTTCGGGCTGCTCGCAGACCACACCGGTGTCGACGACGCCTACCTCGGGCACCGGGACGACCGGCACCCAGCCAGCGGCTCCGGCTGCGAACGCGACTGCTCCGGGGGCGGCGCCGCCCGGCTTCAACGGCGTCGTGAAGCTCGACGTTCGCGACTCGAAGCCCGATTGGACCCCCTACACGCCCAAGCGGGCGCCCGCGGGTGCGCCCAACTTCCTGTTCGTCCTGTACGACGACACCGGCCTCGCCGCCTGGTCCCCGTACGGCGGGCGCATCAACATGCCGACGCTCGACAAGCTCGCGGCCGACGGCGTGACGTACACGCAGTTTCACACCACGGCGCTCTGCTCGCCGACGCGCTCGACCCTGCTCACCGGGCGCAACCATCACGTGAACGGCATGGCGGCCATCACGGAGGCTGCGACGGGCTTCCCGGGGGCGCACGGCCGTCTCCCCGACGAGGCGGCGACGGTCGCGCAGATCCTGCAGGACGGCGGCTGGAGCACGTTCTGGGTGGGCAAGAACCACAACGTCGCCGAGCAGGAAGTTGCCTCGGGCGCGAGCCGCAAGCTGTGGCCGCTCGCGAAGGGCTTCGATCGTTTCTACGGCTTCCTCGGGGGCGAAACGAACCAGTGGTACCCCGATCTCGTCGAGGACAACCGCTTCATCGACGCGCCGTACTCGCCGGAGAAGGGCTACCACCTGTCGAAGGATCTCGCCGACAAGGCGATCGGGATGATCCGGAACCAGAAGGCGAGCAACCCTTCGCGGCCCTGGTTCATGTGGTTCAACCCCGGCGCGAACCACGCCCCGCATCACGCGCCGAAGGACTACATCGCGAAGTACAAGGGCAAGTTCGACGACGGCTACGAAGCGTACCGAACCTGGGTGCTCGCGCGCATGATCGACAAGGGCGTGCTCCCGAAGGGCACCGAGCTCACGCCGCTGAACCCCTTGCCGGAAGCGGTCGCCAACAAGGGCGACTACGTCCGCCCATGGGCGACGCTGAGCGCGGACGAGAAAAAGCTCTTTGCGCGCCTGGCCGAGGTCTACGCGGCGTTCTCCGAGTACACGGACGCGCAGGTCGGTCGCATGGTCGACTACCTGAAGGAAAGCGGGCAGCTCGAGAACACGGTGGTCCTCTACGCAGCCGACAACGGTGCTTCGGGTGAGGGCTCACCGAACGGGTCGGTGAACGAGAACAAGTTCTTCAACGGCTACCCGGACACGGTGGCCGACAACATGAAGCACATCGACGAGCTCGGCGGGCCGAACACCTACGAGCATTTCCCGACGGGCTGGGCGGCGGCGTTCTCCACGCCTTTCCAGATGTTCAAGCGCTACGCCCAGTACTCGGGCGGCACCTCCGATCCGCTCGTGATCTCGTGGCCGAAGGGCATCAAGGCGCGCGGCCAGATCCGCGACCAGTATCACCACTCGACGGACATCGTGCCGACCATCCTCGACATTGCCGGGCTCGAGATGCCCGCCGTGTACCGGGGAGTGAAGCAGTATCCGCTCGCCGGGGTCTCGATGCGCTACACGTTCGACGCGGCCCCGGGCACGCCGACGCAGAAGAAGCGCCAGTACTACGCGATGCTCGGAACGCGCGGGATCTGGGAGGGCGGCTGGCTGGCCACCGCCGTGCACGCTCCGATCTCGGGCAAGGGGCACTTCGATCAGGACTCATGGCAGCTCTATCACGTGGACACCGACCGCTCGGAGTCGAAGGACGTCGCCAAGGCGAACCCGGACAAGCTCAAGGCGCTCGTGAAGGCCTGGTTCGAGGAGGCGGACAAGAACATGGTCCTGCCGCTCGACGACCGCAGCGCGCGCGAGATCCTCGGCACGCCGCGGCCGACCGATGAGCCTGCCCGCGAGCGCTACATCTACTACCCGGACACGGCGCCCGTTCCGGAGGGGGTCGCGGTCAACGTCCGCGGCCGCTCCTACAAGATCCTCGGCAACATCGAGATCCAGAAGGCCGATGCCGCGGGCGTGATCTTCGCGCACGGCTCGCGCTTCGGTGGTCACAGCCTGTTCATGAAGGGGAGGAAGCTCCACTACGTGTACAACTTCCTCGGCGTCCCGCCCGAGCAACACCTGAGCGGTGGCGACCTCAAGCCCGGCAAGTACACGGTCGGCGTCGAGTTCACGCGCGAGAAGACCGGACCGGACGGCGAGACGCTCGGCAAGGTGAAGCTCTACCTGAACGAGAAGGTCGTCGCCGAGGGGCCGCTGCGCACGCAGGCCGGCAAGTTCACGCTCTCGGGTGACGGCCTGTGCGTCGGCTTCGACAGCGGCGACGCGGTGAGTCGCGAGTACCAGTCCCCGGGCACGCTCACGGGCGCCACGATCCAGTTCGTGGGCGTCACGACGGAGAAAGCGCAGTACCTCGACCTCGAGCAAGAGGCGCGGCGGCTCCTCATGGTTCAGTAAGCCGCACGGCGGGCGGAACCCTCCTGCGAGGTTTCCGCCCGTTTTTCCTCGTCCCCCCGGGGCGCCCCTGAAGTTCGGCAGCGAGCGGCCGTTTCACCGGTCAAGGGTCGTAGCCGATGCGCCAAACCGTTCGCCTGCTCAGCATCGATCTACGCGGCATTCCCCGCGCGGCGCGTGAGGCGCTCACCCCGGATCGGGGCAAGCTCGAGGCGCTGTCGGTAAAGGTGCGAGCCGCGGCGCCAGGGGTCGAGCTCGTCCTCCTCGCCGACGGAGACCGCTTCGAGCTCTACACGACGGAGGAAGCGCGGCAGGTGGCGTTCAGCACCGTGCTCGCTCCACTCGTCGCGGACCTTTCGAGCGAAGCGCGCGCGAGCATCCGCACGACCGAAGCGGTCGGTGTGGCTGCGGCCTGGCACCTCATGCACCTCCTGGTCGACTCGAGCACGCACTCCGGAGTGCGGATGCTCGGCACGTTGAACGCCGCCGTGACACGCGCGCGCAGCGCGGGCACGCTCGGGCACGAGCTCAGCGCCCTGTTTGCCTGTGCCGCCGGCGCGGGCTGGCGCGTTCAGGAAGAGACGACGCTCGGCGACCCGGCGAGCAGCCTCGGCGAGCGTGAGGTCGACTGGTTCGCGGCGCAGCGCATCGTCGAGGAGGAGCTCGTCCACTGGCAGGCCGCGCGCGCGAGCGACGGCGTCGTCCAGTCGGTACCCCCGAAGCTGCTCGACGCGAGCTACTATGCGGCGAACGAGCCCGGAAGTGGCGTGCGCCTGAAGGTGCCCGCCCTCCGCCAGCTCGGCAGCGCCGAGTGGCGCAAGCTCGCGTAGCCGGTCGCGTCCGGCTACTTGACCTTCGGCTTCACGATCGCCTTGCCGTCGCGAATCACGACGTCAAAATCGATGCTCCGGTCCTTGTGTTGAGCGCGCAGCTTGCTCTCGGTCTCGCGCAGCGTGCGGGTCAGGCTTTCGAGCGACACCTGGCCAGCCTCCTTGTTCTCGCGCTTCAGGGCCACGAGCTTCTCGTGCAGGTCGCGCACGCGTTGGTCGCTGAGCCCGCCGCTCGCGGCCGCGGGCTTGGGTGGCGGAGCCGCCCTGGGTGAGCTTCTCGGCTTCGGAGGCGGGGCGGCCCGGGGCGAGCTCCTGGGTTTGGGGGGTGGAGCGGCCCGGGGCGAGCTCTTGGCGCGCTCGAAGGGCTCGTGAGGCGGGCTCGCGGCGGGCGCCGGTTGCTGCACCGGGGGTGCGGCCTTGGGTGCCGGCGGGACCCAGCTGCCGAGGAAGCCCATGTCGAGCTCGAGCGAGTCGAACTTGGCGGCAGCCTCGGGCGGCTTGCTCGATAGCGGCTGCTGGCGGACGGGCTTCGGCGGCGGCGCCCGCCGGGCAACCTGAGTCGCCGCTTCCTCCTCCGGCAGCGTGTCGGTGTCGCGCAGCTCGGACGGGCGCGGTGGCGGCGGACGCCGCGTCTCGCCGTCCGTGCTTTCGGGGGGGGCATCGCTCGGGCGCTGCGCTGCGCCGTCGTCGGCGGGAGCGGCGTTCGTGAGCCCCTCCCCCGCGCCGGCTGCGATCAGCTTGCCGAAACGCCGCCGCGCAGCGATCGTGAGCTGCTGGCCGGGGGCGAGCTGCCGCTCCGCTCGGAGGACGTGGCGCTTGTACGTGCCGTTCTCGATCTCGCGGCAAACGCGCTGCCAGTACATCTGAAACGTGTTGTAGCGCTGGATGATCGTCTGGAGCTTGAAACGCTTGCCGGTGTTCCTGATCTTCTCGCGCCGGAGCACGTAGATGCGACGTTCGACGTCCTTGCGCGCGACATTCGGCTCGATTTTTTCGAAGCCGAGGAAGTACTGCTCGTAGAGCGCGCGCAGCCTCTCGACGCGTAGCTCGAGCTCCTCCAGCGCGATGTCGAGCTCTTCGAGCGTCACCGTGCCCTCAATCCGGATACGGTGTGACGAGAAAATCGTCGAAGCACACCGGGACGTTCCAGTCGTTGAACGCGAAGTGCTCGTGCCCGGGGCCGGCGAGCGGCTGCGGATCCTCGAGCTCGTGGAGCAGCGTGTCGTCGACCGTCATTCGCACCGTCTTGCCGTCGCCGCGCTCGATCTCGACGTGGTAGGTGCGCCCCTCCACGATCGGCTGCAGGCGTGGATCTTCCGAGCCGGGGATGAGCCGGTGCTCCATGCGGTTTGCCGCGTGCTCGTTCAGCCGAGCGAGGACATTGAAGTGATTCTTCCAACCGCCGAGGATCACAATGTAACTCGTTGCGTCGTCGTAGGTAGCCCCGCTCGAGACGCTGTGCCCGTCACCCCAGGCTTCCGCTTTGAGATCGCCGTCGGGTGAGCCACCCGTCACGTCGAACTCGATGCGGGCGTTCCGGGGCAGCCGCGGGACGAACCAGGCGGGGTGGTTCTTGGCGCCCTTCACGCACAAGCGCCCGTCGTCGAGCTTCCAGGCGTCCGAGGTCGCGTTCCAGTCCGGGCCGAGCGTCGAACGGTTGAAGTCTTCGTTCAGGGCTTCGGTGATGAGTCGTGCTTCGCCGCCGTCGCTCGCGTCCCGGGTTGAGATGACCTCGGGCGGGGCCTTGCGCTTCGCGACGCCGGTCGCTGCACCCCGTGAGCCTTTGGCGGATGACCGGCCCGCGTCGCGCTGGAAGCCAGGAGGGTCCGCCGGCAGGCAGCCGACGAGGAGAGCCGGGCCGAACGCGACGAACCACCGCACGGCCGACATGGTACGCGAAGGTCCAGGGTTCGTCCCGCATGCACCCGACGCTCTTCGAAATTCCGCTCGGGCCGAGGCGGGTACCGCTCTTCGACCACGTGCTCTGGCTGGGCTCGCTCGAGGTGGCGGCCTTCGGAGCGCTCCTTGCCGCGGCGATCGCGCTCGGCGGGCTGCTCTGGCTGCGGCTCGCCGAGCGAGCGGGACTCGAGCGCGCGGCGCTCCTCGCGGTGCTGGCGACGGGGCTGCTCGGCGGGGTGGTGGGGGCTCGCCTCGGGTTCGTGCTGCTTCACCCCGGCGCCTCGGGCTCGTTCGGTGAAGGCATTTCGCTGAAGAGCGGCGGGCTGTCGGGAATGGTGGGACTGGTCTCCGGCGGACTGCTCGTGCTCGGCGTGGCGCGCGCGCGTGCGTTGCCGGTGGCGACCCTGTTCGACGCGGTCGCACCCTCGCTCGGACTCGGCGTCGCGCTCACGCGGCTCGGCTGCTACCTCGAGGGCTGCGATTTCGGCGGGCGGCTCTCGCCCACGGCGCCAAGCTGGCTCGCGCGGCTCGGTACCTTCCCCGCACGCTCGCACGCGTGGGTCGACCAGGTGAGCTCGGGCGTGCTCGGGCCGAGCGCACCGGCGTCGCTGCCGGTCCACCCGAGCGAGCTCTACGAATGCCTGGTGGGGCTTTTGCTCGTGGGCGTGGCGCTCGTCGTTCGGCGGCGAGCGCGCCGGGCGGGTGACGCGGCGCTGGCGGTGGGGCTCGGCTACCTGGCGCTCCGCGTGGCCGTGGATCTGTCGCGTCCGGCGGGGCCGGACGTCTGGTGCGCGCGCGCCGTGCTGCTCCTGACCGGGGCTATGGCGCTGTGGCTCGTGCCACGGGCTCGAGCTCGTCAGCCGTGAGCTTGCCGTCGTCGTTCGCATCCGCGTAGAGCGACAAGGCGAGGCTCGTTGCCGCATCGAACTCGGCGAGCACGTCGGCGTTGTGCTCGGCGTCGATCAGCACGACGTCGTCGCTCACCTCCGCGTTCGTCACGTCGGCGTCCGCGAACCAGGTCTCGAAGTCGATGCCGAGCCAGAGCTTCGTCGCCGCGAAGGGCTTGCCGCCTGCCGAAGCGAGCTCGAGGGTCGCGGGCACGGTGCTCGAGAGCTCGAACGGCGTGTCGTCCTCCAGTGTTCCCGTGACGTGCACGCTCAGTCCCTCGAGGGCCTCTGGGTAGCTCTCCGTCCCCGGGGCAAGCTTCACCAGGATGCGGCAATAGTCGCTGACGGTGCTGTCGAGCAGCAGCGACGAGGGCGGCTCCACGAAGAGGTTCACCGGAAAGTCGGTGGTACCGAGGGTCGCCGAGCCCGGATCGCAGGGGACGTAGGTGAGCTCGGCGAGCGCCAGCCAGCCGCTCGCGAGTGCCAGGCCTTGCGCGCTGACCTCCGTCGAGAGCGCGGAGATCGAGATCTCGGGCAGCTCGCCTTCGGGTGGGATGTCCAGGTCGGACGAGCAGCCGCTCGAGGCCGCGAGCCAGGGGACCAGAACCGCACGGGCAAGGAGGCGTAACGCGCTCGTCATGGGACTTCGTCCTAGTGTACCCTCCCGGCGGCGCCGCAGCGTGCGTGCGTCGAGGAGCCTAGCGTCATGTCATTTTCAGAGCTTGGTCGTGCGTCTCGTCCGAACCGCACCGCGATCGTCGTCGCTGCCCTGTGCGTGATCGGCGCCTGCAAGAAGAACGACGGCGAGGCGGCTCCGGGCGGCTACGCGCAAGGTCAGGTCGGCGTGGGCGCCGCGGCGGGTGCGGCCCCCACCGCCGCTCCGGCGCAGGGCGGAGCGCCCGCGACCGCTCCTACCCCGGCACCGGCTACGGCCGGCGCGCCCCCCGCGCCGACGACGACGGTGCCCGCCGTGCCCGCGGCGCCTGCGATTCCGCCGCCCCAGGCGGGGCCGACTGCGGTTCGCCTCGACGCCACCGCTGCGGCAGCGGTGGTGCCCGTGCTGGCCGGGCTCGTGAAGGACAACGTTCAGTCCGGCGCCAAGCCGCTCGGCGATCCGGTGGTGGGCAACTTCGCCCAGGGCCAAACGCTCGAGTTTCCGGTCCAGCTGACGCCGAACAAGTGCTACACGGTCGTCGCGAGCGGCTTGCCGCCGGTGGCCGAAGTGGGGCTTCAGCTCCAGCTCACGACCGTGCTCCCGGGGATGGCGCCCGTGCTGGCCGTCGACTCGGATCGCGGCCCCACCGCCGTGCTCGGTAAGAAGACCCAGTGCTACCGCTGGACGCTCGGCGTGATCCCCGCTCCGGGCAAGGTCGTCGTGCAAGTGACGGCCGGCACCGGCTTGGTGGCCGCGCAGGTCTACGAGAAGTAGCGCACCGACGGGTGAGCGCAGCTCACTCGCCAGCGTTGCCGGCCATCACACCGCCAGCCGTTCCGGCTGCCGGTGCGCCGCCAGCGCTCGAGCCCGCGCCGCCCGCAGGCATGCCGCCCGAAGGCGCGCCGCCCGAAGCCGCACCACCCGAAGCTGCGCCGCCGCTGCTCGAGCCGGCGCCGCCCGTTCCCGCGCTGCTCGTCCCGGCCGAGGATCCGGCCGAGCCGCCCGTGCCAGCGCTGCCGCCCTTGGGGGCGGTGCCCGCGGAACCCTTGCCGGCGAGCCCCGCGCTCTGCTCCGCGTCCTGGCTCGACGAGCAGCTCGTCAAGGCGATGCAAACTAGGCCGAAGATCAGGAAGGGCTCGAGGTGAACGCGCATGGCTGGGACTCCGGGTGCCGAGACTAGCCGAGCACGCGCCTCCGCGCACCAGCCTTCCGAGATCGTTCGCCGCGTCCCGGGCGAGCGACTTGGGATAGGCTCTGGTTAGCCTCCGATGAGCGTCATCCACCTCAAGCAGCGCCTGCTAGCCGGCCGGCCGCTCGTGGTGGCGGCGGACAGCAACGCCAGCCTGCGCGCGCGCGGCGTCGCGCTCGACGTCCCCGGAGCGCTCGGTCAGCTACTCCGGGAGCGCCCGGACGAGGTGCGCGAGCACTATCGCGTCGAGGTCGGCTGTCGTGCGGACGTGCTCGCGGCGCTCACCGGTGACACCACCCCGCGCGCCCTCGCCGAGGTCGGCATGGAGCATCGCTCGGCGCAGCTGACCGCGCGCGCCGTGGAGCTCGCGCTGGATGCGGCGGAGGAGAGCCACAAGCCCGTCGCCGTCGCGGGAATGCTCGGCTCGGACATGGTGAGCCCGGTCGCTGCGGCGCGCTTGCACGAAGAGCTCAGCGAGCACTCGGCGCGCCTCTCGGCCGCGGGCTGCGAGCTGCTCATCGCGCGCGGCCAGGGCTCGCGCTTGAACCTGATGGCAGCGGTCGTGGCCGCGACCCGCACGGAGCTGCCCACCTGGGCTGTCGTCGAGCGAACGGGAGACCCCTCGACGGGCTCCGACCAGGAGCTCTTCCAGAGCTTGCACAGCGCCGGGGCAAGCGTCGTCCTTTTCGAGGTATCGAGCGTGAAGCTCGGTCTCGAGGAGCTCGCGCGCGCACGGGAGGCGCTCGAGGATGCCGGGCTCGTGGCAGGCATCCTGCTCGCCGCCACGGAGTCCGCCTTGCCGGGGTTCCCGGACGAGGACGGCTCCCCGGAAACCTGGGCCGACCACGCGCTCGACCTCGACATCGCCGGGGCGCGCGTCATCGGCGGCGGCGCCGGAACTACGGAAAGTCACCTGCGGGCCCTTGCGCAAGCGCTCGGCTCGCTCCATCCGTCCATGCCCGCCCACCACTCCGACACCGTCGTCGACGACGGGCTGAAGCCGAACCCGCACGAACCCTGAGGCACTGTTTGAGCACGACCGTTCCCGAGCACGACAGCGAGCAGCGCCCCCTCACCGACCTCGATGAGCTCAGTGAGGTTTTCCGGAGCGCGGAGAAGCCGCCGAGCCGATTCCGCATCGGGGCCGAGGCCGAGAAGTTTGCCGTGCTCGAGCGAACGGGCGCTCCTCTCGACTACGCGCACGGCGTCGTCCGCATCTTCGCCTCGCTCGAGAAGCTCGGCTGGGTGCCCGAGCGCGAGACGGACCAGGGCCCCGTGATCGCGCTCCGGCGCGGTGCAGCCTCGATCACGCTCGAGCCCGGCGCACAGCTCGAGCTGAGCGGCACCGCGCTCGACGATTTGCACGCGGTCGGCAGCGAGCTCGACCAGCATCTGGCGGAGCTCTCCGGCGTTTCACGCGACCTCGGGCTCGCGTGGCTGAGCGCCGGCTTCCACCCCCTGGCCCGCCAGAGCGAGCTGCCCTGGGTGCCCAAGATCCGCTACGGCGTGATGAAGGAATACTTGCCGACGAAAGGTCGGGCCGCGCACGACATGATGCGCCGCACGGCCACCGTCCAGGCAAACTTCGATTTTTCGAACGAGGAGGACGCCCTCCGGAAGCTGATGGTGGCCCTCAGGCTGAGCCCCCTCATCCATGCCCTCACGGCCAACGCGCCCTTCAGCGAGCGGCGCGTGAGCCCGCTGCGCAGCGTGCGCGGGGACGTCTGGCTCAACATGGATCCTTCGCGCTCGGGGCTGATTGCGCCGCTCTGGAAGAAGGAGCGACCGACCTATCGCGACTACGTCGAGTGGGCGCTCGACTCCGGCATGTTCCTCGTGAAGCGCGGCGAGCGCGTGATTCAGAACACCGGCCAGAGCTTCCGCGGCTTTCTGCAGAACGGCTTTCGCGGCGAACGTGCGACGCTCGGCGACTTCCGCCTGCACCTCAACACGCTCTTCCCCGAGGCGCGGCTGAAAAATACGCTGGAGGTGCGCGCGTGCGACGCGCAGCCCGGCGCGCTCGCGCTCGCCGTGCCCGCACTCTTCACGGGCTTCATGTACGACGATACGGCGCTGGCCGAAGCCGAGGTACTATCGCGCCGCTTCGATCTCGAGACGCTCGAAGCGTCACGCCCGGCGCTCGTCCAGAAGGCGCTCCGCGCCAGTATCGGTTCGGAGCCGGTGGCGCCGCTCGCCGAGCGCCTGCTCGAGATCGCGAGCGGGGGGCTTGCGCGGCGGGCCCGGCTCGATGCGGAAGGGCGTGACGAGCGCCGCTACCTCGATCCACTCGTCGCGCTCGTGGCCGAGGGGCGCTGTCCCGCGGATCAGCTCGTCCAGGGGCTGTCGGTGGGGCAAGAGCTGCCGATCGCGGAGCTCATTCGACGCACCCGCCTCGACCTCCCGACGCTCGCGTCATGATGGGTTGAACAGGAAGCCGGGAAGGCGGGAAGTGTTTTGGGATTGGTTCAGAGCTCCAGTCCCCATCCCCCCCAAAAAATTCGGGCTTCCCGCCTTCCCGCCTGCCTGTGAAATCTGCTCAGGCCGCGCGGGCGAGGGCGATCTTGTCGGTTTGGCCGGCGCGGTAGAAACGACGGAGGAGGAGGCGGGCTTCGCTGCGATCGCGCGCGAGCAGGCGCGAGGCGAGACGTGCGGCGAGATCGTTGGCGAGCCGGTAGCGCTCGCCGGCCTCGGTACCTACCGGGTCGAGGAAGCGTCCCCCTTCGAACAGGCGGGTATGCAGGAGCCGCGCGCGCTCGGGATCGAAGCCGGGCTCGAGCCCGAGCAGCACGAACTTGTCGACCTCGGCCTGCAGCTCGAGCTCGAGCTGGGTCGTGGGCAGGCCGGTGCGCACGCGCTCGACCACGTAAACGAAGTGGCTCACCCCCTCGAGCAGCTGCAGCCAGGTGTCGTTCGCGCCCGCCGAAGGCGTTTCGGTGGGAACCACGAGCGCGAGCTCGACGGCAGCGTCCGACTCGCGCACGAAGAGGGTTTCGCGCTCCCCGTCACCCGCCGCCTGCGCAAAGCGGCTCACGTCGGGCGTGCGCTCGAGCTCGTAGTAGCGTTCGAGACGGCGTTGGATGTCCTTGAGCGCGCGCTTCGTCTTGGGCGCGAGCCGCTCCATCGTCAGTGGACCCCGCCGCCGCCTCGCAAGGGGACCAGGCCGTGCGCACCGAGCGTCGCCGCGAGCTCGCTCGAGCCGTGCTTGAGCCAGCGCTCGTAGAGCTTGAGCACGCTCGACGACGAGCGGTTGGCGCTCGTGGCCACCAGGCGGTCGGCGATGCTCTCGATCAGCTCGACGAAGCTCGTGAAGTGCGCCGCGAGCTCGCCGAAGACGTCCGGCGCCGAGCTCGGTTCGCTGCTCATGCTTCCTTGGCGCAGCATGCTGGCGGCTCCGTCGTAGGCCTGTGCCCCGACGGAGGTGATGTAATCGATGGCCACGCCGCGCGTCGCGAGGTGATCGGAGAAGAAGCCGCAGACGTAGAGCGTGCCGTCGCCGAGCGCGCGCAACCGCTCGAAGCGCTCGCGCCCGGAGCTCTCGCGGGCCTCGGCGAGCAGCAGCGTGACCGGCCGGTCGAGCGCGTCACGCGTCAGGGTCCCCGGTCGCGCGTAGTCCGCCAGGAGCCCCGAGACGTACGCGCGGGTCGCCTCCGTCGCTTCCACCCCGCGACCTTCGAGTGCTTCGCCGACCAGCTCCTTGAAGAAGCCGCTGACGTCGGCTGACAGGTCGAGGTGGTTGGGCATGGCCCTGGGCCTTCACCTAGTTGTACGGGTCCATCGTTGCCGAAATGTAACGAAACACCTGCTCGCATGCGTAGGTGGGGACAATTTTCTTGGCACTCACCTCACACGGCTGCCAAAGCGCCGTTCGCGATCGGCGGAATGTTTTTGGGGGGCTCGCCCTTGACAGGCCGCGGGCGCTGCGTAAGTTCCGAGCGCCCGCTGTTAGCACTCGACCCTGGTGAGTGCTAAGAGCAAAAGCCCTGCAGTTTCAGGGCTTTATACTCTCCGTTCACCCGTTCGCGCCCGGCGCGAGGTCGGGCGAAGGGGGCTCTAACGCAAGAAGGCTACGAGGAAACACATGGCGAAGATTCGACCCCTGCAGGACCGCGTGATCGTGAAGCGCGTCAAAGAAGAAGAGAAGACCAAGGGCGGCATCATCATCCCGGACTCCGCCAAGGAGAAGCCGGTCGAGGGTGAAGTGCTCGCGGTCGGCAACGGCAAGGTTCAGGAGGACGGCAAACTGCGCCCCCTGGACGTGAAGGCCGGCGACCGGATCCTGTTCGGCAAGTACAGCGGGACCGAGATCAAGATCGACGGGGAAGAGCATCTCATCCTCCGCGAGGACGACATCCTCGGCGTGCTCGAGAAGTGATCGCGGGTTTTTGAAGGAATTGAAGGAGCACTAAGCAAATGGCTGCCAAAGAAATCGTTTATCAAGAGAAGGCCCGCAATCTCGTTCTCGCCGGCGTGAACGCGCTCGCGGACGCCGTGAAGGTCACCCTCGGGCCGCGCGGTCGCAACGTCGTCATCGAGAAGAGCTTCGGCTCACCGACGATCACCAAGGACGGCGTCACCGTCGCCAAGGAGATCGAGCTCGAGAACAAGTTCGAGAACATGGGCGCGCAGATGGTGCGCGAAGTCGCTTCGAAGACGAGCGACGTCGCCGGCGACGGCACCACCACCGCGACCGTGCTCGCGCAGGCGATCTTCCGCGAGGGCTCCAAGCTCGTCGCCGCGGGTCACAACCCGATGGAGATCAAGCGCGGCATCGACAAGGCCGTCGAGGTCCTGGTCGAGGAGCTCAAGCGGATGGCCAAGTCGACCAAGGATCCGAACGAGATCGCCCAGGTCGGCACCATCAGCGCCAACGGCGACACCACCGTCGGCAAGCTGCTCAGCGAGGCCATGGAGAAGGTCGGCAAGGAAGGCGTGATCACCGTCGAAGAGGCGAAGAGCGCCGAGACGGCCCTCGACGTCGTCGAAGGCATGCAGTTCGACCGCGGCTACCTCTCGCCGTACTTCGTGACGGACCCCGAGCGCATGGAAGTGTCGCTCGAGGACGCCTACGTCCTGCTCAGCGAGAAGAAGATCAGCAACATGAAGGATCTTCTGCCGGTGCTCGAAGCCATCGCGCGCCAGCAGAAGCCGCTGCTCATCATCGCCGAGGACGTCGACGGTGAGGCGCTCGCGACGCTCGTCGTGAACAAGCTCCGTGGCACGCTGCAGTGCGCCGCCGTCAAGGCGCCGGGCTTCGGCGATCGCCGCAAGGAGATG
>Ga0315912_10003576_pt1 | contig 15366 bp, 16 predicted proteins | sample VfabasoilMG_FD_204469 | JGI IMG/M metagenome (GOLD analysis project Ga0315912, IMG submission 204469) | Garden soil microbial communities collected in Santa Monica, California, United States - V. faba soil | ecosystem: Environmental > Terrestrial > Soil > Garden | place: USA: California... | reverse complement strand
TACCGAGGCGGCGCAACCGCCCCGGTAGGCCCCTTCCTCATGGATAGGTCAGTTAGTGGGGGTCCAGGGAGCACGGCTCCCTGGCAGGGGGTTCGGGGGGACAGCGTCCCCCTGATCTTGCTTGACCGCAGCTCATCACCCTCAGTGCTTGATCCAGTCCGACATGTAGCGGGCGTAGCATTCGCGTTCGCCGGGCATTTTCGGCCAGCCAGCGACAATGCGGATGGCCGCGAGGAGCAGGCGGTCTTTCATATGAGTGTTGTTGTGTTCGTATTCCTGGAACCCGACCTGGGAGAGTTCCTGGTTGTGCGGGTCGTCCTGGAACTTGCAGGCGGTGATGGCGACGTTGGTCATAAATTTGCGGACATCGGCGCCTGATTGCAGGTAGGCGTGGGAGATGGCGTTCACCTGCGCGAAGTCGAAGGCGAGGACGGCTTCGTCCTGGGCTTTGAGGAGCGCGTCGGCGGATTTGCCGTTGGTGGTGTTGGTGCGGATTTCCTCCTCGAAGACCGAGGTGAACAGTTTGTTGCTGCGCGCGGCGTCGTTCACGAAGTGGGCCATGAGGTAGAGGATGCGGGCCTGGTAGGGGTTATCCGAGTGGCGCATCCAGTGGTTGGCGGTGTTGGAGTATTCGAAGACGTGCATGCCGTCCGTGAACTGGCGGGGGACGGTGGTGCGCAGGACGATTTCCGCGGCGCCAACCTGGATGGCGTCGCCGATGGAGCGGATGGAGATGCCGGCTTTCAGGTGGGTGGTTATTTGCGCCCAGACGGCGTCCGGCGTGCCTTCGGCGATGAGGCGGACGAAGTCCTCCACCTGCTGGTCCGTTAGTTTGGCGGTGTTGGTCTGCTTCAGGGATTTGCCGGCATCGGGGAACTCGGTGGCCATGACGAGGGAGGCCTGATCGTAGAGCGCGTAGTAGAGCGGGCCGATCGCCATGTCCGGCACGCCCATGTAGTAGATGCCGTCGGCGGCGTCCCAGCCGGTGACGTCGGCGAGGTCGGTGATGGCGCGGGCGCGCATGGCCTTGTGGCCGGTGTTGCGGGCCTTGCGGCCGATGATCGTGTCCTGCACGTCGATCAGGCCGAGGAAGAGTAGCTGGTCCTTCAGGCGGGCGCGGGCTGACGGATCCGCGGCGAGGCCGAGGAACAAGGCATGGGAGCGCTTCACGTCGCCGCTCATCGTGGCGTTGATGTGCTCGGCGAGGCGTTCTTCGACGCTGCCTTCAGTGATGGGTTGTTGGTTCTGCTGCCAGACGACGGGGCCGTAGTCCGGTGGCGGGACGTTCAGGCCCTTCATGGTGGCGTAGCGGCCGGGGTATTTGGCGAGCAGCTGGTTCCAGATGTCCAGCCCGGCGGGGATGTACCAGACGCTCTGCAGCAGACCGAGCAGCTTGTACTCGTCGGGCAGGTAGGGCATGATGGCGGTAGAGGCGCGCAGGCCGAGGATGGTGTGGTCGTTGTTCACCAGGGTGATGTTGCCGTCCCGCATCATGATGTGGTTGGGCACCTGCACGAACGGCGCTTCGGCGGCGGTGACGACGGAGAGGGCCTGCCCGACGGAGCGGCCTTCGCGCTTGACCATGCCGAAGAACAGGTCCGCGGTGCGAGGCTGGTCGCGTTGCAGGATCGCGTCCGTCAGTTCGTTGAAAGTACGGTCGTTACGGATGTCGATGGCGGCGGACATGGTGCGCTATTTCCCCCCGGAATGTGGCACGCGGCGTCTCGAAGGCGGAGAGCGTAGACCTTGGTGCGCGCGGACGTAAAGCTGCGTGGCTTTACTGGCGTGCCGTCAGGGGAGAGCCTCCGCGGGTCATCAGCCTGGTGAACCAGCGGCGCCAGACTTCCTTGCGCCGTTCCGTGAACTCCGCGACGGCCAGGGAGGCCAGGAAGGTTCCGAGGAAAACCAGCGCGCGCGTGCCGGCGTGTTCGGACGCCCATGGGGAGGTGCTGCGCAGGAACTGTGCGAGCGGCATGTGGAACAGGTAGAGCGTGAAGGTAGCGCCGGCGAACCAGCGAACCGGGCGGGCGATCGGGCGGAAGATGGGCGCGAGCATACCGGCAGCGCCATGGATGCCGACCAGATGCAGGGTGAACAGGGTGGCGATGAGGGCTTCGTAGAGGAAGTGGGTTTGCCATACGAATTCCAGCCACGGCGTGCTCATGCTCCAGACATGCCGGTCCACGAAGTCCACTGTGACGGACGCGGCGACCGTGCCGGCGGCGAGCGCGAGCGCAACCATGGGTGGGATGCGTATGGTTCGGCAGGCGCGTTCCCCCAGAACGCCCATCAACCAGAATGACATGAGTATGAGAATGCGTGGCCCGGCGATTGCGGCCGCGAGAAGCACGGAGATGACACGCCAGCGTTGCGGCGCGAATACGGCCAGGCCGAAGATCAGATAGTACCAGGCCTCGAAACCCATGGACCAGAAAGGCTGGTTCGATCCAGGGACGATATTGACCATCCAAAGCTGGTTTACGAACAGGAGACTTGCGATTGCCCGAGGGAGAGTGTTGTCCGCGTAGTATCCCCAGCCGGCGTGATACAGGTCCGGCCGCAGGGTGGAACCTGCACTGTCCAGCACCCAGCCAATAAGCACCGCCGGGACAACGACCGAGTAAAGCCGGGCGGCGCGGGAGATGGTGTAGGTGCGCCACTCGGTTTCCCGTGTCGCCGTTACATAGCTGATCACCCAGCCGGACAGCACGAAGAATGCCACGACGCCCAGCGAGCCGAACCGGTTGATCTGCCAGAGGAAGCCGCCGGTCAGGCGTTGGCCGGATACATGGCCCAGGAACACGACCATTGCGGCGGAGAAGCGCACCAGATCCAGGTAGATCGATAAGGAGAAGGGCATTTTCGGACGATTCCGCTTCCTGGATGCCGAATGTGCCCCGTCACATTCGCCGGCGCAAACCGGATTGTGCGGCTGTTTGCAAGGATTGGTTGCATAGCCTTGGACGAAGAGTGCCGCATGGTTCGTACGCCGCGGCATTTGGCCATGTGGCACGGTCCGTCATGCCATTGTCGTCCATGCATCATATGACGATGCATAAGGCAGTGAGGAGGTAGGAACGAAATGCATTGGCGGGAGGAACAAGTGATTGTTCTTCCTGCCCGACCCATTGCGTTGTCCGTAATTCCTCTGGCACAAAGTGGTTATGGCCGAAATTTTCATGACATGGCTCAGTGGCATGCCGGGCCTGGGTGTGCTGTTCCAGCGCCTGGGTTTTGGCGGGAATTTCGAAGGGCTGCAATGGTTCGGCTTCTTCCTGATTGTCTCCGCGGTTGTTTGGCTGATCTGCTGGCGGTTGCTGTTGTTCCTGTTCACGTATACCACCGCGGTAACACGCGCGTTGCTCTTCCTGTTGGCGCTGTTCATGGGATGTTCCGCTGGCGCGGCGATTGCCCTGGGCATGCGGCAACTCTCGGGCGCCTAGTCATTAGTTGATTTTCTGGTAGTGGAATTCGATTTCCGCGTGTGGCTTGCCGCCGTTGGGCCTTGCCCCGCACGCGCGCGGGGCGCAGCATTGGGGCCGGAGAGAAAGCGGGAGAACCACCATGGAATTCGGCATGTTTCACGAATTCCTTCGGGCCAAGGGGCAGAGCGACGCGGATGCCTTCGCCAAGGCGTTCGAGATCGTCGATGCGGCGGAGTTGCATGGGCTGGACGCGATGTGGATCGCGGAGTTGCATGTGTCGCCTGACCGGTCCGTGGCGTCCGCGCCGTTGACGCTGGCGGCGGCGATCGCGTCCCGCACGAAGCGGATGAAGGTGGGGATTGGCGTGCAGGTGCTGCCGCTGATGCACCCGTTGCAACTGGCCGAGGAGGTGACGACCGTTGACCATATCAGCGGCGGGCGGCTGATTTTCGGCGTCGGGCGGTCCGGGTTCCCGCGCACATATGAGGCCTATGGCATACCCTACAGCGAGAGCCGGGAGCGGTTTACCGAGACCTTGGAGATATTGAAGAAGGCGTTCACCGAGGAGCGGTTCAGCCATTCCGGGCGGTGGTATAGCTTCAACAATGTCTGCCTGGTGCCGAAACCGTTGCAGAAGCCGTGGCCGGAAATCCGGGTCGCGGCGACCAGCGGGGATACGTTTCCGGCCAATGGGGCGGGGGGGTATCCGATCTTCTGCGCGGTGAGGTTCGGCACGTTGTCCGAACTCGGGCCGAATTTGAGCGCCTATCATGCGGCCTGGAGGGAGGCGGGGCATCCGGGACGCGGGAAGGTATACCTACGCGTACCGATCTATGTGGCGGCGACCGAGGCGGCGGCGCTGTCCGAACCGCAATCCAGCATCATGCAGTATTACAAGGCGCTGGGGGCGCGTATCGAGGAGAGCGCGACCCTGGACGGGGCGCGGCCGGAGGAGCAGCGGGCGGAGCGCGGGGCACGGTTGCAGGCGATCACCTGGGACGAGGTGCTGCGCGACAAGATCATCGTCGGCACACCGGGGCAGGTGGCGGGGCGGTTGGCCGCGTTGCAGGCGGAGTTGGGGCTGGACGGCATTTTGGCGGAGCTGAACTGCGGCGCGCAGATCCCGCATGACCGGGTGCTGGAAAGCTTGCGGCTGCTGTGCCGGGAGGTGATTCCGGCGGTGAAAGTGGCGCGGGCGGCCTGAACTACGAACCTGCGCTTGCGGGCCGGCGGCAAACATACGATATGGGGGGCGGGAGGTCGGCGGCGGACGGGCGCCTCGCCAACCCGGTCAGGTCCGGAAGGAAGCAGCCGCAACGAGTTTCCGCTCGGGTCGTTCGTTCGGCCTCCCACCCTTATCCCTTTAGGCAACGCGCCGCCCCCTGATGTCCGGCCTGTTTGGAGACGACCCGCCCGCCGACGATGCGCCCCCGTTGCCGCCAAATGGGGCGTCCGACGGACCGGGGTTGTTCGGTGATGCGCTGCCGGAAGCGCCCGCCGCGCCGGTGGAGCAGGTGGCTGCGTATCGCGTGCTGGCGCGGAAATATCGCCCGGCGACCTTCGATGACCTGATCGGCCAGGACGTGATGGTGCGCACCCTGCGCAACGCGTTCGCCACCGGCCGCATCGCCCATGCCTTCATGCTGACCGGGGTGCGCGGGGTGGGGAAGACCACCACGGCGCGCATCATCGCCCGGGCGCTGAATTGTATCGGGCCGGACGGCAATGGCGGGCCGACGGCTGATCCGTGCGGGGTGTGCGCCAATTGCACCGGCATCCTGGCGGACCGGCATCCGGACGTGGTGGAGATGGACGCGGCGTCCCGCACCGGCGTGGACGACGTGCGGGAGATCATCGAGGCGACCCGGTTCCGGCCGATGGCGGCGCGGACCAAGGTGTTCGTGATCGACGAAGTGCACATGCTGAGCCGCAACGCGTTCAATGCGCTGCTGAAGACGCTGGAGGAGCCGCCGCCGCATGTGAAGTTCGTGTTCGCCACGACGGAACTGCGCAAGGTGCCGGTGACTGTGTTGTCCCGTTGCCAGCGGTTCGATCTGCGGCGGGTGCGGGTGGCGGAACTGGCGGCGCATTTCTCCGGGATTGCCGAGAAGGAAGACGTGAGGATTGCCCCCGCAGCGGTGGACTTGATCGCCCGGGCGGCGGATGGGTCGGTGCGCGACGGGCTGTCCCTGCTCGACCAGGCGATCGCCCAGGGGAACGTGGACGCGGACGGGATGATCGGCGCTGAGTCGGTGGCCGACATGCTGGGCCTGGCGGACCGGGAGATGGCGTTCGACCTGCTGGAGGCAGTACTGGACGGCAAGCCGGCGGCCGCGCTGGCGATTACCGACAAGGCGCATGAGCGGGGCGCGGACCTGGGCACGCTGCTGCAGGATTTGCTGGAACTGGTGCACACGGTGACGCGGCTGAAATCCGTGCCGGGGCTGGCGGAAAGCGCGGAGCTGGCGGAGGCGGAGCGGGTGCGCGGCGCTGGGCTGGCGCAGCGGCTGACGGTGCCGGCGCTGGCGCGGGTGTGGCAGATGCTGCTGAAGGGCGTGGGCGAGGTGGAGACCGCGCCCGATCGTCGCGCGGCGGCGGAGATGGTGCTGATTCGCCTGTGCCATGTCTCCGATTTGCCGACGCCGGGCGATCTGGTGCGGCGGCTGACGAGCGAGGGAGGTTCCGGCGGCAATGGCGCGCCGGCGCCGTCCGGTGGCGGCGGGGGTGGTGGTGCCCGGGCCGTGGCGGGTGGCGGCATGGTGGCGCAGGCGGCCGCCGGGCCGGCGATGCCGAGGAATTTCCGCGAGGTGGTGGCGCTGGTGGCGGAGCGGCGCGAGGCGCTGCTGCACGCGCAGTTGCTGCACCACGCGCACCTGGTGCGGTTCGCGCCGCCGGTGATCGAGTTGCGGCCGGATGCGTCCGCACCGCGCGACATGGCGCCGAAGCTGGCGCGGCTGCTGCAGGAGGAAACCGGCCAGCGCTGGACCATCGCGCTCTCCGCCGCGCCGGGGGAAGCGACCCTGGCAGAGCAGGGACTGGCGGCGGACACGGCGCGGCGGGCGGATGCGGCGGTGCATCCGCTGGTGCGGACGATCATGGAGTTGTTCCCCGGCGCACGCATTGATGCGGTGCATGATGCGGGGGTGGATGCGTATGGTCTGCCCGTGGATGCCGTGCCCGAGATTTCCCTGGGCGAGCCCGAAATGCCGGATTTCGCCCCGCCTGACGCCGACTTCGCCGATGACGAGATGATGGAGCCCGACTGATGAAGAATATCGCCGGCCTGATGAAGCAGGCCTCCCAGATGCAGGCCAAGATGCAGGAGATGCAAACCAGGCTGGAGGCGTTGGAGGTGGAGGGCGTCTCCGGTGCCGGGCTGGTGCGGGTGGTGCTCTCCGGCAAGGGGGAACTGAAGCGTGTGAAGCTGGACCCGAAGGTGGCGGACCCGGCGGAGACGGAGATGCTGGAAGACCTTCTCGTGGCGGCGCATGCGGACGCAAAGAAGAAGATCGAGGCGGAGCAGGCCAGCGCGATGCACGAAGTTACCGGCGGGTTGCAGTTGCCGGGCGGGATGAAGCTGCCGTTCTGAGTCTATGGGCGGACCCGAAATCGAGCGCCTGATCGGACTGCTGGCGAAGTTGCCAGGGCTGGGCCCGCGTAGTGCCCGGCGGGCGGCGTTGAAGATGCTGCAGCAACCGGAATCCCGCATGTTGCCGCTGGCCGCGGCGCTGGCGGAGGCGGCGCGGGCGGTGACGCCCTGTTCTCTGTGCGGGAACCTGGACAGCCGCGACCCGTGTGCGATCTGCGCCGACACCGTGCGCGAACGCGGATTGATATGCGTGGTGGAGAGCGTGGGCGACCTTTGGGCGCTGGAGCGGGCCGGGGTGCATCATGGGCTGTATCACGTGCTGGGCGGTACGCTCTCCGCGCTGGGCGGAGTGGGTCCGGAAGATCTGAACCTGTCGCCGCTGCTGGCGCGGGTGGGGGAAGGCGGCGTGCGGGAGGTGATCCTGGCGCTAAGTGCCACGGTGGATGGCGCGGCAACGGCGCATTGGCTGGCTGACCGGCTGGCCAGCGCGGGAGTGACAATCAGCCGGGTGGCGCAAGGGGTGCCGATGGGTGGGGCGCTGGAAGCGTTGGACGATGGCACCCTGGCTGCGGCTTTGCGGGCACGGCGTGCCTCCTAAAACAGCGCCGCATACCGAAAATTTCTCTTTTGACTTCATTTTGACGCAAATCGTGGCAACATAGGCACCTGCCATGAGCCGCCCGCGAATCCGCAAGCCGTTGATCGGCATTTCGTGCTGCACGAAGCAATTCGGTACCTTCGGGATGCCGAACCACGGCGCATCCGACACCTATGTGCGGGCGGTGGACCAGGTAGTGGGCGGCGTGCCGATCCTGCTGCCGGCCAATGGTGAGCAGGCCGATATCGAGGCGCTGCTGGACCGGTTGGACGGGATTATCCTGACCGGCAGCCGTTCCAATGTGCAGCCCAGCCTGTATGGCGGGCCGCCGCACGCGGAAGGCACTTGGGAAGACCCTAAGCGGGATGCCTACACGCTGCCGCTGATCCGTGCCGCGATTGCCCAGGGCGTGCCGCTGCTGGCGATCTGCCGCGGGTTCCAGGAACTGAACGTGGCTTTGGGTGGATCGCTGCACCAGCGTTTGCAGGATTTGCCGGACCGGATGGACCATTCCACGCCGTTGCAGCCTTGTGCGCGCATTCGCCAGGGCAAGGCGCACAGTCTGCGCGTGGCGGCCGGTAGCTGGTTGCACGGCATTGCGGACCGGGCGGACGAGATCGCGGTCAATTCGCTGCATAACCAGGGCGTGGCCGAACTGGCGCCCGGGCTGGAGATTGAGGGCGTGGCACCGGACGGCACGATCGAGGCGGTGCGGGTGGTGCGGACAGAGGCGGGCATGGTCGGCGGCTTCGCCATCGGGGTGCAATGGCATCCGGAATATGATTTCGAGACGGATGCGATTTCGCGGCGAATTTTTTCCGCGTTTGGTGATGCGGTACGCGCCTATACCGGCCAGATGGCCGAAGCTGAGATGGCGGCGGATTAGCGCTTCGTGACGCTTGCGCCGTTGCTGGCCGCGCCGGTTGCCATACAGCTTCATGCGTTTGCCGCGCTGGCAGCTTTCATTCTTGGCATCGTGCGGTTCACCGGGATCAAGGGTAGTGCGGCGCATCGCGCGATCGGCTGGGCCTGGGTGGGGCTGATGGCGGTGGTCGCGATCTCGGCGTTCTTTATCCATCAGATCAGGCTGTGGGGGCCGTGGAGCCCGATCCATCTGCTGGCCGTGTTTACGTTGGTGATGTTGCCGATGGCGGTTCTGCATGCGCGACGGCACGCGGTGCAGAAGCACCGGATGGCGATGCGGGGATTGTTCGTCGGCGCGCTGATAGTGTCCGGCGCGTTCACGTTTCTGCCGGGGCGGATCATGCATGCCGTGGCGTTTGGCGGATAGCGACGGCGAGCGCGTCGACACCGAGGCACGCAGTAATTCTTGCTGTTGAAACCTATGGTGCCGTATCCCTTCAGTGGGAGAGTGGTCCGATGAAGCGTTTCATCGCGTGGCTGCGAGGTGGCGAACGCGTTGACATGGCTTGGCGGCGCTGGCGCCGCGGTGCGCGCATGCGATGGCGCGGGCGCTTCCGGTGGCGGAAGCTGTTGGCCGGGCATTCCTTGGGCCTGATGATCGTCCTGGCGCTGCTGCTGTATTATGTGCCGCCGCGCCATTGGGGCACGGATAACTGGTGGCCGTGGAATGGGTCATCTCCACAGGGTCAGCTGGAGGCGGGATATCGGCGGGAGGCACCGACCACTGGTGGTGGACGGTTTTCCTGCCCCAACCCCTATGTGGTTGATGGTGACACGATCCATTGCGGCGAAAGGCGGATTCGACTGGCGGGTATCGATGCGCCGGAATTGCCTGGCCACTGCCGCGATGGACGGAATTGTGCGCCGGGCGATCCCATCGCGGCGCGTGACTACCTGAGCCGCATGGCACGTGGCGCCGTGACGTGCCGGGCGATCGAGACGGATGTTTATGGACGCACGGTCGCGCGCTGCGACGCGGATGGGCGCGATCTGTCCTGCGCCATGCTCGCGGCGGGGCACGCGATACGGCGCTATGCCCCGCTGTCCTGCGGCTGACGCCAGCTACTGCTTGCGCGCGGCTTCCGTGTATTTCTTGGCGATGGCGTGCACGTTGTCGAAATATTTCTGGTATTCCGCACCGCTCATCATCCGCACTTCCAGGCCGACATCGGCCATTTTGGCGGCGTGTTCCGGGGTGGACATCGCTTTCTGAAGCGCGGTCACAAGATAGGCCTGCACGGCCGGTGGCGTGCCCTTCGGTACAGCGATGCCGCGGGTGGAACTGGAGATGACGGTGGGGAAGCTGAGTTCCTTGGTGGTCGGCGAATCCGGCATCAGCTTGGAACGCTCGTTATCCATCACCGCCAGCACGCGGACTTCCCCGGCCATGGCGCGTTTGCGGACGCTGCCGACATTGTCGAACGCCACGTCCACATGGCCGCCGAGGATGGCGGTGAATTGCTGGGCCGCGCCGTCGAAATGGACGACACGGAATTTCGCGCCGGTCGCTTCCTCCAGCATCAGGATGGCGAGGTGGTCGTCCGACAGGATGCCGGTGGTGCAGGCGGAGAGCTTGCCCGGCTCCTTCTTCGCGGCGGCGACGAGGTCGGCCAGGGTTTTGAAGGGGCTGTCCGCCTTCACCCAGATCACACCGGGGTCCAGCACCTGGTTGACGAGGAGGATGAAGCCGTCCGGGCCGAAGATGGTTTTGCGCTCGGGGTCCAGGATGATGGTGTTGGTGCCGGGCAGGTGGACGACGCCGAGCGTGTAGCCATCGGGGCGGGAGCGGACGAATTCCGTCAGGCCGAGCTGGGCGCCGGCGCCAGGCTTGTTCACGACGACGACGGATTGGCCGACTTCCTTTTCCAGCAGGCTGGCTAGGATGCGGGCGCCGATATCGCTGGGGCCGCCGGCATTGGCGGGGACGATGATCTGCAGTCCGCGGCGGGGGTATTCCTGGGCTATGGCTGGCGAGGCGACGGCGACGGCGGCGCCGGTGCCGAGCAGGGTGCGACGAGAAATCATGGACAGCTTCCCTTCGGTTGTTTGCCCGTGGTCTGAGCCACGATGCTTGCCGGGATCATGGCGGCTTTGGGGGCGATGGCAAGCGAACGGTGGGAAGTCGCTTCACCGTGAGGCATGGCGCTTGTATGGTCGGGCGCGAATTCGCCCCCCGGACAGGAAAGCGCCATGACCAGCTACGTGATTCCGCCGCCGCCAGTTGCCGCCATTCCGGTTTCTGGGGGCGGGATGTTTCCGGTGCGGCGTGTGTTCTGTGTCGGGCGGAACTATGCGGAGCATGCGCGGGAAATGGGGTCCGACCCGAACCGGGAGCCGCCGTTCTTTTTCATGAAGCCTGCCGATGCACTGCTGACGGGCGATGCGGACATGCCGTATCCGGTCGCCTCCAAGGACGTGCACCACGAGATGGAAATGGTGGTCGCGCTGTGCGAGGGCGGGGCGGACATCGCCGAGGCGGATGCGCTGCGCCATGTGTGGGGCTACGCGGCCGGGTTGGACATGACGCGGCGGGATTTGCAGAACGCGGCGAAGAAGGAAGGCAAGCCCTGGGACATGGGCAAGGGCTTCGATGCCTCTGCGCCGATCGGGCTGCTGCATCCGGCGGCCAAGATCGGGCATCCCGCGGAGGGGCCGATCGAACTGAAGATCAATGGCCAGGTGCGCCAGACCTCGGACCTGTCCAAGATGATCTGGAATGTGCCGGAGATGATTTCCTACTTGTCCCGCCTGGTGCGCCTGGCGCCGGGGGACCTGATCTTTTCCGGCACGCCGGAGAACGTGGCCGCGGTGCAGAAGGGTGATCTGCTGGAAGGCGTGGTTGCGGGCGTGGGCACGGTACGAACGAGGATCGTCTGATCCCGGAATCGCGCGGCGGTCTTATACCAGATGCTGCAGATCGTGACCGATCCGCGGCCTCGGCCCGCAAGCGGGCCGCAGGTTCTAGTCCGTGAGATCGGGTATTGCCTGCCTGCGCTCAGGGGTTGTCCACGGGCAAGCTGGGCTCAAGGGTGACTGTGGCCGCCGCGATGCGCCGGTAGAGGGCACGCCGGCGCACGATCGGCAGCCAGTCGTAGAGAAAGATCTCGGCTGGTTTCCAGATCACCACCCATCCCAGGATGACCATGCTCTCCTGCAGGATGCGCGACAGTGTGCCTTCCCCGAGGCGTAGCGAGAACTGCACGGCCAGCAACAGGCAGGCCGACAGAATGGTGATGCCGATCAGCAGGGTCAATCGGCCGTCGCGGAACAGGTCCCGCAATGCCTTGGATTGCGCACGGACCCGGTCGTCGAAGCAGTTGGCGATGACGGCCCCGACATCCGCGGCGGCATAACGCGCGCATTCGGCCGGCGGCAGATGCACCGCGATTCGGATGGGCGTGTGCTTGGGCAGTTCTTCCGCCCAGTCGGTGATGTGTTCCTCGGCATCCCGCGCCAGGTCGCGATCTCGGAACGGGTAGGGATCCAGGGTATTGAATAGCTGCGACATCTCGCGCAATCGCAGTGCGATGGTCCCGTTGGCATCGTCAGTCGCCATCGGTGTGGTTCTCCTGCGGAAGAGGATTCCGATGGCCTGACGGCCTGTCCCGCCTGTATGCGGGCGATGTTGACCGGACGCCAGGTCAAATGGCCACTGGACGCTGGCCGAGTGATCCAGGACATTCGTGGCAGAGAGAACACCAGCCCCGAAAGTCCCATCGCCCGATGCCCCAAGGTTATCGTCTTTGCACCTGGAACATCAACTCACTGCGGCTGCGCCTGCCATTGCTGAAGGAGGTGGTCGCGTCGCTTGACCCCGACGTGATCTGCCTGCAGGAGACCAAGGTTCCGGACGAGCTATTCCCACTCGATGGGGTGACGGCACTCGGTTACCCGCACGTCGTCCATCGCGGCATGAAGGGGTACAATGGCGTCGCTATTCTCTCGCGTCGGAAGATCACGGCGCTGGATATCGCGCCGGATTGGTGCAGCAAGGGCGACTGCCGGCATATCGCGGTGGCGCTGGATGCCAAGGGCGGGCCTATTGAGCTGCATAATTTCTATGTCCCGGCCGGCGGCGATATTCCGGACCGGGACAAGAACGAAAAATATGGTCACAAGTTGGATTTCGTCAGTGAGGCGAGAAGCTGGTTCGCGGCGCGATCCGGGTTGAAGCGCGCGGTGCTGGTGGGCGACCTCAACATCGCGCCGCTGGAGCACGACGTGTGGAGCCACAAGCAGTTGCTTGACGTGGTGAGCCATACGCCGCCCGAGACGGAAGGGCTGACGGCTTGGCTGAATGCCGGCTTCTACGATGCCATGCGCCATTTCGTGCCAGCGGACGAGAAGCTCTACACGTGGTGGTCCTATCGCAATCGCGACTGGCGTGCTTCCAACCGTGGCCGGCGGCTGGACCATGTTTGGGTAACGCCGGACCTGGCGGGGAGGCTGAAGCGCCAGACCGTGCTGACGGACGCTAGGGACTGGCAGCAAACATCGGACCACGTGCCGGTTTGCGTGGAACTGGCGCTGTAGGCCGCGCGCCCCGGCCGCCGCGTTAGGCGGCGGAGAGGGCGCGGCTTGGCAGGGCGGCGGGCAATGTGTCGTCCGCATGCTCGGTTGTGGGTTCGCGCATCATGTAGCCGCGGCCCCAGACCGTGCCGATGAGGGTGGGCGCGCCGGCCTGGGCGAGCTTCTTGCGCAGCTTGCAGATGAACACGTCGATGATCTTCATTTCCGGCTCGTCCATGCCACCGTAGAGGTGGTTGAGAAATGCTTCCTTGGTTAACACCATGCCCTTGCGCAGGATCAGCAGCTCCAGGATCGCGTATTCCTTGCCGGTCAGGTGAACCTCCTTGCCGTGGACCAGGACGTCCCGGCTATCCAGGTTCAATTGCAGCGGGCCAACGCGCAGCATGGGCTGGCTGAAGCCCTTGCTTCGCCGAACGATGGCTTGCATGCGGGCGAGAAGCTCCGCCTTGTCGAACGGCTTGGTGATGAAATCGTCCGCCCCCATCGCGAGGCCCTTGACCTTCGCCTGCGGGCGGGAGAGGCCGGAGAGGATCAGGACCGGGGTTTCGATCCGGGCGGCGCGCATGCGGCGTACCACTTCGTAACCTTCGATATCGGGCAACATCAGGTCCAGCACGACGATGTCGTAGTCGTAGTGGCGGACGAGTTCGAGCGCTTCTTCCCCGGTGTCTGCCTGGTCCACAACCATGCCGCCGGACTTGAGCATGAGCGAGATTCCGCGTGCGGATGCGAGATCATCTTCGACGAGCAAGACGCGCATGACATTCCCCTTTCACTACCTGTATCCATATTTTTACCACTTATAGGTGTCTATGACCATATTTTTTTCGCCAAATATGGCTGAAATATTCAGACGATCGTCTATTTCAAGACGTTTATCTGCTCTGGGTGAGAAAACGAGGATAAAATTGGGAGAGTCGTAAACGGTGGAGCACTCTGATCTCGTCGCGCGGCTGCGGTTATGCACGCACGAGTTGCGGTTTGTTGGCGCGGTTGCGTTGAGCGGCCGAGTCTCTGGAATCGCAGGTATGCACGCTTGGGTTGAGGGACTGGCGGGTCACCTGGCGATTGGCGCGCAGGTGGACGTGGAGCACCGCAACGGGGCCAGGGTACGTGGCGAGGTTGTCGGGTTCCATGGCGCTCAGGCCGATATTGCCACGTATGGTCCACTGGACGGGGTTGGACCGGGGTGCCGGGTTCTCCGTGTCGGGCCAGTTAGCACGCTGGCCGTGGACGACAGTTGGCTGGGCCGGGTCGTCGACCCCCTGGGGCGGCCGGTGGATGGGCGGGGCGCCCTGCCACAGGGGTTGTTGGCGCGGCCGACACGCGTGGCGCCACCCCAGGCGGTGGCGCGGGCACGGCTTGGGCCGCGGCTGGACCTGGGTGTTCGTGTAATCAACCTGTTCACGCCGTGCCGGAAGGGCCAGCGGCTGGGCCTGTTCGCGGGCTCCGGGGTCGGAAAATCGACCCTGCTGGCGATGCTGGCGCGGCATACCGAATGCGACGTGATCGTGGTCGCCTTGGTCGGGGAGCGGGGGCGCGAGGTGCGGGAGTTTCTGGAGGATGACCTGGGGGAGGCGGGTCGCGCACGGGCGGTAACCGTGGTGGCCACATCCGATGCACCGCCGTTGATGCGCCGGCAGGCGGCCCTGGCCGCGATGACGATCGCCGAGCACTTTCGCGACGAGGGCCGCTCCGTCCTCCTGCTCATGGACAGCGTGACACGGTATTGCCTGGCGCTGCGCGAGATCGCCCTGTCGGCCGGGGAGCCGCCCGCGACCCGGGGCTATCCACCGAGCGTGTTCGCTGACCTGCCGCGGCTGTTGGAGCGTGCGGGGCCTGGCCCGGAGCGGGAGGGTGAGGCGGGCTTCATCACTGCACTGTTCACGGTGCTGGTGGAAGGGGATGACCATAATGAACCGGTGGCGGATGCCGTGCGGGGCATCCTCGATGGGCATGTCGTGCTGGACCGGCGTATCGCCGAAGGCGGGCGTTATCCGGCGGTAAACGTGTTGCGGTCACTTTCCCGCGCCGCGCCGGGCTGCAACAGCGAAGCGGAGAACCGGTTGATCCGTCGCGCCGGTGCGATCCTGGCATTGCATGGGGAGATGGCGGATATGGCGCGGCTGGGCGCGTATCGGGCCGGGACCGATCCCGCGGTGGACGAGGCGATGGCCCTGGGGCCGCGTATCGAGCGGCTCTTGGTCCAGGACCGGGATGCCGGCACCACGCTGGCGGGGGATTTCGCGGCGCTGGACCAGATCCTGGGCGCCGGCCTGACGGCGGAGTAGTACGATGCA
>Ga0315912_10003575_pt1 | contig 15367 bp, 12 predicted proteins | sample VfabasoilMG_FD_204469 | JGI IMG/M metagenome (GOLD analysis project Ga0315912, IMG submission 204469) | Garden soil microbial communities collected in Santa Monica, California, United States - V. faba soil | ecosystem: Environmental > Terrestrial > Soil > Garden | place: USA: California... | reverse complement strand
GGTTCGTCGGCTTCGCGCCCAGCGACCAGCCCACGGTGGTCGTCAGCGTGCTGCTGCAGAACCCAGAGCGCTGGTATCGCAAGGGCCATCAGGTGGCGCGCGACCTGCTCGCCGCCTATTTCCGCCGCCGCGGCGTGCAGGGCATCAGGCCTTGAGCGAGCGGAAAGAGCGCCCGAACCTCGAGCGAAAGCGCCCTCAGCGCACCGGCGCCGTCCGCCGACGGCGCCAGGTGAGAATCGCGCCGAGCGCCACCATGAGCCAAGCGCCGACGCGGGGACCTGCGTCCACGCCCGCAGCATGGCAGCCGCAGCCCTTCTTGGGCTCCGGGGCTGGCGGCGGAGCCGCTTCCTTGGGCTTTTCCACCAGAGAGCGACCTGGCAGCCCGAGCTCGGGCACTGCCGTCAGGGTCATGGCGACCGGATCGATCTGTTTGCGGTTCTTGCGCGCCAGGTCTTCCGCCACCCAGATGCGGCTCGAGCCGCGGTAGGTGCGCGGGGGCTTGCCCCACTTGTGGCGCTCCGGCGTCTCGCACTTGATGACCGAAATGTTGGGGTGGAGGTTGTTGTATCGAGTCTGGAACTCGTTCTTCTCCGCAGGCGAAACCGCCAGATCCGCTGCCCCTTCGGCGCCTTCCGGCAGCTTGATTCCGCCCGTGATCGCGGCGCCAGAGGTGAGCTTCGGGTCCTGGGCCAGCTCTGCACCCGACACGTAGCGGTAGTGGAGGCGGGAGAGCACGTAGGTCTGCCGGGCAATCATCGCCTTACGGGCAGCAAGCTCCTCGCGGTCCTTCTTCCAGTCTTCGAGCAGCGTCTTCTTCTCTTTCGCCGTCTTGCCCTCCATCGCGGCGTCGCGCTTGGCGAGGTCCTCCGCCGTGGGCTCGGGGGGCTCGGGTCGGCGCACGTCTTCGGGCAACTTCGCTTCGAAGGCATCCCCGCCCAAGCTGAGCAACTCGTGCGGCAAGAGTGGCTCGGTGGGACAGGGCTTCCCGCAGTCGGCCGTGGAGAAAGCGTACTCCGCCCAGAAAGTGCCGGGATTCTTGGTCAGGAAGATGTCCTGCAGCGCAGTGAAGTACTCGCCCATGCGTTCCTTGACCTTGAAATCCAAGGACAGGTTCGTGGGTACGGGCTTGGTCGGGTAGTTTTCGATCTGAAGGCGCTGATCGGCCATCGCGTAGACCAAGAGCTCGTGCCCTTTGCCGATGGAACTCAAGCCGAAGCGCGCCGGCACGGTTTGATACGTGCTTTCGGTCACGAAACGCACGGGTGAAAGCTGTCCGCGATCGCCACCGATGAGCTCGATGCGACTCGTATTCACGTCGAGCGCCGCAAACCGCGGGTAGGCGGCGAAGGCGGCGTCGGCGCCCTCGGGCAACTTGTAGTTCTTCGCCCCCAGCCACGCCTTGATCTCGTCGGCGGTCCCGACCGACACCTCTTTGAACTCGCCTTCTTTCGTCTTGGCGACGACGTCCAGGAGCAGCTCCTTCTCCACCTTCTTGGCTGGATCGGTCTGCATCACGCCCAGAAACCCGGTGTCGGCACTTGCGGTCAGGTTCCGCTCCCAAGTCTGCTCGGCCTTGCCAGGCTCGCAGGGGTCCTTCTCCCAGAACTCGGCGAACCTTGGCGCGCTCACCAAGTCCACACGGTCCACGTACTCACGCTTGAGCGTGACGATGTCTGCTTGATCGACGTCCTCGGGCACCGGGAAGACGATGGCGAAGGAGGCGAGCGGGCCCTGGTAGTCGGTCATCAGGGTGACCGCGCTCATGCCGTCCTTCTGCATGATGATCATCTGGGTGGCGTGGACCTTCTCCGAACCGCTGCCCGCCATCAGCACCGGGGAAGCCTGGGCCGCCAAGGGCCAGGAGACGCCTGCAGCGCCGAGGGCCAAGAGGAGCGCCGAAGTGCGAAGCCCCGGACGCAGCCGGCCCCCAAAGGCGCGGGAGGATCCTGGCGCTTCCTGCGAAAAGTGGGCGCGCAGTGGTGTATAGTTGGCAGAAGGTTCCTCGAACTTGCCGGTCATGGCGGGCGAGGCTACCAGAACGGTCTTTCGTTGCTAGACGGGTCCAGCGCTCGGCTAGCCCTCCGTCGTGTCAGGACTCCCAGAAACTTCCCATGCCCCCGTGGTCCGCGACCAGCTCGGTCGCTCGGGCCCCGGACTCGCCGTCGCCGCCCGCCGCGCGCTCGGTCGCCTGGCGCTGCAGGATTGGCTGATCCTCGGGTACCACGCGGTCCTGGTCCTCATCGCCCTGGCGGCCCCGGCTGGTCACGACTACGGGCGCAGCGCGCGCGCGTACGTCCTCCTGTTCGCAGGAGTGCTCGCCATCCTGATCGCGGTCCGCGCGGAGCTCGTGGAACCCCGCACCTCGGGCATCCTCTACCGCCTGCTCATCCTCTGTTCGATTCAGCTCAGCTACTACGAGATGGGGCGCCTCCTGCCCGCCCTCTTCCCGACCACGCTCGACCAGGCGATCCTGGATTTCGACCTCTGGCTGTTCGGCTTCGAGCCGGCCATGAGCCTCGACCGGTGGGTTTCGCCCCCGATCACGGAGTGGTTCTCCTTCGCCTACTACGGCTACTTCTTCTTCCTGTCGCTCTTCGTCTTGCCGATGTTTTTCCTGAGTCGGCACAGGCGCGCTGCCGGGGAATTTTCCCTGGGACTGTCGTTCGTGTTCTGCCTGGGTCACCTGCTTTATTTCGTCGTCCCCGGCTACGGCCCCGGCGTCGCCATGCCCGAACGCTTCAGCTCGGACCTCGGCAACGGCTTCTGGACGACGGTCATGAACGACACCGTGCGCGAGCTCGGAGCGCACATGGACATCTTCCCGTCGATCCACACGGCGGTCCCGGTATTCCTGTGCCTGTTCGCCTACCGCCACCAGAAGAGCTTCCTCTACGGCCGGTCCCTAGCCACGGTGTGCCACTTCTTGCCGCCGCTCCGCCGCCTCGTGCCGCACCTCTCGGGCGGCTGGAAGCTCGCCACGTTCTTCACCGCCAACATCGTCTTCGCCACGATGTACTTGCGCTGGCACTACCTGGCCGACGTGATTGCAGGCCTCGCCCTCGGCGTCCTCGGCTACTTCGTCGCCATCCGCGTCGGCGGTTGGGAGTTCGGCCACCGGCAGCGCGCGGAACTCGGGCGGATCTGGCCCTTGCTGTCGCCGCGACGTCGCGAGCCCTGAAGGCTCACTTCTCGAAAACCTGGCCCGCCACCACACCTTGGCCCTTCTGGGCGCGGATGAGGAGCCACAGGTCGGCTCGCTCCGCCTTGATGCAGGCCGAGCGACTGCCCAGCACCGCTTGCGGGCCGGTGGCGTCGTCACGCACGAGCGGCGTGGGCGCCGGGCCGACCACGCCGATGGTTGCGCTACGGTCGTAGAGCTCGAGCGCAACCTCGCTCATGGGCGGCAGGCCGGCGGCGACCACGGTGTAGCACTTGCCCAGCGTCAACTTGAGCTGCTGCTCGAACACCTGACCCTCCGCAAACTGCGCGGCGAAGGGCGCTCCGAACGGGCGGGCACCTGCCGGCAAGTGAGAGCCCGCGAGGTAAGTGATGAGAGGGCCAGCCTGGGCCGCCATCGACACGTCGACCGGTGTGGCCAAGGACGGGGCGGAAGCCGCGGCCCCGGGAGCGGGAGTGGCGGTCGCGGCTGCGGTCCCAGCCGGATCCGCAGGGGCTGGCTCGGCGGGCGCGGCCTCCGCGCTGGGCTCTGCTTTTGCTTCTGCGGCGGGCTGCTCGGCAGGGGGCACCTCCGGAGGTGGGGCGCCCGTGACTTGGCAGAACTGCCCGTCGAACGTCTGCCCCGGTGGACACTCGCCCTCCCCAGCCGACGCCGCTGCTTTGGCGGGAGCTGGCTTCGAACAACCCGAAAGCAATGCTGCTCCCAGGCCGAGCAGCAGGAGCCCAGAGGCGCGGCCCAGCCGGCCCGCATGCAGAGCGGGCGCTGCGCTCGCGATCAGCGAGCGCAAAAGCCCTCGTAGTCGGTGTAGCCCTTGATGGTGGGATTCTCGCCGCAAGCGGGGCACGCCTTGTCGCGCCGCAGCTTGAGCGTGCGCACCGTCATGCGCAGGCTGTCGTAGGTGAGCAGGCGCCCGTTCAGGAGGTCCCCCTGCCCCAGGATGATCTTGATGGCCTCGGTGGCCTGGAGCGTCCCAATCATGCCCGGCAGAATGCCCAGCACACCGGCCTCTGCGCAACTGGGTGCCAGGTGGGCCGGCGGCGGTTCGGGATAGAGGCAGCGGTAGCAGGGCCCGGCGTACGGCATGAAGGTGGTGACCTGACCGTCGAAACGGAAGATCGAGCCGTGAACGATCGGGATCTTGTGGAAGAGCGAGGCGTCGCTCACCAAGTAGCGAGTAGGGAAGTTGTCGCAACCATCCACCACCGCGTCCCAGCCTGCGCCGAAGATCCGATCCACGTTCTCGCTATTCAGCCGCTCCTGGTACTTGACGACCCGGACGTCGGGGTTGAGGTCCTTGATGGCGACCTCCGCGCTGTCGACCTTGAGCGTGCCGATGCGAGACGTGGCGTGGAGGATCTGACGCTGCAGGTTCGACGCATCGACGACGTCTGCGTCCACGAGCCCAATCGTGCCCACACCAGCGGCAGCCAAGTAGAGCGCCGCTGGCGAGCCCAAACCACCGGCCCCGAGCAGGAGCACCTTGCCCTTGAGTAGCTTCTCCTGCCCGCGTTCGCCCACTTCGGGCAAGAGGATGTGGCGGCTGTATCGATCGCGCTGCGCCTCGCTGAGCTCCGCCGGCATCTCGACCGGGTACTTCAGGTCCTTCCAGCGCACGAAGCCCGGGTTGGCGCTGGTCACGTCCTGATAGCCGAGCTCGGCCAGAGTCTTCGCAGCGAAGGCGCTCCGCGTTCCGCCAGCGCAATAGACCACGATCTCGGCGCCCTTGTTCGGCAGCTTCTGCTCGGCCTGCATTTCGAGAAAGCCGCGCGGGATGTGCACTGCTCCCGGGATGTACCCGGCGCGGAACTCGTCCTTCTCCCGTACGTCGACGAGCACGGGCCGGTCCCGGGACGTGTCTTCGAGGCGCGCCCGCAGCGCATCGAGTGAAGTGGTGCGCACGGCGTTTCGGACGTCGGCGAACAGGTCTGCGTAAGTCTTGGCCATCTTGGTCCGATTTTCGCTCTGGCTGGGCTCGGCGCTGGGGATTGTCCCATTATCCGATGCACCAATGCGCTCCTAATATTGGGGCCGCACGCCAAAGGTCAAGGCCCCTCCGAACGCACCTGCCCCCACATCAGCGGACAAGAGCCTCGCTCCCGACCGAATTTCTACCGTACTATTCGAGGGTTATTGCCGCTGCTAGAGTGACGGTGCCCACTTTGCCTCCGCGGGGCACTCCGAGGGGCAGAGCGCAACGACCCCATGGCGACCAATCGACTCGGCGAACTCCTGGTACGGGAAAAGCTCATCAGCCTGCAGCAGCTGCGCCAGGCCCAAGACGAGCAAAAGAAGTCGGGAAAGAATCTCGGGTATGCGCTGGCGCGCCTCGGCTTCGTCAACGACGAGGAGATCACCAACTTCCTGTCGAACCAGTACCGCCTGCCAGCGGTCAACTTGGACGAGTTCGAAATCGACGTCGAAGTGCTGAAGATCGTCAGCAAGGACGTCTGCATGAAGCACGGCATCGTGCCCGTGAGTCGTTCCGGTTCATCCCTGATCGTGGCGATGAGCGACCCGACCAACTTGCACGCGGTCGACGACATCAAGTTCTTGAGCGGCTACAACGTCGAGCCGGTCGTAGCTTCGGAAACCGCGATCGCGAGTGCCATCGAGCGCTACTACAACGCCGGCCCCTCGTACGAGGAGATGCTCGAGGACTTCAACATCGGTGACGACGACATCGATTTCGAAGCCACTGGTGAGGACGAAAATGCGCTCGACCTCGAGCGCGCCAGCGAAGACGCGCCCGTCGTACGCCTGGTCAACGTGCTCCTGCTCAACGCGATCAAGAAGGGCGTGAGCGACATCCACGTCGAGCCATACGAAAAGCGCTTGCGCGTCCGCTATCGCGTCGACGGCGTGCTCACCGAAGAGATGAGCCCGCCGATGAAGCTGAAGAACGCGCTCGTCAGCCGGCTCAAGATCATGGCCAAGCTCGACATCGCCGAGCGTCGACTGCCGCAGGACGGTCGCATCAAGCTGAAGATTGGCAAGGGGCGCGAGATGGACTTTCGCGTCTCCACGCTGCCAACCATGTGGGGCGAGAAGGTCGTGCTGCGCTTGCTCGACAAGGGCAACTTGCAGCTCGACATGTCGAAGCTCGGCTTCGACCCCAAGCCGCAGTCGGACTTCCAATGGGCGATCGACCAGCCCTGGGGCATGGTGCTGGTGACGGGGCCGACCGGCTCCGGAAAAACGACGACGCTGTACTCGGCGCTGAGCTCGCTCAATCAGCCCGGCATCAACATCAGCACTGCCGAGGACCCGGTCGAGTACAACCTGCATGGCATCAACCAGTGCCAGATGCACGACGACATCGGCCTCAACTTCGCGGCCGCACTCCGCTCCTTCCTGCGGCAAGACCCCGACGTGATCATGGTCGGCGAGATCCGCGACTTCGAAACGGCGGAAATTTCCGTCAAAGCGGCGCTCACTGGTCACATGGTGCTCTCCACCCTGCACACCAACGACGCGCCGGCCACCATCTCGCGCCTGCTCAACATGGGTGTCGAGCCGTTTCTGATCACGGCCAGCGTCAACTTGGTCCTCGCCCAACGCTTGGGTCGGAAGATCTGCGTCGACTGCAAGCAGCCGCACGAGTACGAGAAGGAGGTCCTGCTCGAGCTCGGCTGCAAGGAAGAGCAGCTCGCCGGCGTGACCTTGTACAAGGGGGCAGGCTGCGCAACCTGCAGCGGCAGCGGATACAAGGGGCGCGTCGCGCTCTACGAAGTGATGCGCTTCACCGACGCGTTGCGCGAGCTGGTGCTCCAAGGCGGGTCCAGCGCCGAGCTGAAGGCAGCTGCGATCAAGGGCGGCATGGCCACCCTGCGCGCGAGCGGCATCAAGAAGGTCCTCGACGGTGTGACGACGCCCGAAGAAGTAGCGCGCGTGACCATGGCGGACTGACCGCCGAAAGGATCCCAGGTTTCGATGGAGCCAACCCCGCCAGACGGAGTCAAAGTCAACCTGCACCAGTTGCTTCGCGCCATGATCGAGAAGGGCGCCAGCGACATGCACATCACGACGGGCTCACCGCCCCTGCTCCGCATCGACGGTCAGGTAGTGCCGCTCAAGCTCAACCCGCTCGGACCGGTCGAGACCAAGCAGCTCTGCTACTCCGTCCTGACCGAGGAGCAGAAGATCGAGTTCGAGAAGAACAAGGAGCTCGACCTGTCCTTCGGCGTGAAGAACCTGTCGCGCTTCCGCGCCAACGTCTTCATGCAGCGGGGCGCCGTCTCGGGCGCCTTCCGTTCCATCCCCTTCAAGATCTTGAGCTTCGAAGAGCTGGGGCTGCCTGCCGTCGTAGCCGGCCTGGCCAAGAAACCGCGCGGCCTGGTGCTGGTGACGGGCCCGACCGGTTCGGGCAAGAGCACGACTCTTGCCAGCATCATCGACAAGATCAACTCCGAGTCTCGTCAGCACATCATGACGATCGAAGACCCGATCGAGTACCTGCATCCGCACAAGAAGTCAGTGGTCAACCAGCGCGAGGTGGGTAGCGACACCAACGCGTTCAAGGTGGCACTGAAGTACGTGCTGCGGCAGGACCCGGACGTGGTTCTGGTCGGCGAGATGCGCGACCTGGAGACGATCGAAGCCGCGCTCACCATCGCCGAAACGGGACACTTGGTGTTTGCCACTCTGCACACCAACTCGGCCGTGCAGAGCATCAACCGCATCGTCGACGTGTTCCCACCCCACCAGCAGGGCCAAGTCCGGGCCCAGCTCTCTTTCGTGCTGGAGGGCATCATCAGCCAGCTCTTGTTGCCCCGCGCCGGCGCGCCCGGCCGGGTGCTGGCGATGGAAATCATGGTGCCGAACGCCGCCATCCGGAACCTCATCCGTGAGGACAAGACCCACCAGATCTACTCGCAGATGCAGGTCGGTCAGGCGCAGCACGGCATGCAAACCCTCAACCAGTCACTGGTCTCGCTCTACGCGCGCCGCCTGATCAGCTTGGAAGAGGCGATGGGCCGCTCGAACGACACCGAGGAACTGCGCCTGATGATCGAGCAGCGCACCCCCGGCGCCGTCCCGCGCCGCTGAAGGCTCACTCCCCACTCCGCGTTGCGAAGTGTCGCGAATGCGGTATTGGGTGGTCGCGATCGGGCTTCGGTCATCGGTCATCCCATGTGCGGCGTTTTCGGCATCTACGGACACGAGGAGGCGGCGAAGCTGACCTACCTCGGTCTGCACGCCCTGCAGCATCGGGGGCAAGAGAGTGCCGGCATCGTCTCCAGCGACGGACGCCAGCTCAAGCTGCACCGCGGCATGGGACATGTCATCGACGTCTTCTCGCAACCGCAGCTCGACGAGCTGTCCGGGGTGCACTGCATCGGGCACGTACGCTACTCCACCTCCGGTGCGTCGGCCTTGCGCAACGCACAGCCCATCGCGATCAACTACGCGCGTGGCTCACTGGCGCTCGCCCACAACGGAAACCTCACCAATGCCGATGAGCTCAAGCACGATCTCGAGGAGCTCGGATCCATCTTCCAGAGCTCGAGCGACACCGAAGTCATCGTCCACCTGATCGCCAAGAGCCGCCAGACGCGCGTCACCGACCGCGTAGCCGACGCGCTATCCCAGGTGAAAGGCGCCTATTCTCTGGTGTGCCTGACGGAGGACAGCCTGATCGCCGTGCGCGATCCACTCGGTATCCGCCCGCTCTGCCTGGGCAAGCTCGGCGAAAGTTGGGTGGTGGCCAGTGAACCCTCGAGCTTCGAGCTGATTGACGCCCGCTTCGTTCGTGACGTCGAGCCAGGCGAAATGGTGATCATCGACGACCACGGCATCAAGAGTGCACGGCCTTTCCCCGATTCGAGCCGGCGTACCTGCATCTTCGAGTTCGTCTACTTCGCCCGGCCGGACTCGACGCTGGACGGCGTCAACGTCTACGAGGCGCGCAAGAATCTCGGTCGTGCCCTAGCTGGTCAACACCCAGTCGATGCCGACGTGGTCATCCCAGTCCCGGACTCGGGCTTGCCGGCGACCATCGGCTACGCGGAGAAATCCGGCATTCCATTCGAAATGGGCCTGGTGCGCAGCCACTACGTCGGTCGCACGTTCATCGAACCGGAGCAAAGCATTCGGCACTTCGGCGTGAAGCTCAAGCTTTCGCCCGTCGCAGACACGCTGCGCGGCAAGCGTGTGGTCGTCGTGGACGATTCCATCGTTCGCGGTACGACGAGCCGCAAGATCGTCAAGATGCTGCGCGACGCCGGCGCAGCCGAGGTGCACATGCGGATCGCCAGCCCGCCGACGCAATGGCCCTGTTACTACGGCGTCGATACGCCGACGCGAGCCGAGCTGATCGCAGCCACGCATTCCGTCGACGAGATCAACCAGTACATCACCTCCGACTCGCTGGCGTACCTTTCGATCGAACACTTGGTAGAGGCCGTCTTGGAAGCCAAGAAGAGCCACGACAAGGTCGTGCTCGACGAAGCGCGGCGCAGTAGCATTCCGCCGCCACCGAGTGGCCCTCCCGCCAACGGTCACTTGGCCTTGCCCGCGAGCGCCTTGCCCGCGAGCGCCTTGCCCGCGAGCGACGCTCAGGCTTCTGGCCCTGCGTCGGCGCGGCGGCTCCCGATCCACGGCCAGCCCCTGAGCCCGACGGCCTTCTGTCACGCTTGCTGGAGTGGCGACTATCCGATCGCGTTTACGCCGAGCCGCGCCAAAGAGCAGCTGCGCTTCCTGCACCTGTGAGGCCCGCCTCCGGGCAGCGGATCACTTGATGCAGCAGCTGGGACAATCGTCCAGCGTGCACTCGGTGCAAACGCACGGCGGAGGGATGTCGCAGCCGAGAGTCATGAAGTAGGCGCCCTTCATGCCCGTGCGCGTGTCGTCGAACTGAACGCCCACCTGGCCGGTGTCGGTAATGGCCAGGTACGGTTCGATACTGGAGTATTCCGCGTCGGTGAGCCGCGTGGCCGGCTCGATGTCGAGCAGGTCGAGGCCAATCACCTTGGCGAAGATCTCGTAGTTTCCTGGCGAATAGTCGGCCCAGGCGAGCAGCACCCGGTCGCCGAGCGACAGCACGGCATGGGTCTGCACGGGGCCCGGACCGCCGGTGAGGTCGCGCAAGGCAACGAGCACCGCACCCCGTTCGTCCACGAGCATGCCCCGCACCGCGGGTCCGGGCGTCGTACCGTCGTGCGGGATGAAGGAAACGAGAAAGGTAGAGCCGAGCGCCGTGATGACCGGCTGGCGGAAGCCGGCCACGTCGAAGCGCTGGCTGGTCGGGTCCGAGAAATTCTTGTCGAACGTCCGCACCTGCAGGGCCATGGAGGTGTCGTCGACCAATACCGTGTGCACGAGACCGAAGCGCCGCGGCGAGGCTGAGAGGCTGGGGAGCTCGGCGCGGACATTCGGCTCCGACAGCGGCACGTTCTCGCCGACCAGGTTGCCCGCAGCATCGATGATCTGGGAAAAAATGCGCGGCTGGCCGCCGCTCGCCATCTCGCGGTGGTCGTCCCACACGGCGATGAAGCGCCCTTGATCGAAGATCAGCCGTTCGTGGGTGGAGAAGCCGGGGCTGTCCGTGAGCCAAACGTCGGGCCCCAGCTTGTTCCCATCGGTGTCGAAATGGGCGAAGGACACCTCGTAATCGTTGAAGCGGTTGTCCGAGAGCACGGCGCCGAAGCTGGTGCCGGAGAAAGCAAAATCGGCACCGAAGCTGGTCGAGTTGACGTTCGCCACCAAGGCTTCGTCGAAAACGTCGGCGCCGCCGGGATCGATGCCGCGGAAGTACGGGCGCTGCGAGTCGGTCTTGCCCCAGTAGCTGGCGACGAACTTGCCGTCACCATAGACCAGGTCTCGACTGCCCGAAGATTCGAGCCCCGGCGAGCCGAGCAAGCGCAAGTCGCGCTCGATGCGGGCGGTCGACAGATAGTCGCTGCCGTTGTCGATGATGCCGTCGCAGTCGTTGTCCAGGCCATCGCACTCCTCGAAGCCGCCTGGTAGCACCTGCGCGCGCGTGTCGTCGCAGTCGTCTCCGCACGCTTCGGGCGTGCCAGGCGCCTTGCCCGGCAATGCGCCGAGAAACCCATCGCCATCGACGTCCTCGGTCACGGGCTCGTACACGCAGATCCCCTGAGCAGAGTCGCACGTGCCGGCGGTACACGGGTCGATCACGGGGCATTCGACTGGTCCCACCTCCTGGCAGAAGGTATCGACGCAATCGATCTCGACGCAGGGATCGGTGAGCAAACAATCGTCTCGCGTTTGGCAGGACTGAATCGTCGACGCACCAGCGCCGTCCGCCATCAGCCCCGTCCTCGACCCGCACGCGGGGAACTGGCCCACGGAGAGCACGGCGAGAGCGAGCACCAACGGGCGAGCGGGTGCGAACCGGGCAGCGGCCGCCCAGTGGCGGCTCAAAAGCAGACTCCGTAGCCCAGGACGTCGGTCTCGTTGCAAACCAAGCCTGCAGGGCAGCCCGAAGGCTCCACCAGGGAGCAGATCTGCGTGCAGCGAGCGCCCGCCGTGGCCCCGATCACGCACATGAACCCCGGTTCGCAGTAGGTTCCCATACCGCACACCTCGCCCTGCCCGCCCGTGCTCGAAGGCGCGCACTGGGCGCCGAAGGTGGGAAAGCCGCAGCCCTCACCGTTCGGGTAGACCAGGAAGGGGTAGCACCCCTGTCCCGACGGACAGCCGATGGTCGGATCGAGCGGGTCGCATTCGGGCACGACCGGCGGAGGAGGCGTCTCGGGGCACTCGGGTTCGATGAACGGCGTGCCGCCCGTACCCTCACGACCCCCGCTCGCCCGGCCGCCCGTGCCGGGCTCGATCACGAGGCCACCCGAGCCGAGTCCTCCAACCCCGTCCAGTACCGGAGTCCCGCCGCTGCCGCCGGCGCCATCGGGCCCGCCGATCGCCCCGCCGCATGCCAGCGCGAGCAAAGGCGCGACCAGGGACACCAGCAAGAGCCCCCTCCCTCCCTCTGCACGACTCGCCGCCGGCGCCACGACAAAAACCATAGCTAAGATCCCTGCCCTGGTCGAAAGCCGCCGCAGCTGGCTATGATCCTCCACATGCCGAGCCGCCTCCTGGCTGCGATCGGACTCCTCGCCGCGTGCAGCCGAACGCCGGAGCCGACCGACGGTCCAAGTCCGCCACAACAATCCGAGACTGGTGGACTCGCGGGGGACGGCTCGCCGACCGGACCGAGCTGCGTCGTCCCGCTCACCGAGCCGGAGCCGGCGGCCGCGACGACCCTGGAAGACTGTCCCACGGATCCGGACGGGCGTCCGGTCATGCCCCACGGCACGGTGCGCTTCCCCGAAGCAACCAATAGCCCCACCCTCGATGTGGAGCTCGCCCTGACCAACGCCCACCGCGCCCATGGGCTGATGTTCCGCCCGTCGCTCGGCGAGCTCGAAGGCATGCTGTTTACTTTCGACGAGGAAAGCGTGCAGGGCTTCTGGATGCAGAACACCTGTCTCGCGCTCGACATGATGTTCATCGACGAGGACGGGTACATCGTCGGGGTCTTGGAGCAAGTGCCGCCGTGGAACACGCAGCGTCGCGCCGTCCGCTGCGCGTCGACCCACGTGCTCGAGGTGCGCGCCGGCTGGACCCGAGACCACGGAGTCAAGCCCGGACAGCGCGTCATCCTCGGCCCCTGAAGGTCGCCCTTGCCTTCCTGGCGCCGCGCCTGACAAAAGGGCCGTCATGCCGACTCGACCTCTCGCCACGCTGTCTGCCCTCGCACTCGCCGTCGCCCTTTCTGCTTGCCGCACGAAACCGGAAGAGCCCACCTCCAAAGACGACGCTGGCCAGGCGAAGGGCGCGGCCGACAAGGGAGTCACGGCCAGCGCGAGCGAGGCCGCCCTGCCCATCGTCGGCACGTTCAGCCTCGACCAAGCCACCGAGGGGCTAGCGCCGGGTAAGGCGCTCAGCGCCAAGATCAAGACCAGCCTGGGCACGCTCGAGTGCGAGCTCTTCGCCGACAAGGCGCCTCTCACCGTCGCCAACTTCGTCGGCCTGGCTCGTGGCAAGCGGCCCTTCAAGGTGCGAGGTGAATGGGTGAAGCGGCCCGGCTACGACGGCACCACGTTCCACCGCGTGAAGAAGGGCTTCATGATCCAGGGCGGCGACCCGCTCGGCAACGGTACCGGCGAGCCAGGCTACGTCATCCCCGACGAGATCTGGGAAGGCAGCAAGCACGACCGGCGCGGCCAGCTCTGCATGGCCAATCGGGGCAAGGACACGAACGGCATGCAGTTTTTCATCACGGATGCGGCCGCCCCCCACCTCGACGGCGGCTACACGATCTTCGGAGCGTGCTCACCGGATGAGACGATCGAGAAGCTCGCGTCCGTGCCGACGCGTGGCGACCGTTCGGTCGATCCGACCCGCATCGAGCAGGTCACCATCGTACGCGAGTAGCTTTCGACGGAGCCGGCTAGGGCGCGCCCGGATTTGCCGCGCCTGCCGGCCGACGCTAGCGTTGGCGGGCCGTGACCCAGAAGGCCTACGTGGTGCCCTTGCGCGATCTCGACGACGGGCCGAAAACCTTGCGTCAGGGGGTGAGCGACGCCTGGCTGGCGGCGCAGCTCGGCGATGCGGGCGTGGCCCCGGCCGGCAAGGACGACGGGGCCTTGGACGTCACCCTGACCAAGAACGGCCGCGACGTCCTGGTGCGCGGCCGGCTGGCGGTGTCGGTGCAGGTACCGTGTGCGCGGACGCTCGACCCCGCGGTCTACCGGGTCACGCCGGAGGTGTTCCTCCTGCTCGGGCCCAAGGCTGGAAGCACGTCCGAGGGCAGCGGCCAGCGCGGTCGGAAGGGGCAGGAAGCAGGGCGGGAAACCCGCCGGGGCCCTGCGGGCAAGGAAGGCCGCCCAGTGGCCAAGGCAGCAGGCGGAAACTGGGAGGACGACGGCCTGCTGGATGACGAGGATGCCGCCCGGGATACCTACAGCGGCGACCTGGTCGTCCTCGACGATTTCCTGAGAGAGTTCATTCTGCTGGAGATCCCGATGGTCCCGCTGCGAGAAGACTTGCGGAAGGCCCCCTTTGAGGCTACCCCTTCGCCCCCCGGGAGTCCGAGCGCCGGGGATTCGAGCCGGACTGAGGCTGGGTTACCACAGGAAGTGGATCCGCGGCTCTCGCCCCTGGTTGCGCTCAAAGCTCGTCTGGAAAAGAAAGAATAGCCCCGTGGCCACTCCGAAACGACGTCATACCTCTAGCCGACGCGACATGAGGCGCGCGAACCACGACAAGGTGACGCCGCCCAACGTGATTCCTTGCCCCAGCTGCTCGGCCCCTACGCTGCCACACCGCGTTTGTCCGGCATGCGGCCACTACAAGGGTCGCGCCGTCATCGAGCAGGCAGCATCCGCGCAGGATCAGACGGGCTCTGCCAAGGATTGAGGCGGACCGCTTGAGCGCCGCCTGGCTGTTCCCCGGACAGGGGTCCCAATCGGTGGGCATGGGGCGCGCCCTTTGTGAGTCGAGCCCCCGCGCACGCACCGTGTTCGAGCGAGCGGATCGCGCGCTCGGCTTCTCCATCTCGCGCCTCTGCTTCGAGGGTCCCGATGCGGATCTCGTGCTGACCAAGCACGCGCAGCCGGCGATCCTGACCACCAGCATTGCCGTGCTCGAAGCGCTCGAAGAAGCGCACCCAAGCTTGCCTCGGCCAGCCTTCGTGCTCGGTCATTCCCTAGGCGAATACAGCGCGCTCGTGGCCGCAGGCGCACTCGAGCTGGAAGACGCCGTCCGCATCGTGCACGAGCGCGGTCTGGCCATGCAGGAAGCCGTCCCCGAGGGCCAAGGCGGCATGGCAGCGATCATGGGGGGCGACGCCAGCGCGGTGACCCAGCTGTGCGAGGACGCCCGAGGCGGCGACGTACTGGCCCCCGCGAACTTCAACGCTCCAGGGCAGGTCGTCATTGCCGGCGCACGCGCAGCCGTGGATCGGGCTCTCGAGCTCGCCAAGACGCGCTCGCTCAAGGGCATCCCGCTCAAGGTGAGCGCCCCCTTCCACTCGAGCCTGATGGCTCCTGCCCGGGAGCGCGTGGCCCAAGCGCTCGGACGGGTCCAGGTGTCGGACCCTCGCATTCCGGTGGTGGTCAACGTCCTCGGCGAACCGGTGACGAGCGGAGCCCGCCTCGCCGAGCTCTTGGTCTCTCAGGTGGATCACGCCGTCCTCTGGGAGCAGAGCATCGCCTACGTCGCGCGCGC
>Ga0315912_10003574_pt1 | contig 15370 bp, 11 predicted proteins | sample VfabasoilMG_FD_204469 | JGI IMG/M metagenome (GOLD analysis project Ga0315912, IMG submission 204469) | Garden soil microbial communities collected in Santa Monica, California, United States - V. faba soil | ecosystem: Environmental > Terrestrial > Soil > Garden | place: USA: California... | reverse complement strand
GAGTGGAAGGCCATGAACGAGGAGATGATCCACATCATCCGCGCCCACGACCAGAAGGTCATTCCTCTCGTCGCCGGCTTCAACTGGGCCTACGAGCTCGGGCCGGTCGACAAGGACCCGATCTCGGCTGCTGGGATCGCCTACGTGTCCCATCCCTACCCGATGAAGACGACGGCTCCGTTCGAGAAGAACTGGGACCGCGATTTCGGCTTCGTCACCAAGAAGTACCCCTTGTTCGCCACCGAGATTGGCTACATGAGGAAGGACGGCCTCGGCGCTCACAATCCAGTCATCGACGACGGCAGCTACGGACCCCGCATGACGACCTATCTGGCGGAGCGCGGCGCTTCCTGGGTGGCCTGGGTATTCCACCCCAGCTGGTCGCCCCAGTTGATCTCCGACTGGAACTACACGCCGACCGAGTCGGGCGCCCATTTCCGCAAGGTCATGCTCGAACGCCGGGTAGCGTCGACGGCCGCCCCGCCCGCAGTGAAGCCCGCAGCTCCGCCGGCGGCGAAGCCCTGACGGCCTAGTGGACAGGCAGCGGACAGGCAGCGGACAGGCAGCGGACAGGCAGTGGACAGGCAGTGGAGAGGCCAGGTGCCGAGGTCTGCCTGCCTCCCACCAAAGTGAAGCGAGGGGTCGGAAAGAGCGCTTCCAGCATTGCATGGGAGTGAAATTTGCCGATAGTGGCAGAATGCTCCGAGCCCTCCGCCCCGTCAGTCTCCTTGGTTTCTTGGTTGGATGCGCTGGCAGCGCCCCACAAGCGGCAGCGCCTGCCACCCCAGCCACTCCTGCCCCTGCCGCGCCAGAGCCGGAGGCGGAGCCGAGCGCAGAGGCGGCCCCCGAGGCGCCTGCCGAGCCCGAGCTCTTCGCGGCCATGCCTCCCGACTGCGACGGCACGACTCCGTGCGTACCGCCCGTCCCCTTCGCGCGGGCGACCTGCAAGGGTCGTTTCGAAGCGCTGGCTCTCAGCATGTTCGAGAAGCACAGCCCCTGGCAGCGCTTGTACCTGAAGGCCGAGTACGTCGAAGCGGTCAACGCGCACGACAAGCACCTGACGGCCGAGCCCATCGTTTTCGGCGAAGAGGTCATCGTGCTCAGGGACGGCAGCGCAGGCAAGAGCAGCGGCGTCCAAGTCAGCGGCTCGGACATCGACGTTCTGCGTTGGGACGGGACGTGCGCCACGGTCGCGCGCGAGATGTTCGTCACCACGATGATGCCGGAAGTGAAGGCTCCGCCGATCCAGTGGCGTCGACTCGGTGGCAACCTCCGGGGCGCCCTCTTGACCTCCAAGTACGTGAAGATGTCTCACCAGCGCGAAAAGGAAGTGTGCCAAGGCGAGCCGGCCAAGGACCCCAGCCCTGCCTGCGAGAAGGCGCGCCGCATGCTGAACGACTCGATCACGGTCGCGGTGCGCGGTGGCATCTCTCTGCCCACGCCCGACGAGCTCCCGGTCTGGGCCACTCGGGAAGAAGTGAGCGCACAGGAAAACACGGTCGCCCTGTCCGACTGACCCTGTCCGACTGACCCTGTCCGACTGACCCTGTCCGACTGACCCTGTCCGACTGACGGCGCACCGAGCCTGCAAACGAGGACGCCCGCCAGGCCAGAAGGCCAGGCGGGCATCACTGCCTCGAGGGCGGCGATCAGTCGAGTGGGAAGGCCTGCACGCCCTGGTAGTTCAGCGCGCAGTAGGCGGTGTCTTCCGTGACCTCGAGCGCGCTGCAGTAGTAGCCGCCCATCTCGTGCTCGGTCAGCTCGATGTTCTCCGGATCCCCGGAATCGACGACCAAGAGCTGGCCATAGGAGGAGATGAAGGCGCGGTCACCACGAGCCACCAGGCTACCCCAGCCGACGTCGCTGGTGTCGATCTGGCCCAGATCGCCGAGCTCGCCGTCGTCAGCCAGTGTGAAGGTACGCAGCTTGTACATGGAGCCAGTCGCATTGTAGTCGTAGTACGAGGCGAAGACGCGGCTGTCGGTGGCGGCGATGCCGTTCGCCCAAACGTTGCCCCGATCGATGAGCGCAGAGTCGACGAGGACCGCCTCGTTCCCCTGCAGGTCGAGCGAGTGGACCAGGCGCCGATAGGTGCGACAGGTCAAACTGGTCGTGTCCAGGTAGCCGCGCTGACACTGGTCGTACGAAGTGGCGAACGTTTCCTCCAGGCTGTAGTCGACGGTGATGACGCGACCGCTCTCGTGGTCGAAGTCGATCACACCACCCGGAATGTTGACCGAGGGCATGAGAACCGGGTTCTCGGGATTCGTGACGTCGATGCGATCGAGGTAGTAGCGGGCGCGACCGGTGCCGTCGGCGAGGGGAACCTGGTGTTGGCTGGCCACGATGTCGCCCGAAACCAGCGCCTGCTGACGACCGCCGTAGCCGTAGTAGCCGTAGTAGTAGCCGCCCCACCAGCCCCAGCCGATGTCGATCGAGCAACCGTAGAAGTTGTAGCCGAAGCCACCGCTCGAGATGCTACGCGGCATGACGAGCTGCGAGACGACGACCGGTGCCGCCGGATCGGCCAGCGAGATCACGTCGTAAGTGAACTGAATGTCGGCGACGCTGCCCGTCACCGGGTCGTAGTAGTAGCTGCCGAGCACGTGGCCGACCAAGATCGCGCTATCGGTCTTCACGATGCCCGACAGGTACTCGTTCTCGGCCGTGGAGGCGACCTCGAAGGTCCCGGCCAGGGTCGGGTTCTCGCGATTGCGAATGTCGACGATGAAGAACGTCAACTTCTCGCGGCCCTTTCCGGCGTCCACGGTGTAGTCGTACGAGCGGAGCGGCACGTAGGCGTAGCCACCTTCGACCAGAACCTGATTCTCCCAATAGGAGTAGCCGTTGCACTGGTTCTCGTTGAACTCGTAGTTGGACAGATCGATCTGACCCATGGGCTCGGCTTGATCGACGGAGTCCAGGGAGGCGAAGTCCAGAGTCGTTTCGCCGGTCCACCAGTCGCTGCCGAAGCGCAGCATGGTGCTGCCCATCACGCGGATGTTGGAGACGTTGCGCGCCAGCTCGAGCCGCCCGAGCGTGCTCGGCGCGTCGCGGTCCGAGATGTCGAAGGTCTGTACCGCGTTGTCGGACACGCCCATCAGCGTTTCGCCGACGAGGAATCCGCGGCGCGCCTGACCGATCTGCGGAGCCATGCCGCGCAAGGTCAGCGTGTCCGTGGTCATGTCGACGAGCTGGATGCCGCTCAGGTAGGCGCCACCGGAGCAGCTGTCCCCATCGGTGTTGTAGTCCCAGCCCGAGAACGGAACGAGAATCAGGCCCTCGTCGGACAGGATGTTGAACGCCTTGTGGATGCGATCCTGGTCCTCGGCAAAGTAGGCCCAGGTCCCACCGAAGTTCACGCGCGCCAGCTGCGTCGGATTCGCCAGATCGCTGACGTCGAACAGCGACACGTGGAGCGCACCCTCGGTATCTGCGTTGTCGTAGCCGAGCGCGTAGATGCGATCGCCGCGGGGTTCCATGTGATAGACCCAGCCGGGGATCTGCAGCTCACCCACTTGCCTTGGATTGGCTGGATCGGAAAGGTCGAAGGTGAAGAGCGGATCCGTCTGCAGGAACGTGATCGCGTAGGCGCGGTCGCCGTCGAAGCGGACGCTCCGCAGGTCTTCGTTCTCGGGCAGGATCATGTCCAGGCTGGCAAGAGGCACGATCTCCGACGACGAAACGACTTGGAACGTCTCCACCACCGGCTGCGCAGTCGCGGACCAGCCGCCCGGCTGGCTGATCACGCGCAAATGCCCTTCGAACTCGTCGATCTGCCAGCGACTCTCGATGGGGCCTGCAATCGCCACTTCGGCGCCACGAACGAGGTCACCGTTCGCGTCGGAGATGTCGACCACGTCGATGGCACCCCCTTCGGTGCCACTCCAGTCCCAACCGGACACGTAAATCCGTTCGGTGGTCACGGAGATGCTGCGCTGGTACGCGTAGGCACTTTCCTCGACCAAGCGCAGCTCGTCGATCAGCTGGAAAGTGTTCGGATCGGCGACGTTGAACGAGGTGACGCGGGTGTTGGCCGTCTCTTCGCACCCCCAGCAATAAGAGCTCTCGAACGTGACCAGGTAGAGCACGTCGCCGACCTTGCGCGAATCGGAGAGCATGCCGGGCATGTCGTGCTCGCCGAGGAGCGTGATTGCGGCCGGATTCGAGACGTCGAGCGCCTGAATGCGCGACGTGGTCTGCCAGCTGTAGCTTTCCGTCGCCTCGTCGAACTCGTAGCGACCCCAGCCGTTGTACATCACGTACGCGCGCTCGCCTTCGACGTACATCTCGAAGGGGGTGGCGTTGGTCTTGTGACTGCCGAGCAGCACCAGGTCCGCCGGATTCGCCACGTCGATGACGCTAAGCCCCGAGTAGCGCGACAGCGCATAGAGCTTGGTCCCGTCCACCTTGATGATGTCCGCCTCCGAGATGGCGCGCTCCGCTTCGCCGCCGTCCATGTCGTCCCCAGCATTCGGAGTAGTGGGAGCGGATGTGCCACCGCCGCTGCCGGCCGCGTCCCCTGAGAGCGCCCCGCCGTCGGCGGACTCCAGGGTCGAGGAGCTCCCGGGGATGTGGGAGACGAAGTCGCGACTCCCCGCCGGCGGCACCGGATCCGGGTCGACGGTCCCGCATGCGAGAGCCAGACCAAACAGGCTGCCGAGGGGGATCAGGAGGAGCGCGCGGGGGACGTTGGGGATGAAGCGGGACATGGCACAGTGTGTCATGCATAGGGCGTGCCAAGGAAAGGTCGAGGCCTGCTCGGACGGCTCGCTCGATACCGGCCTGAAACAGCGACGGGGAGCGCGTGATGTGCCAAGGGGGCCCCTGGCACAAGCTGGCTCAACTGATCCAACCGTCCGGTCGTCCGGGCCTTGGGGCCTGCGGAGAGTGAGCTTGTCCGGTGTGGGACGGCTACCTATGACGGACCACCGTGGCGGGCCACGTGGGCCTGAGGACTGCGTGGCAAGCGGCAACTGGATCGGACAGATCGTTCTCGGTCAGTACGAGATCGCCTCCCTGATCGCCGAGGGCAATCAGAGCCAGGTCTACTGGGGCAGGAACCTCGCCGATGGGCCGGATGCCGCGATCAAGGTGATGCGTGACGATGCCAAGGGAGATCCCTTGGCGCGCGACCGCATGAACCGCGAAGGCAGCGTGCTCGAGCTGCTGCGAGGCTCGCCAGCCTGCTTGCGCCTCTACGGTCGCTACTGGACCGACGATGGATTGCTCGTGCTCGCATTGGAGCTCTTGGACGGTATGGACCTCCAAGCGATGCTCGACCGCGGTAACCGCTGCCTGGAGGTGAGCGAGATCGTCGGCCTCTTTCCTCCCGTCATCGCCACCCTCAGCGAGGCACACCAGCACGGGATCATCCACCGTGACATCAAGCCCGGAAACCTATTCCGCACCTGGGACCCGCCCGGACTAAAACTGCTGGATTTCGGCTACGCCCGCTTCACCCACCTGAAGAGTCCCGGCGAAGCTGGGCGCGTCTCGGGCTCGCCCAAGTACATCGCACCGGAAGCCTGGCTCGGTGTGGAAGATCTGGACGCTCGCGCCGACGTCTATTCGATGGCGGTCGTCCTCTTTCGCTGTCTTGCCGGCCGCTGCCCGTTCGAACGCGAATCGCTGCATGAGATGCTCAAGGTCGTGCCGAACGCGCCACGTCCGCGTCTGCTCTCGTATCGGCCCGATCTCCCGCCGGCTCTCGACGACTGGGCGACGATTGCTCTTGCCGCCAATCGGGACGAGCGCTTCGACAACATCCAAGCGATGTGGGACGCCTTCGTCCGCGCCGTGCGGCCCGTGGCCGACCGGAGCGCGCAGGGCCATAGCGCAGCCGACCAAGAAGGCGCCCCGGCATCGAGCGATCGGTAGGCCTCGACTAGCCGCCCTTCCGCCCAGCCGCTACACCACCGTCGTGCCCCCAGCCAATCCCTCGGACGCGGAACTCTTCACTCTCCTCGACCGCGCGACGACGATCGCCGTCGTCGGCGCGTCGTCGAACCCCAGTCGGCCGTCGCACGGGATCTTTCAGCGCCTGCTCGGCCACGGCTACACGGTGATCCCCGTCAATCCAAAGGAGAGCGAGGTGCTCGGCCAGAAGGCGTACCCGGCGCTCGACGACGTGCCCGTCCCCATCGACATCGTCGACGTGTTTCGCAGAAGCGAGGACACACCGCCGATCGCAGAGGCGGCCGTGCGTACCCGCGCCAAGGCGCTCTGGCTTCAGTCCGGAATCTCCAATGACGAGGCTGCCCGCATCGCGAGCACGGGGGGCTTGACGGTCGTCATGGACGCCTGCATCGCCGTCGAGCTGTCCTTGCTTCAGGTGCCCAGGAAGGCCTGAGGGTCAGGCGCTGAGCGCCTCGTCGAGCCGCCGGCGCAGGCCGCCGAAGCGCTTCTTGTACTGGACGGGCGTCATGCCCACATGGCGCCGGAACAGCCGTCCGAAGAAGCTCGAGTCTTCGTAGCCAACCTCGAGCGCAATCGCCTCGACCGGTCCGCCTTCGACCTCGAGCATCTGCTTGGCCTCCTCGAGCCGCACCGCGTGCACGTACTCCATGGGGGACATGCCGGTGACGGCGCGAAAGCGGCGCTGAAAGCTGCGCTCGGGCAGGCCCGTCTCGGCGAGCATCTGCGCCACCGGATTGGGCGCTTGGTAGTTCTCGGCCACCCACAACTGGGCGCGGGAGATGAGCGCATCCTCGACCTGCGTGTGCACGACCACCCCAGCGAACGGCTGCTGACCACTCTCGTGCCAGTTCAGCAGCAAAATCCGCGCGGTCTTCATCGCTTCTTCCACGCCGGCGTAGCGTGCGATCAAGTAGAGGCCCAGGTCCTGCCAGGACGTGCCCGCGCCCGCCATGACCAGGTGCCCTCCGTCCGCAATGACCAGTGCTTGCTTCTCCCGCACCTCGACCTCGGGGTAGCGAGCCAGGCGAGGGCAGAAGAGCCAATGGGTGGTCGCGGGCTGCCCCCGCAGGAGGCCCGCTTCGGCGAGCAGGAGCGCTCCGGTGCAAGCGGTGGCCACGATGGCGCCGCGCTGGCGAGCCCGCTTTAGGAACTCGAGCTCGGGCTCGTAGCGGCCCTCGATCTCGGCACTCGGGTGCACGGCCAGATCGGGAATGCAGACGATGTCCGCGGTCCCGTCCATCACGGCTTGCACGTTGATCGACAAGCCATTTTCAACGGCAAGAATGCCGGGCTGCCGGCCCACGATGCGTACCTCGAACGGGCTCTCGCGCGCCTCACAGTCGACCAATGCCGACCAGTCGCGGCGCACGCCGGAGAACAGGTCGAACAGACCGTAGAGCAGGGACCCGGTCGTTTCGGGCACTGCGAGCAGGTCGATGCGCGTTTTCTCGGCCATGGTCGACCTTTGGGGAAGGCCGCTACGATTGCACCCGACTGGGCAGGAGGCCCGGGCGATTGGCGGAAACGGCCGACCTCCGGCGGATTCGACTTTAGTGCCTAGCCCCAGGGCGGTCTAGGTATCTGACATGCCGACGCCTCTCCAGATCCTGCAGGACCCCATCTCCCTCTGCGTCATCGCGCTCTACGCCGGCCTCTGGCTCGTGGAAGCCCGCTTCCCAGGCCGCACCTTGCCCACCGTCCCTGGCTCGCAGGCGCGCGGGGCCCTGTGGTTCGTCCTCTATTTCTTCGGTTCGTCGTATCTGCCCTACCTCTGGGCGGATGCGATCGCTCCGTACCGCCTACTCGACCTGACCGCATGGCCCGTGTCGCTGGCCGTCCTCGTGGGCGTGCTCTCCTACGAGCTGGTCGGCTACGCCTACCACCGCCTCATTCACTCCTCGGACTTCCTGTTTCGGCTCCTGCACCAGATGCACCACTCGAGCGAACGCTTGGACGTGGCCAGCGCCTTCTACTTCCACCCCCTGGACATCGCGGGCTGGACGGCAGTGACCAGCATCGGGCTCTCGGTCGTGGTGGGGCTGTCCCCCGCGGCAACGGGCGCTGCGGTGCTCATCGTGACGTTCCTGTCGGTCTTCCAGCACGCGAACATCAAGACAGCGCGCTGGCTCGGCTACCTCGTGCAGAGGCCGGAGAGCCACACGCGGCACCACGCACGCGGCTACCACAAGAACAACTACGCCGATCTGCCGATCTTCGACCTAGTCTTCGGGACCTTCGAGAACCCCGCGGAGTTCGAGGGTGAGACCGGCTACTATGACGGTGCTTCGCGCGAGGTGACGCGCTTGCTCCTCGCTCGTGACGTGGCGGGCGGGGACGGGGCGGAGAGCGACGGGGCAGCCAGCGCCGCTCTCAGCTGACGGTCAGACGACGCCGAGCTCGAGCAAGAGGCGCGAGGTGATGCGATCCGTCGCTCCCACCTCGCGCCGCAGGCCGCTGACCGTGTGCACGAACGTCTCGTGCATCGAACGCAGTACGTCCGTCGGCGCGTGGATCTGTTTGCACAAGGACACCCGCGTCCCCGGGGCGAAATGCCGGCACTCGGCGCTGAATTCACGGAAGAACTCGACCACCCGGCGCTCGGACTCCCGACCCCGCTGCACACCGAAGCTGGCCGTGAACACGCCCACGCCCGCGTCGGTGCGGCCGAGCGAGTGGCACGGCCAGGCGCACGGACCGAGCAGCACGAAATCCTGCTGCTCCACGTATCGCTCCAGGCCTGGGAAACGGTCCAGCACCGTGAAGTAGCCGTCGGTGAAGGCCCGCAGCTGAGGCCGCGGGAAGAACCAAGCCATGTGACAGACCGGCATGCGCTCGCGCACACCCAGGCCGCGCAGCACCCGTGTCGCTGCACCGCCGGCAGCCATCAGGCGATGGGACTCGTCGTAGCCGCGCTGAAAAAACTGGAAGCCATAGTAAGGAGCCTGGCGAGAGATCCCCTGGCGGTAGGCCCGGGAAACCAGCCATTCGGCCAGGCGAGGCAAGCGATTGACCAGTGCTTGGGTGACCGCTTGTTGGCCAATCCGATCGTCGGTGAGCAGGGCCTTCGGACCGTATCCTCTGGCACCAGGCGCGAGCAGCTCGTCACCGAAGACGATAGCGTGTCCGCGATTGCCGTAGACGCAGGCGCCAGAGCCTTCGGCGAAGCGCGGATCGTCAGCCGCCTGCTCCAGGTAGCCGAGGTACGCTCCGGAGTCGCTGCGGCCGGCAAAGAGCGAGTGCACCATCACCACTCGATCGCGCTCGATGGGCATCAGCCGTACTTCGATGTCCGTCATGACACCGAAGGCGCCCAGGCTGCCCGCTCCATGCTCGAAGAGCCGGCCAGCCAGACCCGGCGCACCCCGCGAGCACGTGTGCACCTCACCGCTCGGAGCCAGCAGGGTGAACGCGCGTACGGAATCGGGGAAGTAGCCGCCCGAATTGTGGGTGCAGTTCGCCAGCGCGCCGGCCAGCGTGATGGTGTCCGTGGTGGGTGGACAGTACGTGCGATGATCCGGGAACAGGCGGCGCAGGTCCTTGAACGTCGTGCCAGCCCCCGTGCGCACCCAGATGGCGCCATCGTCCTGTCGCTCGACGATGTCGGCGGTGCGATCGAGCTCGGAAACGTCGAGCACGACCCCGCCTTCGGCGGGCAGATAGTGCTTTCCGAACGAGCGGCGTGCGCCCGCGATCGTGAGCTCCCTGCCTTCCCGAGCGGCGCGCTGGAAGGCGGCCAACACTTCCGTCTTGCTGGTCGCGACCCACACCAGGGCCTCGGCTTCGAAAAGCCCTCCGAGGACCTTGAGCTCGCGCATCGGCATGGCCCGCGCATATAGCAGGGTGCTGAAAAAGCACCCTGCCAAATGGCAACTACGGTGAACGCGCGGACCCGTGCGCCCGGGAAGGTGCGAAACCCTCACCCACGTGGGGTTTCGCATCGCACGCGATCGGCCGTCATCCGCGCGGAGAAGCACCGCAGCAGGGTCGCTTGTGACTCCGAAGGCCGAGGGCTATGGCGATGAGGAGTCATGCTGGGCCAGAACGTGCTCAATCGGCTGGCGCCGACGATCTTCACCCGCGGCCTGGGGCTGCCGACCGAGATCCCCGGACCAGATCCATCCCGCTTTCTTGCCAGCGGGGGACCCATGCTCCCATGGGCGCGCGACCCGCTCGGCCACGCCAGCTTGCTGTTCCGCCGCTACGGCCGCCTGGTGGCGCTGGTGCGGGGCGGTGGTGTGCGGCTCATTTCTCCCGACCCAGCATGCCCTGGAACCGTGCTCACCTGCGGCGCCGAGGGGGTCGAGGCCGTCACCACGGCCCACGAGCTCTACGAAAAGACGAGCTTGGTGGGCGCGCTCCATCCGGGGCCCACGCCACGACCCCGGCAGCGTGCGCTGCTGAGCTTTGGCGCCGGCTTGTTCGCCGAGAACGCCGACCAGCACAGGCGCCACCGACGCCTCTTGTCTCCAGCGTTCTCGCGCAAGCGCCTGGCCAGCTACGCAGAGCGCATGGTGGACCTTACCGATCGGGCTCTCGCGAGCTGGGCGCTCGGTGAAGAGCGTGCCGTCGATCGGGACATGCGCGAGCTGACCTCGAAGATCGTCTTGGAAACGCTGCTCGGCGGCGACGATGACTCCAGCGGTGGAGCGTCGCACAGCCTTGCCCGTGCCATCTTTCTGATGGGGCAGCCGCTCACCCGCCTGATGCCGTTCGACCTGCCAGGGCTCCCCTATCGCTCCTACCTCGACGCCACGACCGAGCTCGAACGTTCGGTACTTTCTCTGGTCGAAGCACGGAAGGCGGAGCTTTCCACGCGCGGAGCGAGCGACAAGGGCGACATGCTGAGCGCGCTCGTCACGGCACACGATGCCGAAACGGACAGCCGCCTCACGGACCACGAGATCCTCGGGCACATGAGCGTCTTTTTCGCCGCCGGCCACGAGACGAGCGCCAACGCCCTCAGCTGGACGTTGCTCCTCTTGGCGCTCTTCCCCGAGGTCACCGCTCGCGCCAGCGAGGAAGTCGATGCGGTCCTGCGCGGCGGCGCACCAACGCCGGAAAGCCTGGAGCAGCTCTCCTATCTGGGCGCCGTCATCAAGGAGAGCTTGCGCCTGTTCACCCCAGCTCCGTGGAACGGACGCGTGCTGGGAGATGACACGGAGCTCCTCGGCCACCACGTGCCAAGAGGCACCGAGGTCCTGGTCAGCATCTACGAGACGCACAGGATCGCCGACGTCTTTCCCGCACCTCTCCGCTTCTCACCCGAGCGCTGGGAGACCGCCCAGCCCACTGCATACGAGTACAATCCCTTCAGCGCCGGGCCACGCACGTGCATCGGCGCAGCCTTCGCAACCATGGAGATCAAGATCGTCCTCTGCATGATCTTGCAGCGCTTCCGCATGGCGCTCGTGCCGCAGCGCATCGACCGCTTCGTGGAGCTCGTCCTTTCGCCAAAGTCGCTCAGAATGCGCCCCTTGGCTCGGGACGGACGCTTCACGGCCTCCCGCGCGCCCTTGTCGGGAGACATCTACGACATGGCAGAGCTGCCGCTCAACTAGCGCTGCCGCTCAGCTAGCAGAGCTACCGCTCGACCGCGTACGGGCGGGACGCTCCTCAGGTAGGTCGCTCGGTCGACCCATCGGGACGGCGAGCGAAGCGAGCCGGGTCGCGACCGTGTACGGGGCCACTGTCGTGCCAAGGCCAGCGGCCGAACTCCGTCTCCTGGTAGTCCAGGAATGCCTGTTGGATCTCGGCCTGGGTATTCATCACGAACGGACCCCGCTTCACCACCGGTTCGCCGATCGGACGCCCTTGCAAGACCAGGACCTCGGCCGGCTGAGCGCCGTTCTCGAGCTCGAGTGGGGCATCCGCCCGCACTTCGGCGCCCTGCAAGCCGCGCAGGGATTCCGGCCCGACGCGGAGCGTCTCGCCGCTCACCAAATACAGCGAGCGCAGCACGCCGGGGCTGGCGGAAGAGAGTGTGAACCTCGCACCGGGCTCGAGCTGCATGTCCCAAATGCCGACCTCATGACTGGGATCGCTCGCCCATGAATCCGGGGGCGGAGGCGGCGCCGTAAGGCCCCGAGTGCTGCCAGCGCGGACGGTCACTCGCGTCTTCTTGCCGGCATCGTCCGCAAAGACGGCGCTCGGAATGCTGCCTGCCCAGAGCATGCTGAAGTAAGGCTGCACCATCTTCGAGCGCGCCGGCAAGTTGAGCCAAATCTGGAACAGGTCGAGCGGATTGTCGGCGCCGTCCTCGAGCAGAGGAAACATCTCTGCGTGCTGGATGCCTGCGCCTGCGGTGAGCCACTGCACGTCGCCATCGCCATAGCGCGCCAGCGCACCGAGCGAATCCGCATGGTCGAGGCGTCCGCGTCGCACGACCGTGACCGTCTCGAAGCCGCGATGTGGGTGACGGGGAAAGCCGGGCACCTCGCGCCCGTGGTACATGTTCCAGCCATCCTTCCAGGCGAAGTCGTTGCCCAAGCGCCGCCCCGCCAGGGACTCTGCTGGTCCGAAGCGTCCGTTGCCGCGCGGGAAGCGATCGTCGTGGTGGACGCAGAAGAGGAATGGATCCTGCGTGCGAAAGGGCTGTCCGCGCTTCAGATCGAAGACGGCCTGTACCAGGGGGACGGCACTCGGCTGGGCGGTCCCTCGCGCTTCGGGTTCGGCGCGCTTGGGCGTGCAGGCGACGGCAGCGGTGCCGGCGATGACGGCCTCGATCGCACCCCGGCGGTTCAACTGGGACATCGGGCGCAGCCTAGCGCAGGCGTGACCCACGCGCCGCGCCGGATCGCGCGCCAGCCCTCATTCCGCGCCAACTTCGAGCAAGACGATGGAGCGCTGGTCGAGCTCGTAGGTTTCCGCCTCACCCATGAGCACGTAGGAGCGCCCCGGTTCGATGTCGCCGCTGGGAGGTGTGACCCCGGAGGCGCACTCGGTGTTCGCGTCGAACAAGGTCACGCCGGTCGCACCCTCCGGGATGAGCGCGGGTGTGCTCAGGTTTCCGCCCGTGACGACGCCATCTTCTGGCTCGCACAGGTCGTCCGCTCCCACGCGGGCAAACGAGAAATCGTCGATGGGGGCCCAAGCATTGAACCAGGCGTAGACGTGCGAGAAACCAGTCGGAGGCACGCTGAGCTCATGCTCTTCGAAGGTCTGGCTCACGATGGAGATGCCGGGAACGGGAACGAGCAGGTCCGTCGCGGCCAGAGCAACCGTGAGCTGGGTCCCCTCCTCGAACGGCTCGTCGCCGAAGGCCAAGTTGTCTCCGAAGTCGGTCGCTCCCGCGGGCATCACGAAGTAGTTCGTCTGATAGATGTCCGATGGGATGCTCTCCGCGCGGCGAGGGACGGTAAACTCGCTGACGGTGCCGTACGCAACGGTGGCGAAGAACTCCCGGTCCGCAATCGGAGAGCCAAAGTACACGTCGACGTCGATGCCGGCCTCGCCGTCCGAAATGAAGTTCGCAAAGCGAACGAGCCCAGGGAGGTCGACGAAATCCCCGTTCGTCGTGCCGCCCGTGGCAGCGCCACCCGTTGCGGCTTCGCCGGCGGAGCCACCGCTCGAGGCGCCGCCGCTCGCGGACCCACCACTCGCGGCCCCACCACTGTCCGCGCCAGCAAGGCCCGACGAGCCCCCGCTCTCGTCGGATCCGCCCATCCCGCCCCCACCATCGCTGCCCCCGCTGCCGCCGCAGGCCAGGGTCAGGCCAAACGCAGAGGCCAGCATCATCGAAGCCAAAGTCGTGGATGTAAGAGTGCGCATCGTCCCCTCGGTAACCCCGCTGACCGGGGCTTGCAATCGGCACTCACCGAAACGGTATTGTCGCCGCTCGGCCGAACCGCAGCCTCTGTACGAACCTCCTACGCCTTCATTCCCCGAAGAAAGAGAGGGAGGGACAGAAGATCCAGGGTGGCGGCACTGCGCGCTGACACTGCGCAATGACAAAAAGGTGACGGGCAGAGCCGCACGCTGGCCATCATCTTTCCAGAGTGAGCAAGTATGTCGACAAGGCTCTCGTCACGGAGCTGAGGCGGCGGTTGCCGCCCGAGATCTTTCGCCCCGCCCGCTCGCGACTGCTCTGGCTGGGTGTGCATCTCCCCGTCATCCTCGGCGGCGTGATCGTGCTGGCAAGCGGTGTCCCGCTGTGGGCCCGCTGCGTGGTCTCGCTCTTCGTGGGGCTGGCGTTCGCGGGCCTCGCCTTCGTCGGGCACGAGGCGCTCCACGGAGCACTCTGTCGGCGCGCCTGGACGAGGCGCCTGGTTGGTTCGATCGGATTCTGGCCCTTCGCGGTGAGTCCACGGCTCTGGATGGCCTGGCACAATCGAGTGCACCACGGGGGCGCCAACGACCCGGCCACGGACCCGGACGCGCTCTCGACTCGGCCCGTCTACGACGCCTCTCGCGCCGCCCGCGTCTCGGCGAACCTGCAGCGCTGGAGCCGCGGAGTGCTCACGCTCTCGATCGGTTTCACCGTGCAGAGCATGCACGTGCTCTTCATTGCGGCGCGTCGAGGGTTCCTCAGCCAGCGCCAGCACCGGCGCGCGGTGATCGCGACGCTGACGACCTTCGTGCCCTGGCTCATCGTACTCGCCTGGCTCGGCCCGACCGTGCTCCTGCACGCATACGTGCTGCCACTCATCATCGGCAACGCCGTCGTGATGGCGCACATCGTGACCAACCATGCGCTCCGTCCGCTCGATGACACGAACGACCCGCTGGCGAACTCGCTGTCGGTCACCGTCCCGCGCTGGTTCTCGTTCTACACGCTCGACTTCGGTTATCACGTGGAACACCACCTGTTTCCCGCCATGAGCAATCGCCACGCGCCACTGGTTCGGGACGAGCTCCTCCGCGCCGCACCCGAACGCTATCGATCCCTTCCCCTGCTCCACGCCCTCGGCGCCGTGTGCCGCGCGCCGCGCATCTACCAGGACGAGCGCACCCTGATCGATCCGCGCACCGGCGAGACGCTGGCCGTGAGCTGATCCACGAAAGGCGATACTCGGCCCTTGGGCCGCACACGGACCCCGGGCGCCCTTTGCTAGGCTCCGCCTTCGACATGGTGGGGGGAATGTGCAGGCGGAGCGTGCAAGCGCTCGTCCTATTCGGTGTGCTTGGGGCGTGCAGCCCCAAGACCCAGAACGTGCGCGCGCTTTCGACCGCGATCATCGACACCGGCGATAGCCTCGAGCCCGTGCTGGCGCTGGGCTACCCGAGCTGCATCAAGGCAGTCGAGTATCACATGCTCAAGATGGCGACCGACGCAGGTCCCGAGGAGCAGGAGCTACTAGCGGAGGACTACAAGCGCAGGCGGGACCGCTGCGACCAGACGAAACAGGTGCAGAGAGACGTGCTCCTTGCCGCCAGCACCCTGACCGCCCTGGCCGCTGCGCTGACCGACCTGGCCGGCGACCAGCCCGTGCAGCACGCACCGAAGGAGCCGCCT
>Ga0315912_10003573_pt1 | contig 15373 bp, 19 predicted proteins | sample VfabasoilMG_FD_204469 | JGI IMG/M metagenome (GOLD analysis project Ga0315912, IMG submission 204469) | Garden soil microbial communities collected in Santa Monica, California, United States - V. faba soil | ecosystem: Environmental > Terrestrial > Soil > Garden | place: USA: California... | reverse complement strand
CCCTTGTCGCGCTCCAGGCTGTAGGTGTCGCCTTCGGGCCCGGCGTGCGCGGCGAGCAGCGGCGCCAGCAGCGCTCGATCCGCGTGGTCCAGCTGCAGGCGGAAGACCGCCAGCGTGTCGCCCAGGTGGTCGGCATAGCGCGACCCGACGATGGCCGCGGCCACGCCTGGACGGTCGAGCACCCAGCGCGTGGCCACGGTGGCGATACCCACGCCGTGCCGATCGCCGATGGTCTTGAGCGCGCGCAGCAGTGTCTGGAACGCGTCCCAGCCGCCGAAGTCCTCGATCACCAGCCGGTACTTGATCAGCGAACGGTTGCTCAGCTCGACCCCCGGCTCCGGCGCGCCCAGCCAACGCTCGGAGAAGAAGCCGCCGGCCAGCGTGCCGTAGCACAGCAGCGGCACCCCCAGATTCACCAGGCTGTGTTGCGGCCGGCGGTCGAGCAGCGAATACTGCACCTGCATGCTGGCCAGAGGCACGCCGGCCTCGCGCAGGGCCGCGGTCTGCGGCGTGTCGAAATTGGTGCCGCCGACCAGGCGAATCAGGCCTTCGCGTTGCAGCGCGGCCAGCGCCAGCGCCGCGTCCACCAGGCCGGGCGCGCGGTAGTCCCACCAGTGCAACTGCACCAGGTCGAGCCGCTCCACCCGCAGCCGCTGCAGCGAGCGTTCGACGATGCGGCGGACGTAGCCCGCGTCCACACGCGCCAGATCGTCGAGGTCGGGCACGCACTTGGTATGCACCTGCAGCGGCGCCTGGGCGGCAGCGCGGCGCCGGGCGTTGAAGTCGCCATACAGCTCCTCCACGCCGCTGTAGATGTCGGCGCCATCCACGGTGTCCAGTCCGGCGTCGACGAAGGCCGCAATCTCGGCCACCGCACGCTCGCGGTCCACCGCACCGTGATCGCCGGCCAGCTGCCAGCCGCCGCGGATGATGCGCGGGATGCGATAGCCCGGCGCCAGTTCGACATGTTCGACCTTCGGCATCTCAGCCTTTGGACGGCAGCGGCACCGCGGTGGTCTCACCGTGCCTGAAACTGCGTTTGCCCAGCCGAGTGATGCGAAATCGCGTCGGGCAATGCGGGTCCGGACAGGCAACCTCTGCGTCGGTGCTCATCCAGTCGTTGGGGTCGGTCGCGCGCTGCTTGGCGGGCAGCAGCGGCAGTAGCGCGGCCAGCGAATACATCGAGAAGCCCTGCCCCGGCGGAAAGTGCAACATCTCGCCGCGTACCTCGAAACTGTGGCCCGGCTCGGCATGGCACTGGATCGCCGCGCCCTCGGGCGCCACCACCTCGACCCGCAAGTCGTAGAGTTCGAATTCATCGTCGGCCATGGGCGGATCTCCGCGCCGCGAACAGATGCGACGAGCTGCTGCTTGCGGCGAAGTTTACAAAGCCTTCGGCAGGCGGAACACATGAGGTGCCGTCACTGGCGCGTCAGCAGTTCGATGCATGTGCTTGACGCGTCGCAGCAGACGCCGCGCGCCGGGCTATCGCAGACCGAGCCGGCGTTGATATGGGAGAGTCGTCAGTCGTTGCCGTGCTCGTCGCCTTCGTCGTCCTCATCGTCGCCATCCTCGTCGACCAGCCTCAGCCTGAACAGCGACGTGGTGTCGCTCACCTCATGGGCCACCGCGACGTAGTAGCCGCGGCCGGCGCGGAACGCCTTCAGGCCCTCCGGCGACACGTCGCCCTCACTGACAATCATGTCGAGAAATCGGGCCTTCTTCGGATCGGTGATGTCGTACACCGCGAAGGCCGACTTCAGTGTACGCTCCAGGCCGATGAAGGCGAGCGTGCGGCCCTTGATGCGCAGCAGCGCCAGACCCTCGGGCTCGATGCCCTTGTTGTCGCTGCGGCCGTCGTCGTAGATGCCCAGGCGGATGGCTTCGCGGTCGAGCCGGCTGCCGCTGTCGAAAACAACCCTGCCGTCGGTATCGCGGATCGAGAACGAGTGGGCGCCGAACTTCACGAGCGGCCCCCCACGCACGGAGTCGACGTTCGAGAAGGTGAGCCGGCCGAGTTCGCTGTTGTCGGGGACGTACTCCACCGAAACGTTTCCCGCCGAGCCACGGCGTTCGTCCTCGCTGTCGCCATCGCCGTTGTCACGCGCGTCGCCTTCGTTGGCCATCACCAGGTAGACACGGCCGCGGTGCTCGTAGGTGGCGATCGTGTCGGGCTGATAGAGCCCCGTCACAGGCACGTTGCGCAGGCGGACTTCCCCATCCTGATCATTCGGATCGATCTCGTTGCCGGGCAACGAGAAGTCCTTCAGCCCGAGGTTGTAGATCTTCTCGAAGCGGCCCTTGTGCAGATCGAGCACGGCAATGCCGTTGGCCTCCTGCAGCGTGACATAGGCGTAGCGGCTCTGCTTGTCGACGGCGATGTACTCCGGCTCCGGGCCGTAGGCGCTGTAGGTGGCGGGCTGCGTCGGCAGGTTGCCGGTGGGTGGGAACAGCCGCAGCGTCGAGTAACCGGGGATGGTCGCGTCGATCGGCAGCGTCGTGACGCGGCGCGAATGCACGTCGACGATGCTGACGCTGCCCACCGGATCGTCGACGCCTTGGCCGGCCGGCGTGGGGCGGGCGTTCGGCGTGGCCTCATTGGCCACGAGCAGTTGGCGGCCGTCGGGCGTGAAGGTCAGCATGTCGGGCAGCGCGCCCACCGGCACCGGTGCGCCGAGCTGCCGGCGCCCGCGCGTGTCGTAGAACACCACCACGCCGGGCAACGTTCGGTCGACGGTGCTCTCGATGGCCAGCGCGGCGATTCCACCATGGATCGCGACACTGTTGACCGCGCCATAGTTGCCGACGGCAATGTGCGCGACCGGCACACCGCTGGCACGGTCGAGCACGTCGACGCCGATCACGCCGGCGACCCACAGCGTATCGGTGCGCTTGTCGTAGGCGACGATCTCCGACTTCTGCCCGGGATTGGCCGGTTGGTGCGCGTAGGTCCAGACGCGCTCGACAGCAAGCTCGCCGGCGAACGCGAACGAGGCGGTCAGCAAGGCGGCGGCCAGAGCAAGAGTACGTATGCTCGCCGGACAACGGAGCAGGGGTTTCATCATGATGCTTGGGCAAGTGGGCGAAGCCGGGCAGCTTCGCCAGCTTCGGTGACAGCGTCGTGACAGCCACGCCGCATCCGGTACGGGTTCAATCGTGTCGGGTTGTTCGCTACGGCATCCTGGCTTGAAGCCGCAGCACTGGGACAAACCCTAAACTCGCAGGAACAAGCATTCTTCATCGACGGATGTGAATGGAGAGCCATTGATCGACGGCAAGGCATCGAACCATTGGCCGAGCGGCATGGCTTCCTCAGCGCGGCCGGCATCCACCCATGCGCTCGCGAAGTGGTGGCATAGGCGGCGCATGGCCCCTTTGCGTCTGAACCTCGCACTACAGGGGGGTGGTGCGCACGGGGCCTTCACCTGGGGCGTGCTGGATGCGCTGATCGAAGACCCGCGCATGGCCTTCGAGGGGCTCAGCGGCAGCAGCGCCGGCGCGATGAACGCGGTCGTCCTTGCCGAAGGCTGGATGAAGGGCGGGCGCGAGGGGGCTCGCCAAGGTCTGGCGGATTTCTGGGCCTTCGTCGGCCAGCAGATGCATGCGGGCATGGTGATCCAGGGCAAGGAGGACGATGCGATCGACCTGTCGCCCACCAGCAAGCTGCTTGCGACCTGGGCCGGGTACTTTTCGCCGACCCAGCTCAACCCCTTCGACCTGAACCCATTGCGCGATTGGCTGAACCAGCACATTGCCTTTGCCCGGCTCCGCGTACATAGCCCCTTCAAGCTGTTCGTCGGCGCGACGCAGGCGAACACCGGCAAGCTGCGCATATTCCGCGAGCACGAGCTGACCCTGGACATGCTCTTGGCGTCGGCGTGCCTGCCGAGGATTCACCGCCCGGTGCTGATCGATGGGCAGCCCTATTGGGACGGGGGCTACTCGGCCAATCCGGCCGTGTTCCCGCTGTTCTATGACTGCGCGTCGCGCGACGTGCTGTTGGTGTTGCTCAATCCCCTGCAACGCGAGGGCACGCCCAGTTCGGTGCAGGAAATCCAAACACGCATCCTGGAGCTGGCCTTCAGTGCCAACTTCATGCGCGAGATGAGCATGTTCGCCATGGCGAAGGACTTCTCGAGCCCGAGCTTCCTGACGATGGGCCGGCTGGAACGCAGGCTGCAGAGCATGCGCTTTCACATGATCGATTCCAGCAGGCTCGCCAGTCTTCAGCGCACCGAAACCCAAGTGTTGGCCTACGGCCCGTTTCTCGAAGTGCTGCGAGGACAGGGGTACGAGCGCGCACTGGCCTGGCTGTCGGTCCATGCAGACAGCGTCGGCCGGCGCTCATCGACCGACGTGCGCCAGTGGGCCGTATGAGCTGTGCGGCTTGCCCGGGAACGGCAGTACGCACGGTCCGATCGACGGCGTGGTGCGCTAGCAGCCGCGCCATCGCAGCCTTGCCGTACCCAGACCCAGCGACTGTTTCGGCGCGAGGGTGGCAGGCCAGGTTGAGTGGCGAGTGGCCGCGGCGCGTCTCAGGCGGATACGGCGCTGCGGCCGGCCCGCGTGCGCGCGATGATGGTCTTCATGATCTGCGCGGTGCCGTCGCCGATCTGGAAGCCGAGCACGTCGCGCAGGCGCTGTTCCATCGCTCCGCGGTCGTAGCCGCCATGGCCGAACATCAGCAGGCACTGGTGCACCGCGTCGTAGGCCAGCTTCGGCGCCCACCACTTGCACATCGCCGCTTCGGCGCTGTGCGGTGCGCCCTTGTCTTTCAGCCACAGCGCCTGCAGGCACAGCAGCCGGGCAGCCTCGACCTGGGTGTCGAAATCGGCCAGCGGGTGCGACACGCCCTGGAAAGCCGACAGCGGCTTGCCGAAAGCCTCGCGCTGCGCCACGTACTCCCAGGTCTCCTCGAGCGCCACGCGGGCCACGGCCAGCACCTGCAGGCCGATCAGCGCGCGGCTGAAGTCGAAGCCCTGCATCACCTGCACGAAACCCTTGTTCTCGTCGCCCAGGCGGTGGTCGATGGGCACGCGCACGTTCTCGAAGAAGATCGAGCCGCGGCCGATGGCGCGCTGGCCGTGGCAGTCGAAGCGGCGGGTGGTGACGCCGGCGGTGTCCATGGTCACCAGCAGCGCGGTCACGCCGTGGGCCGCCGAATCGACCGTGCCGGTGCGGCCGAAGACGACCGTGATGTCGGCTTGGTCGGCGGCCGAGATCGAGGTCTTCTCGCCGTTGATGACGTAGTGGTCGCCCTGGCGCTCGACGCGCAGCCGCAGGTTGCCGGCGTCGGAGCCGCCGCGCGGCTCGGTCAGCGCGATCGCGCACAGCGCCTCGCCGGCCGCCAGCTTGTACAGCCACGGCGCGACGACTTCCGGCCGGCCATGCTGCGACAGGATCTGCGAATTCAGCGAGGCCAGCAGATTGATGTAGCTGATGCTCAGGTCGGCGCGGGCGATCTCCTCGTGGATCACGCCTGCCGCCAGGCAGCCCAGGCCCTGGCCTCCGAACTCCGCGGGCAGCTCCGGCGCGATGAAACCCATCTCGCCCATCTCGCGCATCAGTGAGCGTTCGAGCACGCGGGACTTGTCGCGCTCCTGGAAGCCAGGGGCGATGCGGTCCGTCGCAAATCGGCGCACATGATCGCCGAGCGTGACCAGGTCTTCGTCGAGATAGGGGTTCATTTCGAGCCTCCGGGAAACGTGCGGGTCGCGCGGACGCCGCGGAACCGGCTTCGCCGGGCCGCCAGCGTCGCCCTCTTGAGGGGGAGCAGCGAAGCCGCTGCGGGGGTGGGCCTATTTCGCGTACTTGCGGAAATCGGGCTTGCGCTTCTCTTTGAGCGCCTTGACGCCTTCGCGCGACTCTTCGGTGTCGTAGTACAGCTTCAGCGCGTACATGCCCATGCCGGCGATGCCCGCCTGGTGCGCGGTATCCATGTTGAAGCTGCGCTTGGCGATGGCGATGGCGGTGGGGCTGCGCTCGCAGATCTCCTCGGCCCATTGCTGCACGGTGGCGTCGAGCTGGTCGGGAGGCACGCAGATGTTGGCCAGGCCCATCGCCACCGCTTCCTGACCCGAGTAGCGCTTGTTCAGATACCAGATCTCGCGCGCCTTCTTCTCGCCGACCACGCGCGCCAGGAAGGCGGTGCCGTAGCCGGGATCGACCGAGCCCATCTTCGGGCCGACCTGGCCGAAGATGGCCTTGTCGGAGCAGATCGTCAGGTCGCAGATCGTGCACAGCACGTTGCCGCCGCCGATGGCGAAGCCTTGCACGCGCGCGATCACCGGCTTGGGCACGTCGCGGATGGCGGTGTGCAGCTCTTCCATCGGCAAGCCGATGGTGCCGCGGCCGTCGTAGTTGCCGTCGTGCGCCGACTGGTCGCCGCCGGTGCAGAAGGCGCGGTCGCCGGCGCCGGCGAGCACGATGCAGCCGACGTTGCGGTCGTAGCCGGCCTTGTTCAGCGCCTTGATCAGCTCGTCGCAGGTGGTGCCGCGGAACGCGTTCATCTTGTCCGGGCGGTTGATGGTGATCCAGGCCACGCCGTTGCGCACCTCGTACAGGATGTCTTCGAAGTTCATTGCCGTCTCCTCTTGGGGGTTGGGTACTGCGTCAGCCATTCATGGTCAAGCCGCCGGACACGCTGAGCACCTGGCCGGTGACGTAGGCGGCGTCGCTGCTGGCAAAGAACAGCACCGCGCCCGGCAGGTCCTCCGGCTGGCCGATACGGCCCAGCGGGATGGAGCGCGTGAAGGCTTCCATCAGCTTCTCGGGGTTGCCGGCGCCTTGTTTGTAGTCGGCGAACAGCGCCGTGTCGGTCGGCCCGGGGCAGACGACGTTGACGGTGATGCCGTGGCGCGCGTGTTCGCGGGCGATGGTCTTGGAAAAGGCCACCAGCCCGCCCTTGCAGGCGGCATAGACCGCCTCGCCGGAGGAGCCGACCCGCGCCGCGTCGGAGGCGATGTTGACGATGCGGCCGGACTTGCGCGCGACCATGCCGGGCAGCACCGCGTGATGCATGTGCAATGCGCCGATCAGGTTGATGGCGATCAGCTTGTCCCACATCGCCGGCTCGGTCTTGGTGAAAGGCTTGAACACGTCCCAGCCGGCGTTGTTGACCAGAACCTCGATCGGGCCCAGCGAAGCTTCGGCGGCGGCGACGGCGACATCGACGCTGGCGCGGTCGGTGATGTCGCACTTGAAGGCCTCGGCCACGCCGCCGTCGGCGCGGATGGCGCTGGCCACCTTCTCGGCCGTCTCCAGGTTGAGGTCGAAGACCGCGACGCGCGCGCCTTCGTTGCCGAAGCGGCGGCAGGTGGCGCCGCCAATGCCGCCGCCGCCGCCGGTGACCACAACCGCCTGTTCCTTGAATCGCTGCATGGTGCTTCCTCCTGCTTGCAAGGGTGGGGTCGATCGCCGAAGATCCATCCATTCGACCCGCATCCATATACGTAAATGTATTGACGTATATTAGCGCGATCGCTTGCGGCAGGCAAGCGAATGCCTATCCGGAAGGGAAATGGTGGCTAGACCCAGAAACTCCGCAGCATCAGCGAAGATCGAACTCGCCAACAGATTGTTCTTTCGTTTGTACCAATGCGCAAACATGTTGCATAAAACGGGGAGTCGCGCCGTCGAGCAGGAGGGTCTGACGACACAGCAGTGGGCGGTGCTGGGCGCCTTGTCGCGCGACAAGGCGCAGCCCGGCATGAGCATCGGCGACCTGGCCCGCTACCTGATGGTGAGCCGGCAGAACCTGTCGGGGCTGATCGGCCGCATGCAGCGCGACGGACATGTGGCGATCGCGCCGGACGGCCGCGACCGCCGTTCACGCGTGGTGACGATGACGGCGTCGGGCCGGCATGTCTGGCAGGTGCTGGCGCAGCCCAAGATCCTCGCGTACTACGAGGAGATCCTGGTCGACTTCTCGATCAACGACATCACGCACACACTGCACTATCTGCTGAAGATCCTGGAGAACATGCAGCGCCTCGATGCCCGGTGGCACGGCGAGGACGGCGGCGCCGAGCCTGCAGGCCCTGACCGAGGCGCTCGAATGCGGTGAACGGCGGGCCAACCCGCAGGGCATCGCGCCCACCTGGGACTGAGCCCCGCAGCCGCGTGCCGGCCGGACGCGCGCACAATCGCGACGGGCAATCCGCCACGACGAGGAGGCGTGCATGAGCGAACGCAAGGCGGCGATCGTCACCGGCTCGGCCACGGGCGTCGGGGCGGCCACCGCGCTGGGGCTGGCGCGCCGCGGCTACGACCTGCTGATCAACTACTCGAAGAGCGAGCAGGAGGCGCAGGCCTCCGAAGCCGCCTGCAAGGCCGCCGGTGCCGACACGCTGCTGCTGCGCGGCGACGTTGCCGAGGACGCCGATTGCCGGGCGCTGGCCGAAGCCGCGCTCGGCCGCTGGGGCCGCATCGATGCCCTGGTCAACAACGCCGGCATCACCTCCTTCGCCGGCACCGCCAACTGGGACGCCGTCGACGCGACGACGCTGCAGCGCATCTTCGGCGTCAACGTCATCGGCGCCTTCCAGATGGTGCGCGCCTGCACGCCGCACTTGAAGGCGGCGCAGGGCGCCATCGTCAACGTCTCGTCGATCGCCGGCGCGCTGGGCATCGGCTCGTCGGTCGGCTACATCGCGTCGAAGGGCGCCGTCAACTCGCTCACGCTGCACCTGGCGCGGGTGCTGGCACCGGACATCCGCGTCAACGCGGTATGCCCGGGCATGATCACCACGCGATGGTTCGTCGACGGCATCGGTGCCGACAACTACCGCAAGCTCAAGGCGCAGTACGAGCAGACCACGCCGCTGGGCCGCGCCTGCACGGCCGAGGACGTGGCCGAAGCCGTGGTCTGGCTGATCGATGGTGCCCGCACCGTGACCGGCGAGCTGGTCCTGCTCGACTCCGGCATGCACCTGGGCCGCGCGCCGGCCGTGACACCGCCGCGCCAGCCATGAAGCTCATCGGCATGCTCGATTCGCCCTACGTGCGGCGCGTGGCCATCTCGCTGCAACTGCTGGGCCTGCGCTTCGAACACCAGTCGCTGTCGGTGTTCCGCGGCTTCGATCAATTCCGCAGCATCAACCCGGTGGTCAAGGCACCCACGCTGCTCTGCGACGACGGCGAGGTGCTGATGGATTCCACGCTGATGCTGCAGTACGCCGAAGCGCTGGCCCGCCCGCGCACGCTGATGCCCACGACCCTGGCCGAGCTGCAGCACGAGCTGCGACTCATCGGCCTGGCGCTGGCCGCCGCCGAAAAGGGCGTGCAGATCATCTACGAACGCGGTCTGCGCCCGCCGGAAAAGCAGCACGAGCCGTGGGTCGCGCGTGTCACCGGCCAGCTGCTGGCTGCCTGCGACGCGCTGGAATCCGAACTCGAGCGCAAGCCCCTGCCGTGCAGCCGCACGGCGCTGCACCAGGCGGGCATCAGCATCGCGGTCGTCTGGCACTTCAACCAGCAGATGATCCCGGAGCTGGTGCCGGCACAGCGCTTTCCCCGGCTGGCGGCCTTCTCGGCGGCCGCGGAAGCCTTGCCCGAATTCAGGGCCGCACCGCACGGCGATGCCACCTACGGCGACAACGGCTGAGGCCGCGGCCATCGCGGCACTGCATGTGCGCTCGTGGCAGGCGGCCAGGGCTTTGCGAGAATGCCCGTCGGCGCCGGCCCGGCGAGCTGGGCCCTGCGAAGCCGCCGCCCCTGGAGGAGACTGCCATGTTCGATCACGTCGGCCTGGGTGTCAGCGATCTGACGGCCTGCAGGGCTTTCTTCCTGCAGGCGCTGCAACCGCTGGGCGTGGCCGTGGCCATGGAAGGGCCCTACGGCGTGGGCCTGGGCCTGAACGGCAAACCGTCGTTGTGGCTGCATCAAAGCACGGACAAGCCGGCGCCGCTGCACCTGGCCTTCACGGCCGCCAAGCGCGCGCAGGTCGACGCCTTCCATGCGGCAGCGCTGGCCGCGGGCGGCAAGGACAACGGCGCGCCCGGCCTGCGCCCGCACTACCACCCCCACTACTACGGCGCCTTCGTCATCGGCCCGGATGGTCACAACGTCGAGGCGGTGTGCCACAGGCCGGAGCCCGGTGCATGAGCCTGCTCTTCGTCTACGGTTCGCTGAAGCAGGGCTTTCCCAACGCCCATGTCAACACTGGCCAGCGCGTACCGGGCAACTTTCGCACGCTGCAGCGGCTGCCCTTCTACCTGGCGGACGGGGGTCGTCTGCCCTGCCTGGTGCTGCAGCCCGGCCACGGCTTGCAGGTGCTGGGCGAGCTGTTCGAGGTCGACGCCGCCGCCCTGGCAGCGATGGATCGGCTGGAGCGCGTGGGCGAGCCCCAGGGCTACAGCCGCGTGCGCATCGAGGTGCAGCAGGTCGACGACGGCCGCGTTCTCGAGGCCGATGTCTACGTGCAGCAGGCCTCGCAGCTGGACCTGTCGCACGCGCTGATCGGGCCGCTGGCCGAATACACGCTGGAGCATGCGCAGCACCTGCGCTGGTAGCACCCACGTTGTAGCCCGTGCGACAGGGCGCATGCACGGCCGCTCCTAGAATGGCCGCGCCGGCCCACAGGGGTCGGCGGCGTTCTCAGGGCGGGGCGGAATTCCCCACCGGCGGTATCTGCAGCTTGCTGCAGCAGCCCGCGAGCGCCCGGCAGCGGCCCAGGCCGCCGCAGGGGTCAGCAGATCTGGTGCGATGCCAGGGCCGACGGTCATAGTCCGGATGAAAGAGATCGCGCAAGCCTGGCGTTGCTGCGTCCGCGCAGCGGTGCCGTGCCGGCGTGCGCCCTGATTCTGGCAACCATGAGACCGAGGTCGACCATGAATCAGACATCACCGTTCCCCACCTCCCGGCCACCGCGCGTGGTCATCGTCGCCGCCCGCTGGCACCGCGACATCGTCGACAGCAGCACCCGCGCCATCCGGCACGAGTTCGAGCGCCGTGGTTGGCCCGCCGACTGCGCCCAGCAGTTCGACGTGCCCGGCGCCTTCGAGATCCCGCTGCATGCGCAGCGCCTGGCGCGCAGCGGCCGCTTCGACGCCGTCATCGCCTGCGCGCTGGTGGTCAACGGCGGCATCTACCGCCACGAATTCGTGGCCACGGCCGTCATCGACGGCCTGATGCGCGTGATGCTGGACACCGGGGTGCCGGTGTTCTCGGCCGTGCTCACGCCGCGCGACTTCCACGACCACGAGGAACACCACGCCTTCTTCAAGGAACATTTCGTCAAGAAGGGCCAGGAGGTGGCCGTGGCCTGCCTGGACACGCTGGCCAGCCTGGCCGCGCTGCCCGCCTGAAGCGCGCCGCGGCGCGACAATGCCGCACCGCCTTCTGGAGACGGCCATGAGCCCCACAGCCTTCGTCGCCACGCATGCGCGCGATGCCCGCTTCGAGCGCGGGCTGCGCGCCTTCTTCGAGTACCGCGATCTGGGTATCGCCAAGGCCACCGAAGGCCGCGTCGTCGCGCATGTCATCCGCGCCGCCGAAGGCGCCGACTTTTCCGGCCAGCCGCACCTGCACGAGACGCAGTTCCAGTTCGTCTACGTGCTCAAGGGCTGGGTCGAGTTCGAGTACGAAGGCCAGGGCGTGGTGCGGCTCGAGGCCGGCTCCAGCGTCTACCAGCCGCCGCGCATCCGCCACCGCGAGCTGGGCCACAGCGCCGACCTGGAGCTGCTGGAGATCGTCATGCCGGCCGACTTCGCCACGCGCGAGGTCGATGCGGTTGGCTGAGCGAGCGTGCGACCAGGCCGTGGACGCGCTGCTGATCCTGGACTGCGACGGCGTGTTGGTGGACAGCGAACGCCTGAGCCACACGGTGCTGCGCCAGATGCTGCTGGAACAGGGCGTGGCGCTGTCCTACGAAGACACGGTGGAACGCTTCATCGGCACATCGATGCCCGTGTGCCTGGCGCGCGTGGCCGAGCTGCTGGGCCGGCCGCTGCCGGATGGCTTTGCGGCCCGGTTCGGCCAGCGCACGCGCCTGGCTTTCGAGGCGGAGCTGGTGGCCGTGCCCGGCGTCGAACGCCTGCTCGACGCACTCGACCGGCCCTGCTGCGTGGCCTCCAACGGCAACCGCGCGAAAGTGGAATTCACGCTCGGCCACACCGGGCTGCTGCCACGCTTTGCCGGGCGCATCTTCAGCGCCGACGACGTGCCCCACCCCAAGCCGGCACCCGACCTGTTCCTGCATGCCGCGCGCACCCTGGGCGCACTGCCGCAGCACACCAGCGTGGTCGAGGACACGCCCACCGGCATCCGCGCGGCCAAGGCGGCCGGCATGCACGCCATCGGCTTTGCGGCGATGACGCCGCGCCATCGCCTGGCCGAGGCCGGCGCCGACGCGCTGGTGGATTCGATGGCCGAGCTGAAGGCCCTACTGGGCCCGGGCGGCGCCCGGCCATGACCGACCGCATCATCGAGATCAAGGTCAAACCGAACGCGCGCGCCAGCCTGCTGACGCAGGCCGACGACGGCAGTTGGCTGGCGCAACTGAAGGCCGCACCGGTGGACGGCAAGGCCAACCAGGAGCTGATCGCACTCGTGGCGCGGCAGTTCGGCTGCGCCAAGGCGGCGGTATCGATCAAGCGCGGCGCCTGCGGCCGGCTCAAGCGGGTTCGCATCGAGACCGGTTGAGGGCACACTCACGGTCATCTCGGCCCGCAAGAGCACCAGCGCATGGAGACAACCCCCGCCCGAGCCCGCATCACCGACGCCAACCCCAGCGTCGCCGAGATGGAATCGCGTGTCGCCCGCTTCCACCGACTGGTGCCCACCAACGATTATGTCGATGCCGGCATCCCCGGCTGCGAGCGCACCACCTGGCGCGTGCTCGGTTCGCCAGGCGCGGCGCCGCTGGTGGCGGCGGAGTTCCACATGAACCTGGTGCGCTGCGAGCCCGGCAAGGCCGCGCCGCTGCACAGCCACCTGACGCAGGAGGTGTTCGTCGCGCTCAGTGGCCGCTGGCAGGTGTTCTGGGGCCCCGACGGCGAACGTTCGGTCCTGCTGGAGCGCTGGGACACGGTGAGCATCCCGCCGGGCCTGTCGCGCGGCTTCCGCAACGTCGGCGACGAGCCGGCGGTCCTGATGGGCATGGCCAGCGGCGCCGACCCCGGCATGATCGACTGGCCGGCGCCGGTGCGCGCCGCGGCGGCCGCGGCCGGCGTCGCGCTGCCCTGAGCCGGAGCCACCAATGGCCGTGCGCATCGTCCGCCTGGGCAGCCCGCGCGCCGCGGACGAAGGCCTGCGGCTGGGCACCGTGCGACGCCCGCCGCGCGGTGTGCCCAAGGCCGAGTTCGCCACGCAGGACTGGTACGACCTGTGGTTCCCCAACCTGGCGCCGAGCCTGGAGACGATGAAGCTCGGTCAGCAGGCCACCACGCCGGCGCAGCGGCAGGCCTTCGTGCGCCGCTACCGCGCCGAGATGGCCGAGCCCGAACATGCGCATGCCATCGCGCTGCTGGCGGCGCTGTCGCAGCAGACGAACTTTTCGGTCGGCTGCTACTGCGAAGACGCATCGCACTGCCACCGCTCGGTGCTGCGTGAGCTGCTGGCCGAACAGGGCGCCGCGCTGGGGTCTTGAGCCAGCGCACAGGCCGCAGCGGGGCCGGGCCCCACAATGCCCGACATGCTCAGCCGCCTGCCCGCCCCGCTGCGCGGTGCCCTCACCGCCACCATCCTGAGCCTGAACACGCTGGTCATTTCGCTCAGCCTGGTACCGCCGGCGCTGGCCAAGCTGCTGCTGCCCTTCAAGCCGGTGCGGCGCGTGTGCGACCGCCTGATGAACGCGCTGGCCTCGCGCTGGGTGGCCAACAACAACGCCTGGATCGCTGCGGTGCACCCGGCGGCGCGCTGGGACGTGCAGGGCGTCGACGGCCTGCACCCGCGCGGCTGGTACCTGGTGTCCAGCAACCACCAGAGCTGGGTCGACATCCTGGTGCTGCAGCGCATCTTCCATGGCCACATTCCGTTCCTGAAGTTCTTTCTCAAGCAGGAGCTGATCTGGGTGCCGGTGATCGGCCTGGCCTGGTGGGCGCTGGACTTTCCGTTCATGAAGCGCGGCAAGGGCAGCGGCGCGCGCCAGAACGATCTGAAGACCACGCGCGAGGCCTGCGAGAAGTTCAAGCTGATCCCGACCACGGTGATCAACTTCGTCGAAGGCACGCGCTTCACGCCGGCCAAGCAGGCGGCGCAGCAAAGCCCCTACCGCCACCTGCTCAAGCCGAAGATCGGCGGCCTGGGCATCGCGCTGGCCGCGATGGGTGAGCAGTTCGAAGCGCTGCTCGACGTGACCATCGTCTACCCGCAGGGCACGCCCACCTTCTGGCACCTGCTGTGCGGACAGATCGATGCGGTGACGGTGCGCGTGCAGCAGCGCCAGATCCCGCCCGAGGTGCTGGGCAGCGACCCGCTGCGCGACAAGGCGTACCGCCAGCGCATCGGCCAGTGGGTCGACGGGCAGTGGCGCGACAAGGACGCGCTGATCGATGCGCTGCTGCCCAGCGGCAGCACCGCACGGCCATGAGTCCAGACCGCGCGCAAAGCCTGGGCGAGGAAATCGCCAACAGCCTGCGCTACGGCCACTTCGTCTGGCACCTGTTCGTGCTGGCGGGCACGGCGTGCCACTTCGTGGCGGTGCTGCTGCAGGCGGCCTGAACGGCGCCACGGGCGCTTCCTACAATGCGGCGATGCATGCGCTCATCGCCCCCGCGCCGCGCCGCGCGATCCGCGAGCTGCCCGACGAACTGGTCAGCCAGATCGCCGCCGGCGAGGTGGTGGAACGCCCGGCCTCGGTGGTGCGCGAGCTGGTGGACAACGCGCTCGATGCCGGCGCTTCGCAGGTCAACGTGCGCCTGGCGGCCGGCGGCGTGCGCGCCATCGTCGTCGAGGACGACGGCATCGGCATCCCCGCCGCCGAACTGCCGCTGGCGCTGAAGCGCCACGCCACCAGCAAGATCGGCTCGCTGCTCGACCTGGAGCAGGTGGCGACGATGGGCTTTCGCGGCGAGGCGCTGGCCGCGGTGGCCTCGGTGTCCGAGCTGTCGATCACCAGCCGCAGCGCCGACGCGCCGCATGCCACGCGGCTGGACGCGCGCAGCGGCGAGCTCGTGCCCGCGGCGCGCGCGGTCGGCACCAGCGTCGAGGTGCGCGAGCTGTTCTTCAGCACGCCGGCAAGGCGCAAGTTCCTGAAGACCGACGCCACCGAGGCGGCGCACGCCCTGGAGGCGGTGCGCCGCCATGAGCTGGCGCGGCCGGACGTGGGCTTCGCCGTGTGGCTGGACGGCAAGCTGGTGGCGCAGTGGCGCGCCGCCAGCGCCGAACAGCGGCTGCGCGACGTGCTGGGCGACGAGTTCGTCGCACACAGCCG
>Ga0315912_10003572_pt1 | contig 15374 bp, 9 predicted proteins | sample VfabasoilMG_FD_204469 | JGI IMG/M metagenome (GOLD analysis project Ga0315912, IMG submission 204469) | Garden soil microbial communities collected in Santa Monica, California, United States - V. faba soil | ecosystem: Environmental > Terrestrial > Soil > Garden | place: USA: California... | reverse complement strand
GACCCGACAAGCGACGCTGCGCTCAACCCCTCCGTGCTCGAATGCGTCGCGATGACGACCGCTTCGCTCGAGATCGAGCCCCGAGACCCGCGCGCCGTCCCTCCCGCCGCGAGCTGGAGCCCGACGCGGCGGAGCGGGGCTGGTCCCGCGCGCAGTTCTGCAGGCTGGCCGTTCTGGCAGGCCGACGGAATGGCAGCGGCACTCCGCCGCTGCCATCTCCGGCGGCCTGCCAGAAAGGCCTGCCGAAGCCCCCCTGTCCGAGCACGGGATCAGCCCCGCTCCGCCTCCCAAGGGCGCATGACCGCTCGAAGCGCCGCGCACCGCGGTCTCGCGCGCCTCGGTCTCGCGCGCCGCGACCCCGCGCAGCCTCACCGCTGCTTGCGCGGCCGGATGTACCCGTGCAGCGTGCGCTTGTACTCGGGTGGCTTGGGCTTCTCGTCCTCGGGGGCCGGCGCCTCGTCGAGGTGTTGGAAGCCCTCGTAGCGCGAGGGCGGGATGATCTGGTTGATGAGCTTCTCGATGGCCGTGAGGAACGGCCCGTCGTCCGGCGTGACGAAGGTCGCCGCGCGCCCGCGCTTGCCCATGCGTGCCGTGCGCCCGATGCGGTGCACGTAGTCCTCGGCATTCTCGGGGATGTCGAAGTTGATCACGTGGCTCACGTCGCTGATGTCGATGCCGCGCGCGGCCACGTCGGTGGCGATGAGGTACGGGAAGCGCCCCTCGCGGAAGTCGGCCAGGATGCGCTCGCGCTTCTTCTGCGGCAGCCCGCTGTGGATCTCCTGCGCCGCCAGGTGCCGCTTCTGCAGGCGCTCGGCCAGCCGGTCGGCGCCGGCCTTGGTGCGCGTGAAGATGATGGAGCGTTCGGGCTTCTCGCGCTTCAGCAGCTCCACGAGCAGGTCGGTCTTGAGGTTGCGCTCGATCGGGAAGAGCGTCTGGTCGACCTCGTCCACCGTCATCTTGTCGGGCGCCAGGAACACCTGCGCCGGGTCGTTCATGTAGCGCGCGGCGAGCGAGAGGACCTCGTCCGACAGGGTGGCCGAGAAGAGCATCGTCTGCCGGCGCTCGGGCGCTCGACGCATGATCTTGTCGATGTCCTCGCGGAAGCCGAGGTCGAACATGCGGTCGGCCTCGTCGAGGATGAGCATGTCGAGCACCTCGAGCTTGATCGTGCCGCGCTGCATGTGGTCGAGCAGGCGGCCGGGCGTGGCGGCGAGGACGGCCGTGCCGCCCCGCAGCGCGTCGAGCTGGCGCTTCATGGGGTCGCCGCCGTAGACGGCGAGGCAGTTCACGCCCAGGAAATGGCCGAGCTTCTCGCCCTCGGCCGCCACCTGCATGGCCAGCTCGCGCGTCGGCACGACCACGAGCACTCTCGGCCCCGGTCGGTCGGTGAGCATCTGCAGCGCCGGCACGAGGAAGGCCGCCGTCTTGCCGGTGCCGGTGCGCGCCTGTCCGATGACGTCGCGCCCATCGAGCGCGAACGGCAGGGTGCGCGCCTGGATCGGGGAGGGGGTGTGGTAGCCGGCGCGCGCCAGGCCACGCACGAGCTCGGGCTTCAGGTCGAACTCGGCGAAGGCGCAGTCCTCGACCGGGATGCCGACGGGCTCCTGCTCGTCCGCGGGCGAGCGCAGGGCATCCTGGGCGTCATCGAGTGCATCCTCGTCCGGACGAGCGAAGGGATCGTCGGCTGCGCGGCGCCCCGTGCGTGTGCGTGTACCGGCTGCCTGGCCGCGTCGGCCGGCTCCTGGTCGTTTGGCGCCGCCGCCACCGCCGCCACCGCCGCCGCCGCCGCCACTGCCACTTCCACGTCGTCCACCGCGCGTGCCGCGGCGTCGGCCCTCGCGACCCGGGCTTCCGGCGCCGCCGGCTTGCGTATGGCCGGCACCGGCCGGCCCTGCGGAATTCCCCGCCGGTCCTGCGTTCCCTTCGCGACCCGGCGCCGCCTCGGAGGGGCCGCCGGAGGACTCTCCCGCGGTCGCACTCGCGCCCTCGGGGCTGCCTGGCTTGGCGGCACCACCACGGGAGCGTGAACGCGATCGACGACGCCGAGGGCGCTTGGGCTGGGGCTGTTCGTCGGACATGGACCTCCCGGCGTGGGGCCGTGCCAGCGGAGTGCCGGCTGGCCGCGTGGGTTGCAAGCCACCTATTGAACACGATGACTGCCGTGTTCCGCATGGGTTCCGCACGGGGGACGACTGCCGGCCGGCCCTCTCGTCACGCCGGCGGGGGCTGCGGCAATACCGGCGACGGCGGCGGTGAGCGCACCATCCGGTACGCTCGGCGGCGCTCGGAGACACCCGCATGCACCCGCCCTCGTCGATTCGCGGAGCCCCTGCGGGATCCCGGCTGGGGTACTGCACCAACGTGCATCCCTACACCGATCTGGCCGGGCTCCTGGCGGCCCTGGAGCAGTTCGCGGGCCCCCTGCGGCAGCGGCTCCTGACCGCTGGCGTGCTGGCGCCGGGAGCGTCCCTGGGCGTCGGCCTCTGGTTTCCCAGCGAGGTGGCCTGCGCGGTGGCCGAGGACAGCCGCCCCCTGGCGGAGACCCTGCGGCGCCTGCAGCTCGAGGCCTTCACGGTGAATGCATTCCCCGCCGGCGCGTTCCACGGGTCGCGCGTGAAGAGCCAGGTGTTCCGTCCCGCGTGGACGGAGCCCGAGCGCCTCGGTTACACGCTCGTCGCCGCGCGCGCCCTCGCCTCCCTGCTGCCGGAGGGCGGCCACGGTTGCCTGAGCACACACACCGGGGGCTGGAAGGCCTGGAGCCTGGAGCCCGAGCGCGTGGCCGACGGACTGCTCGCCGCAGCGGAGGGCCTCGCCTCGCTCGAGCGTCAGACCGGTCGCTGCGTACGCCTCGCGCTCGAGCCCGAGCCGCTCTCCTCGCTCGAGACGACGGACGAGGTGTGCGCCTTCTTCGGGCGATACCTGCTCCCCGCAGGCGAGGCTGCCCGGCGCTACCTCGCCCTGTGCTACGACGCCTGCCACCAGGCGGTCGAGTTCGAGGACATGGCGGCCTCCCTGGCCCAGTTGCGCTCGGCGGGAGTGGGCGTCGCCAAGCTGCAGCTCTCGTCCGCCCTGCGGCTGACACGGCCCGCGGACCGCGCGCTGCTGGCGCCCTTCGCCGAGGACCGCTGGTCGCACCAGGTGGTGGCCCGGGCGGCGAGCGGCGCACTGCATCGTCTGCCCGACCTGCCTGACGCGCTGACCGACACGCGCGCCGCAGCGGCAGCCGAGTGGCGCATCCACTATCACGTGCCGATCTTCGCCGAACGACTCGACGAGGGCGGCCGTCTGCTCACCACGCGCCCCCAGCTGGAACTGCTGCTGGAACGGGCCCTGGCGCAGGCCGCGGCCTGCGGGGAGGCGCTGGACCTGGAGATCGAGACCTACACCTGGACCGCACTCCCCGAGGCCCGTCGCGTCGCGCTCGGCCTGCACGACGTGGTGGATTGCCTCGAACAGGAGTTCCGCTGGGTCGCCGGTCGGTTGCAGCAGCGGTCGGGCGCCCCGAGCGGCAGCTAACGTTCCTCTCGCTCGGCCGTCATGGCACCCGGGGCGCAGACGCCACAGGTCGTCCTTGCCAGAGGAGTGGTTTCGGCGTCGTCAGGGCGCGTCACCCCGGACAGGGCGGGAAGCTAGCGTCCGTGGAGATCGTCAAGGCTTGACCCTTGCCCGGCGGAGTACCGACAGTGCAGGGGCCGATGGTTCGGCGTGGTTTCGGAGAGCTTGCATGTTGCCGATCGCTACCTGGATGCTCGCCGTGCTGGCCTTCGCGCCGCCGGCTCCGGCCGGAACCGATCCGGCGGCCCGCAAGGCGCTCGACGGCCTGCTGGCGCGCGTGCCGCAGGAGGTGCGCGACCGCATCGACCCCTCGCGCCCCGGCGATCGCGAGGGTTTCCTGGCAGTGCTCTCCGGCAAGCCCTTCCTGCACCAGGAGGTCGGGCCCTTCGACCTCTATGTCATGCAGGCCGACGGTTTCGAGAATGCCGCGCGAGCAGCCAAGACGCTGAAGCAGGCGAGCGCCGGCCTGGAGCCGCTGCTTCCGGTCATGGCGCGCTGCTTCGGCGGCGAGCCCGGGCTCATCGCGGGGCGCCGGCTGCCGATCGTGCTGGCGCACGCCGACCGCAGCAAGCAGGAGGCGTCCTTCGACCAGCTCGTCGCGTTGCTCGACTGGGCCGATGACGACTACAGCGGCTGGAAGCCTTCGGGGAATCCGATCTGGAGCCCGGAACTGCGCGCCGGCCTGACGGTGCGCACCTGGGAGGTCCAGCTCTTCAATCTGGCGAATGCCGAGGCCGCCGACCACGGCGATGCCTACTTCGAGCACGGGCTCGGCTACTACACGCTCGCGCACATCGCGGCGCGCGTGCTGCGGCAGGGGGTCTGGGGCATGGTGCCGCCCTGGCTGGCCCAGGGCCTGATCGACGAGCTGGACATCTCGGCCTACGGTCAGGCCTGGGTCGGTGGTGACTGGTGGGAACAGCAGACGCCCGGCTGGTACCGGCCGGGCTGGTCCGGCTTCGTGCCGCAAGGCGCTTCGCCGCCGGCTCCCGTGACCGGGCCGCCGGCCGACCTGGCCGTCACGGTCAAGAACAGCGGCGACTCCTGGCAGCACCGCGCCAACAGCGGCGAGAGGCACTGGGCCGACCTGGCCGCGGATCGGCGCAGCGAGGCTCCCGCCAGTTTCGAGTTCATGGCCGAGAACGAGAGCTTCCTGCCCCGCGATCGGGCCTACGCGCGCTGCGTGCTGCACATGCTGCTCGACGTCGCGCGTCCCGACGGCGATCCGCCGCTCACGCAGCTGCTCGACCGCGTGCCGTCCACCCCGCGCAGCGGCATGCCGGACAGTGACCCGATCACCGTGGTGTTCGATCGCGTGCTCGGTGGCGTGCCGGCCGTCGAGGCGCTCGAGGCGTTGCCGCTCGGCGCGATGCTCGACAGCATCGGGCATGCCGAACTCGCGCGGCACATGGAGCAGCTCGGTGCCGGGGCGATGCTCGACATCGCCGACCACCGCCAGCAGGCCGAATGGCTCTATCGCCAGCCGCAGGACGCCATCGACTGGGAGAAGCGCACGCAGCTCTTCAACCTCATCCTCGAGGCCGAGTACTACCAGCAGCTGGAGGAATGGAAGCTCATCGGGGCGACCCTCGATCGCGCGGCCTCGGCCGCCTTCGCGGGCAGTGCGAGCTACCCCAAGAAAGGCACGCCACGTCAGCGCGCGCGCGAGGCCTTCCGGAAGGCGCTCCAACACGAAGGGTAGGCAGCGGGGGCGGACAGTCGCACGCTGTCAACTGGCGAGCCGGGCTGCCCATCGATCCGCCGACGCCACCAGCTGGTGCACGGCGCGGGCGCTGCCAGCCCGCCGCCGCGCTGCGGGACTACCTGCATTTCTCACGGCGTTCTCCTGCGGTCGCGCCAGATCGCGTCTCGCTGCGTTCTGGGATCGCGCTCGATCCTCAGTGGCATGGACAGGCCGCCCCCACGTCGGACGACCCGGGTGGGTCGTCCTTGGGTGGGGCCCCTGGTCGATCACGACCCCACGCCTTGCCAGACGCGATCTGGCGCCACCTCGTGACGAACGCTGTGAAAAATACGGGCTAGAGCCGCTGGGCGCCGTTGCCGAAGACGCGCTCTCCGGCACTGCCAGCCAGGAGCTGGGCAGCGAAGGGCAGGCCCTGGACCAGGTAGCGTCGCACGAGCCGGCGCGGCTCCTGGGCCAAGCGGTGTGCCCATTCCAGGCCCGAGCGCTGCATCCACTGCGGTGCGCGTCGTACGTCGCCGGCCAGGAAGCTGAAGCTGATGCCGACGCCCACCCACCAGGCTGCGGGAAGGTCGGCCCGCAGGCACTGGATCCAGTGCTCGGTCTTGGGCGAGCCGAGCGCCACGAACACGATGTCAGGTGCGGCGGCGCGGAGACGGTCGCGCAGCAGGGCCACCTGCGCCCGGTCGCCCTCGAAGCCCATGGGGGGGCAGAGGCAGCCGGCGACGCGCAGGCCCGGGATGCGCTCGCGCAGGACGGCCGCGCTGCGCTCGGCGGTGCCCGGGTTGCCGCCCAGGAAGTAGACGCTGCGGCCATCGCGTGCCGCGCTCTCGGCGCAGGCCGAGATGAGGTCAGACCCCGCGACGCGTTCGGGCAGGGGGGTGCCCCGCAGGCGGCTGGCCCACAGCAACGGGACGCCATCAGGCACGAGCAGGTCGGCATCCCGGCACAGGGCGCGGAAGGAGCCGTCACGCACGAGGCGTCGCAGGTAGTCGAGATTGGGTGTCACGACCCAGCCGCCGCGGCCAGCCTCCAGCTCGGAAAGCATGTGCTCGACGCAGCGCCGCTGGGTGACGGCGTGGATCGGGATGCCGAGCAGTCGAACGATCGGGAAACGGGTCGGTCCACTCATCAGAAGGCTCCACGGCCGCCGAGCACCGCGGGCAAGGTGCGCAGCAGGATCCACAGGTCGAGGCCCAAGGAGCGGCGCTCGATGTAGGCCAGGTCGAGTTCCACCTGGCGCGAGAAGGGAAGGCTCGAACGCCCGGAGATCTGCCAGAGGCAGGTGAGACCGGGCTTGACCCGCAGGCGGCCGAGCTGGTGGCGGTCGTAACGCTCCACCTCCTGCGGCACCGGCGGTCGTGGCCCGACGAGCGACATCTCGCCACGCAGCACGTTGATCAGCTGGGGCAACTCGTCGAGCGACGAGCGCCGCAGCACGTGCCCGAGGCGGGTCACGCGCGGGTCGCGTCGCATCTTGAACAGGATGCCGCCCGGCATCTCGTTGGCCCCCTCCAGGTCTGCCCGTTGCAGCTCGGCGCCCGCGACCATGCTGCGGAACTTGAACATCTGGAACGGCCGTCCGCCGAGGCCCACCCGCGTCTGCTGGAAGAGCACCGGGCCGGGCGTCTCCAGCCTGATGAGCAGGCCGATGGCTGCACAGACGGGCAGGCAGAGGACCGCGGCCGGCAGCGCCAGGCAGAGGTCGAGCAGGCGCTTGATCGCGTCCGTGACCGGCCTGCGGAGGTCGGCCGCAGGCAGCCGCGAGGTCGCAGCCTGGCGGGCCGGCAGGTTGAACAGCACCGTCGCCCCGCGCATGCCGCGCTGTGGAGAACTCGAGCGGCCACCTCGGCGGCTTGCCCTCCGCGCGACGCGTCCGGCGAGCGGCGCACGCTCATGCGCCGCGGTCTTGATCTTCCTCGTCTTGAGTTGTGATTTCCGACGCGACGCTGCGCGACGACTGGAGAATTGTTCCTTCGTTGCCCTGGCAGGCATGGACGGGTTGCCCTTGACCTCGTGCCTTGCCGTTGCCCCTCAACAACCGCGCGGCACCATAGCAGCGCGGCACAGTTCTCCACAATCGATCGCGGCAACTCGCCACAACTCACGCATCGACAAGTCAATGTCGATCGCGGTGATGTGAGTGCATGTATTGGCGAATCACGGCTCGCTGGCGCGTATGTGATTCGAGCCATGGATAGTGCACGATGTGTCGCGCACTTTTTCAGCTCAAGCCGGCGCGCCGCGCTCCGACAGGGCGATGGTGCGAGCGCCAGTGCCCGGTGGCAGCTCGCGCATGGCGAGGCGGTTGTGGAAAACCTCCGAGAGCAGGCGCGCGGTCTGCTCGACGTCGTGTGTCGCTTCGACCCTTGCGCGCCCGGCCCGCGCCAGCCGCTCACGCAGGCTGCCGTCGTCGATCAGCCGTCCCAGGGCGGAGGCCAGCGAGGCCTCGTCTCCCGGTATGAAGAGAAGTCCCTCCTGCTCGTGACGAATCAACTCGGGTATCCCGGCCAGCTGCGGTGCCACGCAGGGCAGCCCGGTGGCCAGGGCCTCCATGAGCACCACGGGCACGCCCTCGGTGAGGCTCGAGAGCGCGAAGACGTCGGCTCGGGCGTAGTGCGCCAGGATGTCGTCGCGGTTGACGTTTCCCTCGAAGCTCACCAGGTCGCCGAGGCCGACATGGGCTGCCAGCGCCTCCAGGCGGCCGCGCTCCGGACCGTCTCCCACCAGCCGCAGGCGGACGTTGCGGCCCTCCAGGCGCAGACGGCGCAAGGCCCCCAGGAGCACGTCGTGCCCCTTCACGGGAGACAGCCGGCCGACACAAAGGACTTCCACCGGTCCGTCGTGCGGCGCACGCGCCACGAATCGGAACCGTCGCGTGTCGACGCCCATGGGCGTGACCTCGAAACGCGACCAGTGCCCTGGAGGCGAGCGCAGCATCACCTGGCTGCGGCAGTAGTGCGAGATGCAGCAGATGAAGTCGGCATCCGCCGCGGTTTCCCTGAACCAGAGCCCCGGCTCGTCATGGAATGGCGGAGAGCCGTGCACCGTGATCGAGAAGCTGATCGGAAAGGTGCGTCGGGCGATCGAACCCACCGTCGAGGCGGGGTTGGCGAAGTGCACGTGCAGGTGGCTGGCGCCGACGCGCTGCATCCAGTGGCCGAGCATGACGGCCTCGACGAAGTAGCAGAACCCCTTGGCGACCCGCAGCGGGTCGAGTCCGCCACGACGCAGAGCCTGGGCCAAGCCGGCGAGATAGGCACGTGGGCGGGCGACGGCCGTCACGAGATGCGCCGCGAGCGCGCCACGCAGGCCGGCGCGCTTCACGAAGTAGGTGTCACGCGCCTCGTCGCGTTCCTGCGCGGTCATCGCCTCGGGTGCGCGATCCGGCTCGTTGATCGACGCCACGTGTACGACGTGTCCGAGACTCCTGAGGCGTGCGACCTCGTCCAGGATGAAGGTGTGCGAGACCGCCGGATAGCGGCTCGCCATGTACGCGATGGCAGTCATGGGCGGCGCCAGCTCATGTGAGCCACCGCGGCGCGGGCGTGATGCCCCCTGGCAGGGCCATCGGGCCTGGCGGGACCGGACTCGGCAGGCCCATGGGAGGTGGTGCTGCCGCCAGAGGTCGCATGGCTCCCGGCGCAGGTGCCGAGAGCGGCCGCAGGCCGGGCGGGTGGTCGGTCGCGCGACCGGGATGGACGGCGGCCGCACGCATGGGATCGGCGGCGGCCGGCTGCCCGGCGCCGGCCTGCAGCACGCTCTCGGCCCAGCCCAAGAGCAGGAAGAGCAGCGGCATGGTCTGCGCCCCGAGCCACACCGTGCCGATGCTCACGCCCACGCACAGGATGGCCGCGAGCAAGGTGATGGCGAGCCGGCCGTCGTCGAGGCGGCCCTTCCGCACCAAGCCATGCCTCAGCAGGCGCACCAGGGCGCTCCCGAGGAGCAGCACGAAGACGCCCGTGGTGAGCAGGCCGTGGTCGAGGCTCATCAGCAGGTACTGGTTGTCGACCGATTCGCGGTTCCGCACGGTGGGCCAGCCTCCGACTCCCCATCCGAGCCAGGGGCGCTGCATGAGCGTCGGCGTATACAGGTCGAAGATCTCACGACGGTAGGCCGCGTTGGCCTGCATCTCGCTGCCGGCGTCGGCGAGATCCACGGCGACGTAGTCGCGCAGGGCGAGCATTGCCGGCAGCCCGAGGAACACGAGCAACACGGCCAGCGTGACCACTGCACGCCGTCGGTCGCGGCTGAATCCCACGAGCATGCAGCCGAGCCCCGCTGCGAGGCCGATCCAGGGTCCACGCGAGAGCGTCATCAGGCTGCCCATGCAGAGCATGCAGAGCAGCAGCAGGCTGAAGTGCCGGTTGCGCCAGTGTCGCCCGGCGTGGAGCCAGACCTGCAGCAGCACCCCGACGCCGAAGAGGATGCCCGCCAGGATGGAGTGTGTGAAGGGGCCCGTGACGCGAGCAAAGCCCCCGCGGTACTGGTTCAGGTAACGCACCTGCGAGGGGAAGACGGCTTCCCACAGGCCGACGAACAGCGGGTTGCTGCCCATGCGGAACTCCCACACCGACAGCAGCGCCACGAACGCCAGCAGCACGACGATCGAGCGCGCCATGTGCACGCGCAGGTCGGCGCCGGCCTGCTGCACGAGGCCGCGCGCCACGGCGTACGGCAGCACCATCAGGCAGACCCAGTCGAAGACGTTGTCCTGCGTGTCCTTCCAGGTGTCCGTTCGCAGCTGCGACAGAGTGCGCAGCAGCAGCAGCAGCAGCACGAGCCCGTCCATGGCGCTCGGGCGCCAGCGACGCACCGTGAGGGCCGTGGTGAACGCGATGGGCAGGATCGCGGCGTGCAGGAAGCCGAGGTCGGGCAGGCCGGCCTGTACCCAGCGCGGATGCGCCGGCAGCAGCAGGAGCACCGGCATGTACACCAGGAGGAGGGCGCGCGCCGGAGACGAGAGCAGGCAGACCGCCAGGGCCAGCAGGGCCGGCGCGACGGCGACTACGTCCACTGGCTCGACCCGCCGGACGTGCCGGCCGTGGCGATGAGGGCGCCGGCCACCGGGGCGCCGTCGTGCGCGTTGCGCCGACGGTGGGCCGGCAGCGTGTGGTCGAGCACCACGCCGAACGCGCGCGGTGACAGGCTGCGCAGTGTCTGCATCGCTCGGCGCACTTCGTCCGAGGTGTCCAGGTCCGCGCTCACCACGAGCAGCGTGGCCTGATCGGCATCCACGAAGAGTTCGGCGTCCACCGACTGCAGGATCGGCGGCGCGTCGATGAGCACGATGTCGTTTGTCGGTGAGAGGGTGCCGAGCACGGATGCGAAACGGTGTCCGTACGGCAGGCGCTGGTAGCCCGAGCCGTTGCCCAGGGGCAGGTGGCTCGGAGTGCCCGGCACGACTGCCAGCCCGACCTCGGTGTTGCCCTTGAGCACGTCGATCAGGCCCGCATGCGACTGCCCACGCGGATGCACCGTGAGGTTGGCGTCCACGGTGAGCACCTGCTGGTTCATGGCGGAGAGTTCGCGTGCGACACGGGCCACGAGCGTGCCCGTCCACGAGTTGGCATGCGTCGCCGTGACGACGAAGACACCCGTGCCGTTGCGGCGGTGTTCGCGCTCGATGCAGAGCGCAAGGCGACGGATCGGGTTGGCCAGCTCGTCGCCGTCGTCGTCGGGTCGCAGCGATGCGTGTCGCAGCGTGACGATGGGCGGGAACCCGAGCAGGCGCTCGAGGTCGTCCGACGTGTGGATGCGACGGTCGAGCGAGTGTGCAAGCAGGCCCGCACCGACGCCGGCGCCGGCCGCGAACAGGCACACGGCGATCAGGTACTTCAGGCGCCGGTCGCGGGTCGGCTGCTCGGGCGTCCGTGCGCGGGAGAACAGCCGTGCGAAGCCGGGGCCGCCCGACTCGAGCTCGAGGAAGTTGATGCGGCGATCGATCTCGCTCAGGCGCTGCTGGTCGGCTGCGATGACCTGGGCATTCTCCTCGGCCACCGCGTGCTCGGATGCGTGCCCGAAGGTGGCCTGTGTGAGGGCGTCGCACTCGACCTGGAGCGCGTCGAGCTGCTGCTGCGCGAGCGCCACCCGCGCATCGGCCGAGGCGCGCGCCTCCTCGAGCAACAGCGTCTCCACGCGCTCGAGCTGTCTGGCGTAGGCCCGGTGGCCGGGATGCTGCTCCGTGAGGCCGGCCATCTGCGACTGGATCTCCTCGCGCCGCTGCAGCAACGACTGCTGGCTCGTGCCCGTGGCCGAGGCCCCGGAGGGCGCCGATCCGGCGTGCGCGATGGCGACCTGCAGGCTCTCCGCCCCGTCGAGCGCCCGGCGTTCGGCTCGTGCCACGAGCAGCTCGGTGCGCGCCTCGGCGAGCAGGCCGGCGGCGTTCGCCAGCTGCGACTCGCGTGAGTTGCCCGACTGGGCATCCAGTCCGGTGAACCCGAGATCGAGCGCCAGCTCACCCTGCTGCTGCATGCGCTGCGCGATCTGCGCCTGGACCTCCGCCCGGTGGGCTCGCAGGTCTTCGATGCGCTCGTCTGGTTCGAAGAAGCTCTCGGCCCGCTGCGCTTCGAGGTAGGCGTCGGCCACCGCGTTCACGATCTCGGCGACGCCGTCCGGTTGGCCGGCCTCGAGCGAGACGGCGAGCAGGAAGGAGCTCGGCACCGGCTCGGCCACCAGCTGCTCCGCGAGCCGATCGATGGCCTCGCCGTCGCTCTCGTCGGCGTGCTGCCACAGCGTGCGGCCGGGCCCCAGGCGTCGGAGGGCGTCCTCCAGCACCTCGTAGCGCTTGAGCAGGTGGACCTGCTGGCTCAGGAAGGCGTGGTAATCGTAGGCCTGCGACTGGATCTCGTCGTCCTGCTCGAGCGTCTTCGGGAAGCTCGGCGCCACGTGCAGCCTGGCCTCGGCCAGGTACCGCGGCGCCCCGGCGCGCCACGCGAACAGGGCTCCGGGGAGCAGCACGAGGATGCCCACGAGCCAGACGACGCGGCGGTGCCGTCGCAGCGCGGCCGTGAGCATCGTGAGCAGCGGCTCCTGCGGCTGCGGCGGAGGCGTGTTCTCCTGGTTGCGCGAGATCTCGGGTCCGGAGTCGAAGGTCGTCATGTTCAGTCGCTGGCCGCGAACACGAAGGCGAACGGGTTGATCTGGCGCCAGACGTAGCCAAAGGTCGCGATGCCGCTGCGCGGCGCGAACACGATGTCGCCCTCCTGCAGCGACAGGTTGAGGGCGAGGTCGCCCTCGAGCAGCTTCTCCATGTCGATCTCGACCTGGGTGCCGTCGATGGTGCGCAGCAGCAGCAGCTCCTCGGGCTGCGAGTCCTCGGTGAGGCCTCCGGCCACCGCGATCGCATCCAGGAGCGACATGCCCGGGTTCACCGGGTAGACGCCCGGATTCGCCACCTCGCCGAGCACATACACGATCTCGTCGTCAGCGTGCTTGACGTAGAGCACGTCGTCGGCGCGCAACGGGATGTTGAGCGAGAGGTTGCCGCGTTCCAGCAGCTCGCCGAGTTCGATGCGGATGAGCGCGTCGCGACCTCGCAGCACCGAACAGCGCGTCGGTGCGTCGAGCGCGGTCTCGCGCGGCGTGACGCCCCCGGCCCTGGAGATGGCCGAGAGCAGCGTCGGCGGTGACGGGAAGACGTACGCGCCGGGAGCGTTGACGTCGCCCAGCACGGCGAGCTGGTTCGACAGGTACTGCTCGACGCGCACGGTCACGGCCAGGTCGGGGTAGTAGGGGGTGAGGGTCTCCGCGATGGCGGTGCCGGCCTCGTCACGTGTCAGGCCCGCGCACCGGAAGCTGCCCACCACCGGCAGGGAGATGCGCCCGTCGGGCCCCACGGTCTGTGGGCCGGAGAGGTCGTCGTGCCCCCAGACCGCGATCCCCAGCACGTCTCCGGGGCCGATGCGGTACGCGTCGTCCGCCGTGGCGCCGGTGAAGAGCTGGAGGGCCTCCTCGCTGCTGGCCGCGGTGGCGCGGCGCGCCTCCGCCGGCCGGAAGTCGGCCTGCAACTCGGTGGGGGGGCTCGAGCAGGCCAGCGGCCAGGGCGTCAGCAGCAGCGCGGTGCCCACGCGCCGCGCCAGGAGTCGACTGCATGTGCGCAACGTGTGGAAACCTCTGGAGACGCGAGCGGGCCGCTCATCATCTCCATGCCACTGATTCCGGCAAGGCATCCACGTGCAGGGCCAGGGCGAGACCGCGCCTGATCCAGCCGCGGTTGTCGACAATCACATCGACATGCGTTGATGCCGATGCTTGTTGTCCACAGATTGCCCACGTCGTGTGGTGCCGTGAGGCAGCCATGTCGTCCCGGTCAGGTCGTCAGCGGGCGGAGCCGAGCCCGGCGACGGGCTCCGCTCGGCGCGTGACGAGGTTCAGTCGACGTGTTCGAAGGCCCCGATGTCCGGGGCGGCGCTGCCGTCGCCGTCGCCGTCCACGGGGCTCGTGTGGCCGTCGAAGTCGTACAGCAGGCCGGGCACCGGAACGCCCGCATCGATGGCCGGGCTGCCCAGACCGAGCTGGAAATCCTCGGGAACGACGGGGTCGGGAGTGACGAAGGCCGACTCGGTGGCCAGCAGGTTGTTGCTGGCCACGGAGCCGCTGCCGGCCAGGTCCACGAGTGTCGCCCCGCTGGCGCCCGGTGCGTAGCCGAGGTTGTTCAGCACGCGCGTACCGGAAGTCTCGGCGCCCAGGCTCACACCAGTGAAAGGACCGGAGTCAGCGCGATAGAAGGTGTTGTTCGCCGCGATGCAACCTGCCGGCGCCGGCTCGATGCCGCGTCGCGCGATGCGGATGCCACTCGTGTGCACGCCACCCGTGAGGTCGAACACGTTGTTGCGCAACGAGATGCCGTTGGCGCAGACGAGCGCCAGCACCTGGGTGTTGCTGCCCGCGATGAAGTGATTGCGCTCGACGAGCACGTCGCGCACACGTTCGTCGCGTTGCGCGTTCTGCGGCGCCAGGGCCACGGACCACGTCGTGTTGATCGACTCGAAGGTGTTGTCGGACACGACGACGGCCTCCGTGTACTTGCCCTGCAGGATGCCAGGGTCGTTGAAGGCCGGGGCGTGCAGCTTGAGATCGTGCATGTTGGCCGCGGCGCCGCGGAAGTGGTTGTGCGAGACGACGCCGCCGTCGACGTAGAGCAGTCGCACGACGTGCGAGCTGTTCGACGTGTCGAACTCGTTGCCCAGCAGCATCACCCGCGTTCCGGCGGCGTAGACGAGATGCGCGTTCGCGTTGGAGATCGTGCAATCGATGACGCCCACGCTGTCGTGCATCGGCTGGGGCGAGCCGTCGCCATTCCACCACTGCACGATGTCCGGGCCGTACTCGACGCCGCGCATGCAATCGACCATCTCGCAGCGCGCGACGATCGTGCGGCTGACCGAGCCATACGCGAGCACTGCGATGTAGGCGTCGCCGGTCGTCATGCGCAGGTCGAGGATGCGCCAGTCGTCGATCTGCGGGTACTTGTCGGACAGCTCGAAGATCACGCTCGAGGCGACGATCGACGGTCGGCTCCCCGTGCCGAAGGCGCCCACGATGCCGGGGCCAGGCACGTTGATCCTGGCCTTGGTCGCGGTGACCCAGGTCTCGCCGCGGCGCAGCAGCACGCGCTTGCCCGTGTCGGCGTGCGACATGGCCTCGGTGAACGATGACGTGGTGACCTGCAGCGCGCCCGCGGGAGCGCCGCTGAAGTTGCCCGACTGCGACACGCACACCGTGTTCGTGCCGGCGAAGACCGTGTCGGGGTCCTGCACGACGATCTCGACGCTCTGCGACTCGACGTTGCCCTCGGCGTCGCGCGCCATCACCGAGACGTGGTAGGTGCCGGGCGACTCGAACATGTGCGCCGCCACGGCGCCAAAGGCGCTGTTTCGGCTGCGGTCCGACGTGGCCCACTTGCCCGCGCTCGCGTCGCCGAAGTCCCAGGCATAGGAGACGTCGTGGAACGGCTTGCTGCTGCTTGAGGTCGTCGTGCCGGTGGCGTCGAAGAACACGGCCAGGGGAGCGACGCCCGTGGTGCGGCTGGGCTTCAAGTCCACATGCAGTCCATTGGGAACCTGCAGCGTCTTGGCGCTCACCTCGTGGGATGGGTCGCTCTCCTCTTCCCCGG
>Ga0315912_10003571_pt1 | contig 15375 bp, 17 predicted proteins | sample VfabasoilMG_FD_204469 | JGI IMG/M metagenome (GOLD analysis project Ga0315912, IMG submission 204469) | Garden soil microbial communities collected in Santa Monica, California, United States - V. faba soil | ecosystem: Environmental > Terrestrial > Soil > Garden | place: USA: California... | reverse complement strand
ACTCGGCGGCGAGACGCAGACGAAGGAGTTCTGCGCCGGCGTCGGCGCGCCGCGCATGCAGCCCTGGCGCGGCAGCGACTTCTTCTTCGCGCTGCTCTGGCCGGCCGAGCCGCTGCTGCCCTCGGACTCGGCCTTCGAGCGCCTCGCATTCAGTTACCCCGAGCACGAGTTCGCCTGGCTGCCGGCGGGACCGGGCGGCGTGCTGCTCTTCTTCCTGATCGTCTCGATGCTCTTCGGGCTGGCGCTGATCAAGCCGCTGCACGTGCAGATCTGATGTTCTCGCCCGCCGTCGAGCGCGCCCTGCGCACCGCGATCGCCGCGCACGAGGGGCAGGTGCGCAAGGGCCTGGAGCGCGTGCCCTACGTGACGCACTCGTTCCACGTCGCGCTGATCCTCGCGCGCGCGGGCCTGGACGAAGTGGTGATCCAGGCCGGCCTGCTGCACGACGTGGTCGAGGACTGCGAGGGCTGGTCGCTCGAGCGCGTCGAGGCCGAGTTCGGCTCGGACGTTCGTCGCATCGTCGCCGAGCTGACCGAGGACAAGCGGCTGTCCTGGGACGTGCGCAAGCAGGACGGGATCAGGAGGATCGCCTCGATGTCGTCCTCCGCGCTCTCGATCAAGGCCGCCGACAAGCTGCACAACCTCGCCACGCTCGCGGCGGAGCTGCGCGCTGCGCCGGATCCGCAACAGGTCTGGGAGCGCTTCACGGGCGGCCGGGTGCGCACGCTCGAGATGAGCGCGCGCCTCGTGGACGAACTCGAGCCGCGCGTGCAGCCCGAACTTGGCCGCGGGCTGCGCGAGGCCTTGCGAGAGCTGCAGTCGCTCGCGCGGGCCTAGGCCGGCTTCGCGCCGGCGAGACGCTTGCGCTTCAGGCGGGCCTTGTACTTCGCCTGGCTCTTCTTCTGGCGCATCTTGAGCGTACGGCGGTTGTCACCACGAGCCATGTAGGAGTCCTGCTGCTTCGAGTCCGATGGGGGAGGTTGAGGGGCAGAGAGTTGACCCGAGCGGGCTCCGGGCGTCAAGCGCTCGCGCCGGACTCGGGCGGCTCCGGCTCCTCGGCAGCGCCGAGCAACGCGATCGCCTCCGCGCTGGGTAGCCCCTCGACGTCCTTCAGCTTGCGACGGATCACGTTCGAACGCGTCTTCGCAGCCTCGATCACGTTGGTCGCGTCCTCCAGCTTCCTCTGCACCTTGTCCATCACCTCGCCGAACTTCGTGAACTCGGTCTTGACCGCGCCGAGCACCTGCCAGACCTCGCTCGAGCGCTTCTCGATCGCCAGTGTGCGGAAGCCCATCTGCAGCGAGTTCAGGAGCGCCGCCAGCGTCGTCGGCCCCGCGACCATCACGCGGTTCTCGCGCTGCAGTCGCTCGGCAAGTCCGGGCCGACGCAGGACCTCGGCGTAGAGGCCCTCGGTTGGCAGGAAGAGGATCCCGAAATCCGTCGTGTGCGGCGGATCGACGTACTTCTCCTGGATGGTCTTGGCCTCCAGGCGCACACGGTCCTCGAGCGCCTTCGCGGCCAGCTCGACCGCCTCGGGATTCGCGCGATCGGCCGCGTCGACGAGACGCTCGTAGTCCTCCTTCGGGAACTTGGCGTCGATCGGAAGCCAGATCTGGCCCTCGCCGGGGTCGCGGCCGGGGAGCTTGATCGCGAACTCGACGCGCTCGGCGCTGCCAGGCTTCGTGGCGACGTTGGCCGCGTACTGCTCGGGCGTCAGGACCTGTTCGAGCAGGTTCGAGAGCTGCACCTCGCCCCAGGTGCCGCGCGTCTTGACGTTGGTGAGCACGCGCTTGAGGTCGCCGACGCCGCTGGCGAGCGATTGCATCTCGCCCAGGCCCTTGTGCACGAGCTCGAGGCGCTCGCTGACCTGCTTGAAGCTCTCGCCCAGGCGCTTCTCGAGCGTGCCCTGCAGCTTTTCGTCGACGGTCTTGCGCATCTCCTCGAGCTTGGCGGCGTTGCCCTCCTGGATCTCCTTGAGCTTGCGGTCGATCGTCGTGCGCAGGTTCTCGAAGCGCTCGTCGTTGGCATTGCGCATCGCGGAGAGGCCGGCATCGAGCGAGTCCATCGCGAGCTTCATCTGCTTCGCGAGCTCCTCGCGCTGCTCCTTCGCCGCGCGGTCGGAGGCCTCGCGGTTGCGGCCGAGCTCCTCGCGCAGCCGGGACTCGAGCCGCTCGAGAGACTGTTCCGAAGCCCCCGGCGCGCGCTTCAGCAGCACGACCAGCAGCACCAGCGCGACGAGCGCCAGCAGGAGCGTCACGAAGATGAGGATGTCGGTCATGGGCGCGTGGATTCTGCGCGATTCGCGCCTAGCCGACCAGCGCGCGCTCGAACTCCCGGCTCAGGCCTTGGAGCGCTCGCGCAGGTGCTGCTTGTAGGCCTCGCGCTTTGCGGCCTGTTCGCGCTTGATCTCCTCGGTGCGACGGATCATTTCGCGCGCCTTCGCGAACATCACCTTGGTCGAGGGCATCGCCAGCCAGACAGAGCCGCCGGCGAGAACGATGAGGGGCTCGACGGCGGAGTACTTCGGCATGACGCACGAGATCACCAGGTAAGCCGCACCCAGGACGATGCCTGCGATGCGCGCCCACTCCCGCGCGCCATGGAACCCGATGGCGAGGACCACGAGGCAAATCGCGAGGCCTCCGGCCAGGATACGCGCGCCGAGGGAACCATCGCCCTGGATCGCCCAGAGGCCCGCGGCCAGCGCGAAGAGCGCGAGCATGTAGGACATGCCCAGCGTCTCACGTCGGAGATCGAAGTGCGCGTGGTAGGGAGAGCTCATGCCGCGAGCCTGGGCTCCCTGATTCTACGATCAGCGCCGCAGCGCGCCGGCGGTCTTCAGTGCCGTGAGCATCTTCTCCCGTGTCTCCGGCCGGCAGACCAGGAACTCGTCGTGGTTGGGGTTCTCCTGGTTGTAGGGCACGGGCCGGCCGTCGAGCCGGCCGACGAACCAGCCCAGGGCGCGCGCGAGCACTTCGGGCGCGCAGGTGTCCCACTCCTTCAGGCCCTTGCGGTGCGCGTAGAGGTCGGCCTTTCCGAGCAGGAGCAGCGCGACCTTCGCGCCGACGGATCCGCAGGGCACGAGTTCGGCGGAGAGTTCGCGCGCGAGCGCCGGCATCCACGAGGGCGTGTGGCTGCGGCTGACCGCGATGCGCGGCACGATCGGGCCGGGCTCTTCGGCGGAGATCAACCGGCCCGATCCCTCGAGGCCCGAGAACCGTGCGCCGTCCTGGCACACGCCCCAGAGGATGCGCTGCTGCGCCGGCAGCGCGACCGCTCCGAGGGCTGGTTGGCCGCCGACGGCCAGCGCGACGTGGACGGCCCAGTCCTCGCGGCCTTGGCTGTACTCCCGCGTGCCGTCGAGCGGATCGATGATCCAGACACGGTTCTGCGAGAGGCGCGCGCGGGTGTCGGCCGTCTCCTCGCTCAGGATCCCGTCCTGCGGATAGCGGCCGCGCACGAAGCCCTGCAGGAAGCCGTCGGCCGCCTGGTCGCCGACGTCGGCCAGGATCGGCTCGTCCTTCCAGCGGTCGGTCGCGCGCAGCGCCAGGACGCGTTCCCCGGCGAGGCGGGCGGCCTCGATCGCAAACGCGAGATCCGCGCGCTGGGCGAGGGGGACGGCGGCCAGGCTCATGCGGCGGAGTGTAGGCGAGCGCGCACGCTCGCCGCTAGAATGCTGCGCCCAACCGCACAACCCAGGAGATTCTCATGCCCATCGACGTCGGAACGATCGCACCGGAATTCACGCTCAAGACCCAGGACGAGAAGGAGTGGAAGCTCTCCGACCAGAAGGGCAAGAAGAACGTCGTGCTGCTCTGGTATCCGCTCGACTGGTCGCCGACCTGCGAGAAGGAGAACTGCAAGATCAGCCAGGAGCCGGTGCTCGCCGGCGCGGACACGGTCGTCGTCGGCATCAGCCGCGACTCGACCTGGTCGCACAAGGCCTGGAAGCAGGCCAAGGGCCTCAAGCACGACCTGCTCGCCGATCCCATGCTCGACGTGACCAAGTCGTACGGCCTGCAGCACCCCAAGGCGGCCTTCATCAGCCAGCGCGCGACGGTGATCGTCGACAAGCAGGGCAAGGTGGCTTTCGTGGCCGTGCAGGAGAAGACCGGCGACGAGCGCGACTGGACACCGATCCAGGCCGCGCTGAAGCAGCTCAAGTGAGCTGACCGGATCGCGGAGCTACTTGGGAAGAGGCTTCTCTTCCGGCGTCTGCGGGCGCTCCTTGGCGAACAGGTAGGCCTTGAGCTGCCCGTCGCGCGCGGCGTCCAGCCAAGGTGCGCCAGGTGGAGCGGCGGAGACCGCGGCCTCGAAGCAGGCCGCGGCTTCCTCGTAGCGGCCGATCCGCAACAGCACGCGTCCGAGGTCGTAGCTCGCCTCGGGCGTGCTGGGCGGGTACTGCGTCGCGTTGAAGAGCGCCTCTTGGGCAGCCTGCAGGTCTTTGATGTCGGACTCGAGCAGGATCCCGTAGTCGTGCCAGAGCACGCCGTTCTTCGGATCTGCCTGGAGCAGCAGCTGGTACTGCTCGGCGGACTGGGCGGACTCTCCGGCTGCCGCCAGCGCGCGCGCGAAGTTTGCGCGCACGCCAGGATCGGACTTCAGCTTCAGGGACGCGCGGTAGAGCTCGATCGCCTCCTTGTACTTCTTCTGGTGGTGCAGCGTGGCGGCTTGCTGCGCGAGCGACTTCGCATCCGGTTCCGGCGGTTGCGTGCGGGGGAAGGCCGCCCAGAATCCGAGGCCGAGCAGTGAGAGCAGCAGTACCGCGAGACCGATCCGTTTCCCCATGGCACGCGCCTCAGCGCGGCTTCTCGCGCGGCCCGTTCCAGCCCAGGATGCCGTTCTCGAGGTTGTAGAGCTCGACGAAGCCCTGTTCGGAAAGGTACTCGCAGGCCGCAGCCGATCGCTGCCCGCTGGCGCAGTAGACGATCTTCGGCCGCGCGTCCTGGGGCAGCTCGCGTGTGCGCTGCTGCAACTCGTCGATCGGGATCAACAGCGCACCCGGGATGATCCCGCCCGCGGTCTCCTGCGGAGTGCGCACGTCGAGCACGAACACGCCGCCGGCCGCGAGCATCTGCGCCGCGCGCGTCGCATCGAGATCGCGCCAGAGGCGCCCCTCGAGCACCATCTGCGGGGTCAGCTTCGCCCCGCCGGCGAGCGCGGCCAGCAGGCGGCGCTGCGTGCCGAGCTCGGCCTCGAGCGCTTCGCTGCGCTCGGAGCGTCCGCTGGGCGCGGGCTCAGGCCGGCGTCCGGCCTTCGAGAGCGCCCTGAAGGCGACGAGCAGCGCGAGCGCCGCGAGGGCGATCGAGACGTATTCCATGGCGCGCTGATGCTAGCAGCAGCCGCGCGCCGCGGCTCAGTGCGTCCCGATCGCGACGTCGCCCGAGCTCGTGTGCAGGCGCAGCCGGGGGCCGCCCTGCCCGATCGTGCCGTGCAGCTTCTTCGTCTCGTCGCCCTTCGAGCCGCCGAGCGCTCCCGGCAGGTCGGCGCGCACTTCGCCGTAGTTCGTGCTGGCGTCGAGCTCGAAGGACAAGCCCGCGGGCAGCCGCAGCCCCACGTCGCCGTAGTCGGACTTGAGCTCCCAGCCGTCGGCCAGCGTGCTGCCGGATTCGGCCTTGGCGCTGACCGCGCCCGAGTTGCTGCTGAGCGAGAGGACGCGGAAGGTCCCCGCGGCCGCGACGTCGCCGTAGTCGGAATGCGCGCGACAGCTGCCCTTGGCGTCGCGGATCGCAACCTCGCCGCTGCTCGTCTTCGTCTCGAGGTCGCCCTGCAGCTCGAGCACCGAGATGTCGCCGTAGTCGCTCGTGAGGCGCACGGCTTGCGCCTGGACGCGCTGCGCCTCGACGTCGCCCGAGCTGGTGTGCGCGTCGACCTGGCTCGACTTGAGCTGGCGCAGGGCGATGTCGCCGTAGCTCGTCTCGAGGCGCACGCTTCCGCCCTCGATCTCGAGGGCGCGGATGTCGCCCGAGCTGCTCTTCAGGATCAGCGTGCCGCGGATCCCGTTGGCGCTGACGTCGCCGTACTCCGAAGTCGCGCTCGAGTCGCCGAAGGCGCCCTGGAGGGTCACATCGCCCGAGCCGCTGCGGGCCTCTATGCGCGCGCCGGCGGGCAGCGTGATCTCGAGCTCGATCTCCTCGCCGCCGGACTCGAACAGGCTGACGCTGTGGTCGCGCCGCTCGTGCCCCGTGACCGAGTTCTGGCCCAGATCGAGCTGCATGCCCGCCAGACGCTTCTCGGCCTCCTGCTCGTCGCTCGCGAACGCGCGCAGGCGCGCGACCACCGTGGCCTTCGTGCCGCTCGTGCTCGTGACCCGGATCGAGCCGTAGTCGACCTGGGCGCGCAGCGGCTGGGCCGAGTCGAATGCGAGTTCGTGCGTCTCGACGCGGTTGGCCTCCACGCCCGAGTGGAACGACCAGCCGTCACCGCTCAGGCGCGACACGGCACAGGCGCCGATGAAGACGGCGCTCCCGAGAACAAAGAATCCGAGGACGCCGACGAGGAGGGCGACTTTGACGACGGGCTTCATGGGGATGGCTCCGGACAGGGGGGCTCGACGGCGCCGAGTTCGCCCCGCGATGGCGATTATTCTGCCGGGCGGGGCGCCAACCGGCGAACTCAGGACCGCGCCCGGAACAGGGCCACGCTGGCCGTGAAGCCGTGGACGAAATTCCGGCCGCCGACCGGGCCGATCTCGCCCGCCGCGAAGAAGCCGGCGGCCGGGACGGGCTTTCCGAAGGCCGATTGCACGCAGCCGATGTCGTGGTTGGCGCTGCCGAACATGCGCATCCCTCGGCCATTGCACGAGAACAGCATGGCGCCCTGGTTCTCCGGGGCGCCCGTCCCGCCCACGCTGCGCTCGCGCATCAGGTGCAGCAGGTCCTCGCCGGCGGTCTGCGCATCGCGCACCAGGAACTGCACCGTCATCCCCACGCGGATCGAGCCGTCGCCGACGGCGATCGCGCCCTGCTGGGGGTCGATCCCCATCAGCCCGCGCACGAGGAAGTCGCCGCGTGAGAAGCTGCTCTTGCGCGGATCTATCGCCAGGCCGAGGAAGGGCTGGCGCGAGAAGAGCTCGCGTTCGTCCTCGGCGAGCGTGTTCATGGTCTCCATCAGCGCCTCGACCGCCTTCTTCGCGCCGAGCTTGGTCACGAAGTGTTCCTTGCAGCCCGTCACGACCCACGGCTTTCCGACCGGACGGCAGCCCTGGCTGACGATCGAACGCACTTCGACCTCGCCCTCGATCACGACGCCGACCGCGCCGGCTTCGACGATGCCGCGCTCGTTGAAGAGCAGGTTCTGTCCCGGACCGGAGCCGCCGCTGGCCATCCCGCCGATGCACTCGACCCCCGGGAGCTGGGTGTTGACGAGCTCGAGGTACTGGGTGGCGGGCATGGCGAAGGGATCGCCGAAGAGCAGCACGCTCGCGCGCGTCTTGTCGTGGATCTCGGGCATGCGCGAGAACGCCAGCGCGCCATCCTCGGTCTGCGCGACCTCGACCGTGAAGGGGCGCAGCTCGGTCTTGGGCAGCACCCCGGCCCAGAGCGCCAGCGCCGGGCCGCCCTCGACCTCGACGGTCGGGCCGACGATGCTCTCGCCCGTGCAGCCGATCACGTGCCGCGCGCCCGTGCGGTGGCCGAGTTCCTGCCCGAGATGCTCGATCGCGCTGCCGTGGTGGTGCGAGACGAACACGGCCAGCAAGTCGGGCCGGTAGCCGTGCAGACCGCGCAAGAGCTCGCGCGCCGCGCCCTCGATCGCGGCTTTGGCTTCGCTCTCGCGCGACAGCGCGCTGGAGAACAGGGGTGCCTGCATGAGCGGATCCTATACGAGCTTCTGGATGGATCCGAGATGACGCCAGCGCACGACCTCGGCCGCGGGGAAGGAGAAGTCGCGCTGCTTCACGTCGACGCCGTAGGTCGCCGTCTCCCGGATGTAGGGCTCGGGATCCGCTCCGGGTTCCGGTTGGTACACGTCGCAATCGTGCATCAGGACCTCGAACGGGCCGGCGCTGTCGAAGCGGCCGATGATCACCCGGCCCGAGCGCGTCTCGATCACCAGGTTCTGCCCGTGCGGGGCGGTGTGGATGGGCGCGCTCATGCGCTGGCCATCGTAGCGCCCGCGGGCGGGTTTTCGGGAATATACTTGACTAGTCAAGCACTCCTGCCGATACTGCCCCCATGAGCCGCAAGGGAACCGTCCAGGAAGCCATCCGCCAGGAGCGCCCGCTGCGCTCGCCGAGCCAGGAGGCCATGCTCGCGTTGATGCTCGCCGCCGAGGCAGTGCGCGCGCCCTTCGCCGCGCGCTTCGCCGAGGAGGAGGGGCTGACGCTGCAGCAATACAACGTGCTGCGCATCCTGCGCGGCGCGGGCCCCGCCGGCCTGCCCACGCTCGACATCGGCGAGCGCCTGATCGAGCGCACGCCGGGCGTGACGCGCCTCGTCGACCGCCTGATCGAGAAGAAGCTCGTGCAGCGCGAGCGCTCGGCCGAGGACCGCCGCCAGGTCTGGTGCAGCATCACGTCGCGCGGCAAGCAGCTGCTCGCGCGCTACGACGACGAGGTCGACGGGCTCGAGGAGCAGGCCTTCGGCTGCCTCGGCCCCGCGGAGCTGCGCACGTTCATCCAACTCGCGAACAAGGTTCGCAACCACCAACCCTGAAAAGGACGGTTCTCGCCATGAATTCGACTCTTTCCGCCACTTCATTGACGCGTCAAGCATCTCTCCCGATGCGCCTGCTCGAGAGCGCGCCCGGTCTCGGCGGACCGATCCTGCGCCTGGGCCTGGCCGTCGTGCTGTTCCCGCACGGCGCGCAGAAGCTGCTGGGCTGGTTCGGCGGCTACGGATGGTCGGGGACGATGGGCTTCCTGACCGGGAAGGTCGGCGTGCCGACGCCGGTCGCGGCGCTGGTGATCCTGATCGAGGCCTTCGGCCCGCTGCTCCTGCTGCTCGGCCTGCTGACGCGGCCCGTCGCGCTCGGCGTCATCGCGATCATGCTCGGTGCGATCTCGACCGTGCACCTGCCCAACGGCTTCTTCATGAACTGGACCGGCACGCAGGCCGGGGAGGGCTTCGAGTACCACCTGCTGGTGATCGCGATGGCCCTGGTGCTGCTCGTCAACGGCGGAGGTTCACTCTCGGCCGATCGGCGCATCACGAAGGGCGCGAGCGCTCGAGGATGACGCGCGCCCCGCGCTGGCGGGTGAAGTAGAGCCAGATCCACTCGAACATCACCAGCGCGCGGTTGCGGAACGAGATCAGGTAGAAGACGTGCACGAAGGCCCACAAGAGCCAAGCGGGGAGACCCGAGAACTCGAATCGTCCGAGGCGGGCGACTGCGGCCGAGCGTCCGATGGTCGCGAGCAGCCCCTTGTCGGTGTAGCGGAAGGGCAGCCCCGGCTCGCCGCGCAAACGCTGGAGCACGTTGCGTGCGGCGTGGCGTCCCATCTGCATCGCGCCCGGCGCCATCCCGGGCACGAGACCGTCCTTCCAGCGAACCGCGGCCGCGTCGCCGATGACCTGGACCTCCGGGTGGCCGGGGAGCGTCAGATCGGCTTCGACCGGGACGCGGCCGGCACGGTCGAGCTCGCAGCCGAGCGTGCGCACGAGCGGCGTGCCGGCGACGCCCGCGGCCCAGAGCACGGTCGCGGCCTCGATACGCGCGCCGGCGACGAGCACGCCCTGCGCATCGATCGCTTCGACGCGCGCGGAAAGGCGCACCTCGACGCCCATCTGCCGCAGCTTGCGCTCCGCGCTGCGCGCGAGGCCCTCGGGGAATGCACCCAGGAGGCGCGGCCCGCCTTCGAGCAGCAGGATGCGCGCGCTCTCCGGCCGGAAGCGGCGGAAGTTGCGCGCCATCGTCACGCGCGCGATCTCGACCAGTGCGCCGGCGAGCTCGACACCCGTCGGACCGCCGCCGATCACGACGAAGGTCAGCAGCGGCTTGCGCGCGACCTCGTCCTGCGCGCGCTCGGCGGCCTCGAAGGCGAGCAGGATTCGGCGCCGCACGTCGAGCGCGTCCTGGCAGTCCTTGAGCCCCGGCGCGAACTCGGCCCACTCGTCCTTCCCGAACCAGTGGCTCTGCACGCCGACGGCCAGGATCAGGTGGTCGTAGGCCAGCTCGCCGTCCTCGAGCAGGAGCTTCCGGCCCGCGACGTCGACGCTCTTCGCACGCGCGAGCAGCACGGTCGCGTTCTGCTGGTTGCGCAGCACGGCGCGCAGCGGGACGGCGATGTCGGTCGTCGCGAGGCCCGCGGTCGCGACCTGGTAGAGCAGCGGCTGGAAGAGGTGGTGGTTGTGCTGGTCGACGAGCGTCACGCGCACCGGCGCGCGCTTCAGTGCGCTGGCCGCCTGCAGGCCGCCGAAGCCGCCGCCGACGATCACCACGTGGGGCAGGCCGCCGTCCATGCGCGCCGAATCTAGCCTGCGACCCCGTGCGGCGAAAAATCCGTACCAGGGCTGAGCTCGCGGGCCGCGCCGGACCCTACCATGTCGGGATGAAGCTCGAGCCCTCCAAGTACATCTGGTTCAACGGCGAGCTCGTGCCCTGGGAGAAGGCGACCGTGCACGTGCTGACGCACTCGCTGCACTACGGTTCGGCCGTCTTCGAGGGCATCCGCGCCTACAAGACCGTGCAGGGCACGGCCGTGATGGGCCTGAAGGAGCACGTCGCGCGCCTGTTCGACAGCTGCCACATCGTGCACCTGCCGTTGCGCTGGAACGAGGACCAGATCTCCGAGGCGATCTGCGAGACCGTGCGCCAGAACAAGCACGACGCCTGCTACATCCGGCCGCTGGTCTATCGCGGCTACGGCGCCCTGGGCGTGCACCCGGGCGACAATCCGGTCGAGGTGGCGATCGCGACCTTCCCCTGGGACGGCCACTTCGCGGTCGACGGCCTGACGAAGGGCATCGACGTCGGCGTCTCGAGCTGGCGCCGCATGGCGCCCGACACGCACGCCGCGATGGCGAAGTGCGCCGGCAACTACGCCAACAGCCTGCTGATCGTCACCGAGGCCAGGGAGCACGGCTACCAGGATGGCATCGCGCTCGACATGAACGGCTACGTCTGCGAGGGCAGCGGCCAGAACATCTTCCTCTACGACGACGGCCGGCTGCTGACGCCGCCGCTCGGCGGTTCGATCCTGGGCGGCTACACGCGGCGCTGCGTGCTGCAGCTCGCGGGCGATCTGGGCATCCCGGTGGCGGAGCAGCTCGTCGCGCGCGAGCAGCTCTACACCGCGGAAGAGGTCTTCCTGTGCGGCACGGCGGCCGAGGTCATGCCCGTGCGCAGCGTCGACAAGCGCAAGATCGGATCGGGCGGTCGCGGGCCGGTGACGGAGAGGCTCCAGAAGCGCTTCTTCGCGACCGTTCGCGGCGAGCTCGAGGACAGGCACCACTGGCTGACGCCGGTGTAGGATCTATGTCGGAGATGCGACCCTCTCGCGACAGGGCAGCAACGTGGACGGCCGCCGCATGCGCGGTGTTCCTGTCGTGGATCGCGGCGAGCGCGTCCTCATGCCGGAAGTCCGAGGGCGATCGCTCGAATCCCCCGCAGACGAACGCCGCGGCGCAATCCGCCCGCGTCCCCTCGGTCGCCGAGCTCATGCAGCAGCTGCGAGACACTCGCCCCCAACCCACGCTCGAGGTTCGCCATGTTGCGGGACCCGCCACCGGCGTCGTCCTGGCGGCATTCAGCAACGGACTCGTGGTCCTGTCCGCGAATCTTCGAAGAGGCGGCCCTCCCTTTCGTTGCATTGCGGCCCCGGCAGGTTCGGTCGAACGTGCGCGCGATCGCATCCTCGACCGCGTGAAGCGCTATCCAGGAGAGCTCTCCGATGCGGGGCCGGATGCGTCGCTCAACAGGCTCTGCGTACTGTCGAGCGGCACGCGAACCTGTGTCTCCACCATGCACATGTCGTTCGGCGGGGAGCTGGTCCCCAGGAGCCCGATGACCCCGGAGTTTCAATCCCTGTGGCTCGACGTGTGCATGGAGGCGAATGCATTGGACTCCGGCGATCCAGGAGTCGCGCTGAACTCACTGGACGCACTCTTCGGCAAGTAGCCGACGCTGGTGCAGGGCGCGTTCAGCGCGGCGCGAGCCAGGTCCCCGCGAGCAGGTCCGGCAGACCGCGTGCCGGGCGCCAGATCGCGTACGCGGCACCCAGCCCCAGCAGCGCAAAGGCCACGAGCACACCGTCCCAGGCGGATCCGAAGGCCTGCGCGGGCACGAGCACGACGAGCAGCGGGCTCCAGGCACACAACGAACGCAGGCCGCAGCGCAAGCGGCCCGCCCTGCGTCCGCGTCCGTCGCGCAGGAGCATGCCGAACATGCGCAGCGTCGCGCCGCCGCGCAGGGCGATGCCCACGAGCACCGCGAGCGCGACCCAGACTCCAGTGAAGACACCGAACACGAACCGCTCCTTCGAGCGCGGATCGCCGAATACGCGTTCCATCTCGCCCGGTGGCCGCGCGTGCTTGGATTCCAGGCGCTGCTGCGCGTCCTTGATTTCCCGGGTGTCGACCGCCTGCACGGCCTGCTTGGCCTGCGCGTAGACCGAGCGCTCCGATTCGTCGAGACTTGCCTCGAAGTCCCCCGCTCCGGGCATGAGCGTGATCTGGCGCACCGCGATCTGGCGCGCGCGGATGTCGTCGGCGTCGAGTACCTCGTTCGTGATCGTGCTGCGGCCGGCGGCGAGATCCTGCAAGTAGACGTGACTCTGCTTGCGCAGGTCGTCGACGGCGCTCTTGAGGATCAGCGCCACGAATACGATGCCCGACAGGAAGCACAACAGGGCCGCGGCGATCGAGATCTGCACTACGCGCTGCTTGCGACCGACCTCGGCGCCCGACGTCTCGATCGTCGCCAGTGCCTTGCGCGCATCGGCAGCCGACGCGTAGGGCTCCCCGACGCCGAGGATGCGCTGGAAGATGGGCTCGGCGCCGCCAGGCAGCGAGCGCGGCAGCTGGCCGCCGACGGGCAGGAAGAGCGCGGCGGTGCGTCCGAGCAGCTCGCGCGCGTCGAGCGTGCTCTTCGCCGACGCGTCGAGGGGGACGTCGAGCAGGCGCACATTGCTCCAGCGGTCGATCCAGACCTGTTCGAGCGCGAATCGCTCCCCGGGCGCGTCGCGCTCGCTGCTTTCGAGCTCCTCCGCGAGGGTGGTCATGATCTGCAGTGTTGCAGGCCATTCGATGCGCTTGCGGGCGCTCAGCCACTCGATCAGGGTCGCGCCACCCGGGGCCTCGAAGACGTCGTGACGCAAGCCTCCGTGCTGGACGGAGCCGAGCCAGTGCAGGCGACCGCGGCGCGCGCTCTGGCGGCGCGCGGCGTCGAGCGGCAGGGGCTGTTTCTCGCCCGCGCACAACCACACGCGGCGCGAGAGCGCGGAGTCCTCGGCCTCGAGCAGGCGGCCGAAGGCCGTCTCGGCCACCAGGCCGCGCAGGCAGTAGCTGCCGATCGCCTCCGGCAGGCCCTGCGCGGGTAGCAGCGCGTGCTCGACGCGGATCTTCGCGCGGCGCGGCAGCGGGAAGGGCAGCGCGCGTTGCAGCACGCGCGTGCCGCTCAGGAACTCGTGCACGGCGCGCAGACCGTTCGAACGGCGCGCGGTCACGAAGAAGAGCGAGCGCACGATCCAAGGGATGAGACCCGCGAAGTTGCCCACGTTGATGCTGACCGTCGCGCTCGTCTGCACCGCGCCGGAGGAGATCACCAGGCTGCTGGCCAGCAGAGGCAGCGTGTAGATCAAGGCGCGCAGGGCGGCGCGCGGCAGCGAGCGCTCGAGGGTGCGGGCGTCCACCATGCGCAGGCCGAGCAGCCACTTCCCGGGCGTGGCGGTCCAGAGGCCCTCGAAGAATACGAAGTACAGGTAGCTCTGCAGCACGCTCCAGTAGGCGATCAGGCCCACCTGCAGCCGGTCGGTGTCGGGGTCCGACTGGAACGAGATCGACCAGAGTATCCCGATGAGCGAAGTCAGGACGACGCTCAGCAGCATCACGATCACGACGTCGGCGAGGTACGCGGCGAAGCGCCGCGGCAGCGTGCCGGCTTGGGCTTCGACGGCGAAGGGATGCAGCGCCTCGCGGAAGTCCCCGAGGTCCTCGTAGCGGTCGTCCGGGTCGCGCTGCATTGCGCGCAGCAGGACCTTCTCGAGCCCGCGCGGGATCTCCGGCCGGTGGACGCGCGGCCGCTCGGGCGGCTCGGAGAGGATGCGCGCGAGGACCTCGCCGAGGTTCGAGCCGCTGTAGGGCGCCTTGCCCGTCAGCAGCGCGTAGAGCGTCGCCGCGGCCGAGTACATGTCGCTGCGCTCGTCGACCTTGCGGCCCTTGACCTGCTCCGGGGCGGCGTAGAGCGGCGAGCCGAGGAACACGCCCGACTGCGTCAGCTGCACGTCGGTGTCGAGCGAGCGCGAGAGGCCGAAGTCGCCGATCTTGACGTGCCCGTCCTCCGCCACGAAGCAGTTCGAAGGCTTCATGTCGCGGTGCAGCACGCCGGCGTGATGCGCGGCGTCGAGTCCCTCGAGCAGCTCGATCGTCCATTGCACGGCCTGCCGCACAGGGATGCGCTGCCCCTTCTTGATCACCTGCTCGAGCGTCTCGCCGCGCACGAGCTCCATCGCGATCGCGGGCGAGCCCTCGAACTGGTGCGCGCCGTAGACGAACACGCAGCGCGCGTCGGAGATCGAGGCCGCGAGGACCGCCTCGCGCTGGAAGCGCCCAAAGGCCTCCTCGGAGGCGCACAGGTCCGCCGGCAGGACCTTCAGCGCGACTTCGCGGCCCGAGGGGACCTCGCGCGCGAGGTAGACGACCCCCATGCCGCCGCGCCCGAGCTCGCGCACGAGCTCGAAGCCGTCGACGGTGCGCGGGAGCGTGAGCCGCGGTCTGGGGGAAGGGCTTTCCAAGGGCGGGGGATTGTATGTCGGGGCTTGGAGGCGACACAAAGTATTGTCGTGCAAGGACTAGGGATCGATCTGCGAGAACATTGGGAGAACCTTGAAGGATCCCCTTGCCTGATTCCGTAGTGATATCATATAGATAGCTACTGTCGTTACGAACCCTTTCCGAGGAACCGCCCATGCAAGCCCGCAATCCCTCCCAAGAACGCCAAGTCCAGGCCATGTCCGGTGCCGGAATGCTCGTCCTGGAAATCCTGATCTTCGTCGGCGCGCTGATGCTCCTGATCCAGGGTGTGCGCGCCCAGGAGCCGACGCAGATCCTGACCGCTGTCGGAAGCTTCCTCGTCTGGGTCCTGCTCCTGCCCGGCTTCTTCATCGTCGAGCCCAACCTCGGCCGCGTGCTGGTGCTCTTCGGCAGCTACCGCGGGACCGTGCGCCAGGCCGGCTTCTACTGGACCAACCCCTTCACCTCGAAGAAGAAGATCTCGCTG
>Ga0315912_10003570_pt1 | contig 15378 bp, 11 predicted proteins | sample VfabasoilMG_FD_204469 | JGI IMG/M metagenome (GOLD analysis project Ga0315912, IMG submission 204469) | Garden soil microbial communities collected in Santa Monica, California, United States - V. faba soil | ecosystem: Environmental > Terrestrial > Soil > Garden | place: USA: California... | reverse complement strand
CGGTGCGTTGGACACCGCGAGCCGCTCGGGCGACACCAGCAGTTGCACGAAGGTGCTCGCGAGCATGCAGGCGATCACCGCCACCAGCGCGCCGTAGAAGGTCGCGCGCGGCACGTTGCGCTCGGGATCGCGCACCTTGGCATTGGGCACGGTCGCGGCCTCGAAGCCCAGCACGGCCCACAGCGTGATCGCGGCCGCCCCGCTGATCGAATCGGGCACGAACTCGGTCGCGCGCACGGCGGCGACGGCGGGACTGGGATCGTTCACGAGCAGGGCCGCGCCGACGATCAGCACGAGCAGCATCGGCAGCAGCTTGAGCACGGTGGTGACGACCTGCACCGACCCGCCCGAGCGCACGCCCAGGAGGTTCACCAGGGTGAGCGACCAGATCAGCGCGAGCACGGCCGCGGTCGAGGCCAAGGTGCTGGAGGCGAGCACCGGGAACACCTGGCTCAGGTACGACACGCTGCCCACCGCGATGGCGGCATTGCCCACCCAGATCGAGATCCAGTAGCCCCACACCACGACGAACGCGACGAACGGGCCGAACGCGGCATGCGTGTAGGCATAGGGTCCGCCGACACCGGGCATGGCGCGCGCCATGGTCGCGAACACGTGCGCCAGCAGCAGCGCGCCGCCAGCGGTCAGCACCCAGGCCGGCAGGCTGTTCAAGCCGTACGGGGCCAGCGCCGCCGGCGCCATGAAGATGCCGGTGCCGATCATGCTGCCCACGACCAGCGCCGTGCACATCCAGGGTCCCATCAACGGGGCATCGGCCGATTCGCGTGCTTCGGACATGGGTGGCGCCTGTGCGGACGGGACGCCCGATCATGCGCCAGTGCACGGGGGGTACCGCAAGTCGATCCGGATTCGATGCCGCGCCGCGCGGCGCTCAGCTCACCAGGGTGCCGCGGAACCTGCCGCGGTAGGCGCCGGGCGAGATGCCGTAGCGCGCGCTGAAGGCGCGATGGAAGGCGCGCAGGCTGCCGAAGCCGAGCGCATCGGCAGTGCGCTCCACGCTCGCGCGCGGCAGCAGCAGGCGCTGGCGCGCCTCGTCCAGGCGCAGTTCGGCCAGGTACTGCGACGGCGGGCATCCGAACGCGGCCTTGAAGCGCCGGTTGAACTGGCGCACGCCCAGGTTCGCCCGGTCGGCGAGTTCCTCGACGGTGAGGTCGCGATGCAGGTTCTCCAGCATCCAGGTCGCGAGCTCCGCGAGGGGACCGCACGCGCGCTGCTGGAATCGCAGGGGTTCGGAATACTGCTGCTGGCCGCCATCGCGCTTGAGGTGCACGACGAGTTCGCGCGCGGCCGCGAGCGCCACGGCCGCGCCGTGGTCCTCCTCTATCAGCGCGAGTGCGAGATCGACGCCGGCACTGATGCCGGCCGAGGTGTAGTACGGCCCGTCGCGCACGAACAGGGCGTCGGCGTCCACGGTGAGTTCGGGGTGGCGGCGCTGGAGGTCGTCGGCGAAGCGCCAGTGCGTGGAGACGCGACGCCCTGCGAGCAGGCCGGCCTGCGCCAGCGCATACACCCCGGTGCATACCGTCGCGAGTCGACGCGTGTCGCGCGCACGTGCCTGCAGCCAGGCCGTCAGTTGCGGTCCGCCCGCGCCCATGCGCAGCCCGGCGCATCCGGGCAGCACGAGGGTGTCCAGTGGCGGGGACTCGTCGATCGCGTGGTCGGGCGTGATGCACAGCCCCGATTCGCTCCGGAACGGTTGCCGGGTCAGCCCGATCACGCACAGCTCGTAGCGCGGATCCCCGTTGCCCTGCGCAGCCACGAACGACTCCATGGGGCCGACCATGTCGAAGGCATTGCACTGGTCGAATCCGAGGAAGCCGATACGCCGGCAGGCGCGTGCCGACGAGGCCACGGTGGCTGGCATCAGCGAGGTCGGGTCGTGCCCTGCGTCCAAGGTTTGCCCTCCTGGGCGCCGTTGCCCATCCGCGCTGCGCCCGCACGCATTGTCACACCGCCCAGCCCGCGCTGCCCGTGCCGGAAGGGACGTATCGTGATCCTGCTCACAGGTGCAACGCCGACGGCACGCGGAGAATGGCAGGGCGACGCGTTATGCTCGCGCGCACCATCGATCCTTCAGGGGGACCGACCATGCTGGCGAAGCTGTTCACCGCGCTGCTCGCGGCCTGCGTCCTGTTGCCGACACCGCCCGCGGTCGCCGGCGAGACCGATCCCTCACCCCCCTGGCCGCTGTGCGGACGGATCGGCGCGAACCCGCCGCAGGGCTGGAACGAGACGCAGGGTTGTCCGTCGTCGCGCTTCGGCAATGCGGCCCATGCCGACCTGCCGTTCTCCTCGAGCTTCGGCCCGCGCCCGCTGTATTCGGGCGACGACCGCTATGACTTCCATCGCGGCATGGACCTGGCGGCACCCATCGGCACGCCCATCTTCGCGATCAGCGACGGCCTGGTGCAGATCGCCGGCGTCGATTCGGGCTACACGGACCCGGTGATCAAGATCCGGCATTTCCGTCCCGGTCGGACATCCTGCGCCACGGTCGGCTGCTACTACAGCCTGTACCTGCACGTGAACGATTGGGTGGTGGCCGCGGGCACGAACGTCACCAAGGGCCAGCTGATCGGCCACACCGGCGCCAGCAGCGCGAGCAATTTCGCGCACCTGCATTTCGAGGTGCGCGACGCGCCGGCGAACGACGTGAACTCGGCCTGGTCGCGCGACGCCGTGCACCCCCTGCGCGTGCTGCCCTACGACGCCCCGAACGACACCGTGGTCGCCTTCGGCACGGTCGATACCTCGAACGCGAATGCCACCACGGCCTCGGTCACCGTCGACAGCAACCGCTACGACCTCGATGCCGTCGAAGTACGCGTGTTCGACGCCAACCACGTCGAAATCCCGCAGCCGGGCAGCACGCCCGACGCGCGCGGGTACTACGTGCTGCCGCCGTTCTTCGATCTGGAACTGCAGAACTTCCAGTACAGCCACAAGGACTCCACGGCATTCCCCTGGTCGAGCTACGGCGTCGGCGGGGCGAACGAATGCCCGTACGCGCTCGACCATGGGGCGAGCTACGACGAGAACGTGCACATGGACCGCCCCTGGCCGGCGGACTACCACGACGGCCTGTTCAACGGCATCCACGTGGGCACGAAGAAGTACTGGCCGAGCGACGTGGGCCGCTACTGGCTGCGCACGGAGTTCCTGGCCCTGCGCGGGCCCGCGGCGTGCCTGGAAGCCACGGCGCGGTTCGCCTCGGGCGACACCGCCACGAGCGAGTGGGGCCAGTGCCGGCCGAACCAGGCGCCGACGGCCGTGATCGCCTCGAGTTGCACGAACCTGTCCTGCAACTACTCGGGCAGCGGCAGCAGCGATCCGGACGGCACGATCGCAGGTTACGCCTGGACGTACGGCGACGGGGGCACCGGCACCGGCGCCAGCACGAGCCATGCCTATGCCGCCGCCGGAACCTACACCGTCGGCCTGACGGTGACCGACAACCAGGGCGCGACGGCCAGCACCTCGCGTTCGATCACCGTGCAGGCCCCCGCCCCGGCGATCAGCGCGAGCGTGAGCGCGAACGGCAAGCGCAACCAGATCACCGTGGCCTGGACCGGCGCCACCGGCACGAAGGTCGACATCCGCCGCAATGGTGCGCTCCTGGTGAACACGAAGAACACCGGTTCGTACAACGATCGCGCCGTGGTGAAGGGCAACCGCTACGCGTACAAGGTGTGCCAGCCGGGTTCGACCACGGCGTGCTCGAACGAGGCCGTGATCGACCTGTAGGTCGAAGCCCGAGCGTCGTACCGTCGAAGCCATATAGGAGCGCGCTTCAACGCGCGATCTTTTCGGCGCGCCTCGTCGCCGGGCAAGATCGAAAAGATCGCGCGCTGAAGCGCGCTCCTACGGCGCACCGGGGTGCGCCCCGCGCGGATTTCAACACATCCCCGCGACCACCTCCGCCAGCGCCATCGACGAGGTCAGCCCCGGCGACTCGATCCCGAACAGGTTCACCAGGCCCTGTTGTCCGTGCTCAGCCGGTCCCTGCACCAGGAAGTCCGCCGAGGGCGCGCCCGGTCCGACGAGCTTCGGACGCACGCCCACGAAATCGGGCAGCAGGTCCTCGTCGTCGAGCTCGGGCCACCAGTCGCGGATCGCCTCGGCGAACGCGGCGCGCTGGCTGTCGTCGAAGCCGTAGTCGGGTTCGGGCACCCAGCGCACGTCGGGTCCGAACCGGCAGTGGCCGGCCATGTCCAGGCCCAGGTGCACGCCGAGCCCGGCCGACGTGGGCATGGGATAGATCAGGCGCTTGAACGGCGAGGCGCCGTTGCGCCGATAGTAGTGGCCGACCGCGTAGTACTGGGTCGGGATGCGTTCCGCCGGCATTCCCTCGACCTGCTTCGCGAGCGCGATCGCACCCAGGCCGGCGGCGTTCACCACATGACGGCAGCGGATGCCGTCGCCGCCCTCGCTCTGCACCTGCCACAGGTCGTCGGCGCGCCCAACACGCGCGATCGTGGTGTTGCACAGCACCTGCCCGCCCGCGCGCTCGACGTCGGCGAGCAGCGCCATCACCAGTTCGGGCACGTCCACGATGCCCGAACTGGGCACCTCCAGCGATGCGGCACAGCCCACGGCGGGTTCCAGCGCCTCGGACTCCTCGCGCGTGCGCCAGTACGCCTCGACCCCGTTTCGCGCCGCGCGCGCGAGCAGGTCGCGCAACGCCGGAAGTTCCTCGTCGGTGCCCGCCACGACGAGCTTGCCCAGCCGCCGGTGCGGCACGCCGCGCGCCTGGCAGTACGCGTACAACAGGTCGCGCCCGCGCACGCAGCAGCGCGCCTTGAGCGAACCCGGCGGGTAGTACAGCCCGGCGTGGATGACACCGGAATTCCGGCTGGAGATGCCCTCGCCCGCGCGTTCCTCCGATTCCACCACCAGCACTTCGCGGCCGGCGCTGGCCAGTGCGCGCGCGATCGAGAGGCCGACCACGCCCGCGCCCACGATCACCACGTCGATATCCGGTGCTGCGCTCATCGCATCGCGTTCCCTGCCCCAGGTTGTCGAGTCCGGCCCGCACCGCGACCGGAACAGCCGGAACTCTCGGTCCAAACGCCGGCGACGTCAACGGCAGGCGCGTGCGGCGACGCGCGCCGTCGACGACAATGCCCGCCGACCGCGAGCGAGGCCCCCTGCATGAACCCACCCCCCGATTTCCGCCCGCACGCGCTGGCGCCCGATGCCACCACGCTCGACCCGGACCATCCGGTCAACGCGAACCTGCGCGACCGCGGCATCGGCCTGGTGCCGAACCGGGTGTCGATCGACCTCGAACGCGGTTGCGCGACGCTCGCGCCCGCCGCCCTGGTCGCGTTCGTGTGCGTGCCACTGGGCTGGCACGTGATCGACGACGGTCGACGCACGCTCCTGCTCGATCCCGGCGGCGCGGTGCAGGTCAACCTCTCGCGCATCGCCACCCCCTCCGACGGCGTGGTCGGCGTGCTCGACGCGATCGAGGCGGAGGCCCGCGCGAGCTATCCGTCGCCGGAATTCATGCGCATCAGCGAGGGCCGCATCAGCGCGCTGGGCGTGCGCGGCATCGCCGACGGCGGCGAGCCGATCGAGCAGTACCACCTGCTGCTGCCGGTCCCGGGCGCCGAGGCGGTCGTGCGCGCACGCGTGACGAGCACGCCCGCGCGCAGCCCGCAGGCCTGCAATCTCGCGCAGCTGATCCTCGAGTGCATCGAGTTCCCGCGGGATTCCGCGTGATCTTGCGCGCACGTCGTCCGCGCCCATCGCCTGTACGCGGACGATCGCGCCGGGAGGCGGGCCTCAGGGCTGCGGCAACACCGTGATCCCGCGCTTCGCCTTGTCCTCCGCCACCAGCGCGCGCACGTCCGCGAGCAGCTTGCGCGCGTCGTAAACGATGCCGTCCTTGATCGTGTAGCGCACGCCGCCGACGCGGCGCAGGGTGTTGTCCGCGCCCAGGCGGATGTGGCCGGTGCCGTACAGCACCTTGAGGTTCGCGAGCGGGTTCTCGTCGAGCACGGCGAGGTCGGCGTACTTGCCCGCCTCCACCGATCCGATGCGATCGTCCGCGCGCAGGACCTGCGCCCCGTTCAGCGTAGCCGCGCGCAGTACCTCGAGCGGGTGGAAACCGGCCTCGCGCAGCAGTTCCAGCTCCTGCACCGTGCCGAAGCCGTAGAGCTGGTAGATGTAGCCCGAATCCGACCCCACGGTCACGCGGCCGCCTCGGTTCTTGTAGTCGTTCACGAACGCCATCCAGCGCCGGAAGTTCTCGCGCCAGGCGACTTCGTCCTCCGTGCTCCAGTCGAAGAAGAAGCTGCCGTGGTGGTCGCGGTTGGGCGTGTAGAACTCCCACAGCGAGGGCAGCGTGTACTGGTCGTGCCAGTCGGCGCGTCGCGCGCGCATCACGTCGCGCGCCGCGATGTAGATGTTGAAGGTGGGATCGAGCGTGAAGTCGAGCTTCAGCAATTCCCCGATCACCTCCTCGTAGCGTTTGCTGCCCTTCGTCGACGCCTGCGCCCACAACCGCCCGGCCTGGCCGAAGCGGTCGGCCTCGTTGTTGTAGTTGTAGGCCGCCGGGTAGTCCTGCACGATGCGGTCGTCGAACAGCGCCTCGGGCAGTCCGTACCAGTGCTCCATCGTGGTCAGGCCCCAGCGTGCGGTGGTGAGCACGTTCACGCGCGCCACGTCGAGCTGCGCGTGGTGGCAGGCGCTGCCCATGCCGAGCTTCTTCATCTCGTCGAATGCCGCCTCGAGCACGTCGGGGCGGTAGCCGAAGCACTTCACGCCAAGCGCGCCCTTGGCCTTCATGCCGCGCACCCACTGGCGACCTTCCTCCGGCTTCGTCATCGGCGCCTCGCGGCCCATGCCGAAGAACACGTAGGGGAAGATGCGCGGCGCGGTGATCTCGTTCCTCTCGCTGCGGCGCTGCTCGCCGACGCACCAGTCGATGCCGTTGCCGCAACCCGGGTCACGGATGCTGGTGATGCCGTGGCCGAGCCACAGCTTGTAGACGTAGGTGGCCGGCGTGCCCTGCTCCTCGCCGCCGATGTGTCCGTGCAGGTCCACGATGCCCGGCATCACGTAGTGGCCCGTGAGATCCATCTCCCTGCCGCCCGGCGCGAGCTTCGGCCGGCCCTCCGCCGCGATCGGCGCGCCGGGCGCGCCGACCGAGGCCACGCGCACGATGCGGTTGCGCTCGATCACCACGTCGGCCGGACCGAATGCCGGGCTGCCGGTGCCGGAGATCACGGTCACGCCGCGCAGGATGAGCTGCGCATACGGGCCGTCGCCTTCGGCGCGCGCGGGAGCCGGTGCCACGCCCTTCGTCGGTTCTGGCGCAGCGAACACCGGCGCGGATGCCGCGGGGATCGCGATGCCGAGCACGAGGCCGATGAGGGGTTTCGCGATTCGCATGGCAGGCCGATCCGGTGGGGAAAGTGGCAATAATGCCGCATCCGGCCCGGGCCGAACGACGTAATGGCAGAAATGGGCGCCGACCACTTCCAACTCCTGACGCACTGGCACCTGGACGCGCCACGCGGCCGCGTCTGGGCCGTGCTGCGCCGGCCCGAACGCTGGCCGCGCTGGTGGCGCTACGTGGCATCGGTGCAGGAACGCGCGCCAGGGGACAGCGCCGGCATCGGCGCCCGCCACGGCGTGCACTGGACCTCGAAGCTGCCCTACTCGCTGACCCTGGAGACCGAAGTCGTCGAACTCCAGACGCCCACGCGCATCCGCGTGCGCGCGCACGGGGACCTCGAAGGCGAGGGCCTGTGGGAGCTGCGCGACGAGGGCGCCGGTACCGCCGTCGACTACACCTGGCGCGTGACCCTGGACAAGCCGTGGATGCGCCGGCTCGCGCCGCTGATGCGACCCGTGTTCGAGTGGAACCACCATGCCGTCATGGCCGCGGGCGAGCAGGGTCTCGCCGCCTACCTCGCGCGCGGGGACGACGCCGCCAGCTGACCCGGCCGATCGACCATCACCGTGCTCGACGCGCGCCACTCCCGGCGATGCGCCCGGATCGTTTTGTAGGAGCGCGCTTCAGCGCGCAATCTTTTCGATCCCGCCAGGTGCTGGTCCAAGGCGAGAAGATCGCGCGTTGAAGCGCGCTCCTACGGAACGACCGGGATGCTGGGCAGGATCTGGCCTGCAATCAGCGACCTGGCGATCGACTCAAAGGCCGAGTGCCGCCAGCAGTTGCGCCGACGTCCGGAACTGCCCGGCCGCGATGCCCTCGATCTCCGCCTTCATCGCGCGGTTCAGCGGCGCCGCCACGCCATGCGCCGTCGCCAACCGCACCACGGCCCCGCACAACGCATCGATCTCCGTCGTGCGCCCCGCCACGCGATCGTCGTACATCGACGAGCGCGCAGCCGGATCGATCGCGACCATGCGCTTGGCGAGGACGCGGAAGATCGGCGTCGGCAAGCGCAGCAGGTGCGGTATCCAGGCTGGCTTCACCGGCGTCACCTGAGCCGGCGCGATGCCGGCGACGGCGAGCACGCGCAGCGTTTCGTCCTGCAGCGCCGCCAGCGCCCGGCGAAAGCCGCGATCCAGCAGTTCCTCGCGCAGCGGCACGCCGGCGAGCGCATTGATCGGATTGTTGAGGTTGAGCAGCAGCTTGCCCCATTGCACCGCACGGATGTCGTCGCTCAGCACCAGCGGCAGCCGAGCGCGATGGAACGCGTCCAGCCACGCCGACGTGGTCGCGCAGCGCGCCGCCGCCAGTTCGCCACTGGTGGTGCGGTGCACGACGCCGGGGGACTCCTGCACCACGTTGTACGGCACCATGCCGGCGATCACCTCGAGCGCCGGTGCGGCCTCGGTGATCGCCTGCGCGTTGTCCACGCCGTTCTGGAACGAGATCACGGGCGTGCGTGCGGGCAGCCACCGCCCCAGGTCCAGGGCCGCCTCGCGCGTGCCGGTGCTCTTCACGGTGAGCAGCACGAGTCGCGGCTCGATGCCGCCGGCCAACCCGGTATCGGCGTGGACGGCACCGGCCTCGAGGGTCGATCGGGAACCGTCCAGTTCGGTGATCCGCATGCCCTGCGCACGCACGGCGTCCACCACGCGCGGTCGGGCGATGAGCGTCACCTGCTGGCCGGCCGCGGCGAGGCGCGCACCCAGGTACTGCCCGATGGCGCCGGCACCGTAGACCAGCACGTCGGTGCGAACAGGGTCTGGCACGGGGAATCCTGGGGCTTGCCGGGCAATCCGCATCATAGTCCCGGCAGGTTCTGTCGTCCCGACGGACCGGAACGAGGACCCCGCGATCCCCCCAGTGGGGCACAATCGCGTCCCCGCCATCGGCCCGCCGCCCCATGTCCCTGCTGCAACTGATCTCGGTCGACTATTCCGTCGGCGGCCCGCTGCTGCTGCAAGGCGTCGACTTCGCGCTCGACCGGGGCGAGCGCGTGTGCATCGTCGGACGCAACGGTGCCGGCAAGTCCACCCTGCTCGGACTGCTCGCGGGCGATCGCAAGGCGGACGATGGCGAGGTGCGCCGCCAGGGTGGCGTGCGCGTCGCGAAACTGGCGCAGGAGGTCCCGGCGTCGGTGACCGGCTCCATCTTCGACGTGGTGGCCGAGGCCTTGGGCGAAATCGGCGCGCTGCTCGCGGATTTCCACCACCTGATCCACGAACCTCCCGACGCGCCGGGCCATGCGCAACGACTGGGCGAGGTGCAGTCGCGCATCGAGGCGATGCACGGGTGGGACCTCGACCGGCGCGTCGAACGCGTGCTGACGAGGTTGGGCCTGCCGGAAGAGGACGAGTTCTCCACCCTCTCGGGCGGCATGAAGCGGCGCGTGCTGCTCGCACGCGCACTCGTGCTCGATCCCGACGTGCTGCTGCTGGACGAGCCCACGAACCACCTCGACCTCGACGCCATCGAGTGGCTGGAAGGCCTGCTGCTCGGCTTTCCCGGCAGCGTCGTGTTCGTCACCCACGACCGTCGCTTCCTGCGCGCGCTCGCCACCCGCATCGTGGAGATCGACCGCGGCCGCCTCACCAGCTGGCCGGGCGACTACGACAACTACCTGCGCCGGCGCGAGGAACGCGCGCATGCCGAGGCGCTGGAGAACGCGCGCTTCGACAAGCGCCTGGCGGAGGAGGAGGTCTGGATCCGCCAGGGCATCAAGGCCCGTCGCACCCGCTCCGAGGGTCGCGTGCGCGCGCTCGAGGCCATGCGGCGCGAACGCGCGGCGCGGCGCGAGCGCACCGGCAGCGTGCGCATGCACTCCGCCGATGCGGGCAGTTCGGGGCGCAAGGTGGTCGACGCGGATGCGGTGACCTACGCGATCCCCGGGCGCACCCTGGTGCGCGAGTTCTCCACCACCGTGATGCGCGGCGATCGCATCGGGCTGATCGGGCCGAACGGCTCGGGCAAGACCACGCTGCTGCGCCTGATGCTTGGCGAACTGGCGCCGCAGTCGGGCAGCGTGTCGCTCGGCACGAACCTGCAGATCGCCTACTTCGACCAGCATCGCTCGCAACTCGACGAGACGGCGACCGCGCTCGACAACGTGGCCGACGGCGCCGACACCATCGAGGTGGGCGGCGTGCGCAAGCACGTGCTGGGATACCTGCAGGACTTCCTGTTCTCGCCCGACCGCGCGCGCGCGCCCATCACCGCGCTTTCGGGCGGCGAGCGCAACCGCCTGCTGCTCGCGCGCCTGTTCGCGCGGCCGTCCAACCTGCTGGTCATGGACGAGCCCACGAACGACCTCGACATCGAGACCCTGGAACTGCTCGAGGAGCTGCTGGCCGCCTACGCCGGCACGCTGCTGCTGGTTTCGCACGATCGTGAGTTCCTCGATCGCGTGGTGACCAGCACGCTGGTGCTGGAAGGCGACGGACGGATCGGCGACTACGTGGGCGGCTACAGCGACTGGCTGCGGCAGCGGAGCACGTCGCCGGCGCCCGACGCCGACGCGCCCGCTCCGCGCGAGGACGCGGCAGCGTCTGTCGCCAGCGTCTCCGCGGTCACGCCGGCGAAGCGCCGCATGAGCTACAAGGACGTGCGCGAACTGGAGGCGTTGCCGCTCCGGATCGAAACGCTGGAGTCCGAGATCGCGGCATTCACCGCGCGCATGCAGACGCCGGCGTTCTTCCAGATGGACGGCCGCGAGATCGCGCGCGAGCAGGAGGCGTTCGCCCGGCTGCAGCATGAACTGGAGGCCGCGTACGTGCGCTGGCAGGAACTCGAATCCCACGGATGAGGCGCAGCCCCGCCCGGAACCGGCGCGGCGTGGACGGCAACGACGCTGCCGGAACGACGGACGCCGCAGCCGCACCGCTCGCTGCGGCGCGCTGGCACGTCTATGTCCTCGAATGCCTGGATGGCAGCCTGTACACGGGCATCGCGATCGACGTCGAGGCGCGCTTCCAGGCCCATCTCGCGGGCAAGGGCGCCCGCTACACGCGCGCGCGCCCGCCGCGTCGCGTCCTCGCCCGCTTCGTGTTCGCGGACCGCGCCGCCGCGACGCGCGCCGAGTACGCGATCAAGCAGCTCGGCCTGAAGGCCAAGCGCGTGCTCTGCGACGGTGGCGATCCCCTCGCGCTGGGCATCGATCCCGAGCGCTGGCAACCCGTCAACTGAGCCCATCCGCAACCAATTAGGTACGCCCCGGTCCGGATGCCGACACGCCCCCTACCTTTGCAGGCGCGCGCTTCGGCGCGCAATCTTTTCACCCGATCGCGTCTAAGTCCCAAAAGATCGCGCGCTGAAGCGCGCTCCTACGAAGGGTCCCGCCGACTGTGCAAATTCGATGACGCGGGTCCTACTGGAGCAACGACTGCATCCACGGCAGCAACCGCTGCACCGTCGGCCCCGGGTCGCGCATCCAGGTGAAGTGGTCGGCCTTCTTCCGTTCATGCTCGCTGGCGGCGATCTCGTGCCGGGCCTGCGCACCGCGCGGCATCTTCCCGAGCAGGTGGTCGAGGCCGGCGGGCGGCACGTACTGGTCCTGTTCGAAATGCGCCGCGAACACGGGATGCGTGACGCGCGCGAGCGCGGCCTCGACGTCGTGCGGGACGCTCGCCAGTCGGTAATCACCGCTCAGGCCCGTGCCCACCCATTCGCGGATCACCCCGCGCGCCTCGCGCGCGCCGAAGCCGATGCTCTCGCCCGGCAGGTAGCCGAACACCACGCTCAGCCACCGGAACGTGGCGAACACGGCGAGCACGGGGATGCGACGCCACCCGGGGAAGCACCGCCACCAGGGCTGGCCGCCCGCGACGATGGCGAGTCCCGCGTACTGCCCGGGATCGAGCGCCAGCGCGATGGCCGCGATCTGGCAACCGAGGCTGTGGCCACCGATCACCCACCGCGTACCGGGCTGCGCCTGCACGAGTGCCGCGCGACTGATCCAGAGGTCGTCGAGCAGTTCCCGATAGCGCCAGTCGCAGCCGCGCGACGCGCGCCACGTGCTGGTGCCGTTGCCGCGAAACTCGTGCAGGGCCACCGCGATGCCGGCGCGCGCGAGCGCGTTGGCCAACGGCGCATACTTGCGCGCCGGCACGCCGAGCGCCGGCACCCAGAGCAGGCCGATCGGCGCCGCCGCAGGGCCGTGCACGGCCAGTTCGCTGCGATGGCCATCGGGCGACTGCAGGTCGAGCACCCGCGGCTCCGATGGCGCGACGGTATTCACATCGTTCATGGCAGGCATCGATCCGAAGGGGCCCGGGGAATGGTCGGGCATGGTGCCATACGATCGCGCGGTGAGCGGGGGGGGGTGGCGAGCCGCCCGGCGTACCGCGGCATCGCGGGCTGGAGTACGCGCACGGTGCGCTCTCCGGCGCTTCGCGATCATCGGGGCGCCCGGGCCACGCAGAGCGCCCGCGGCGCACGCCGCGCTACGGGGCCACGATTCATGTACGGGGTGGGGGCGCGTTCCTGTCTCTCCGCTACACTCGATCGGTCCGTCCGCAGGGAGTCGCCACCATGAAAGTACGCGCCGCCGTCGCCCATCGCGCGGGTGCCCCGCTCAGCATCGAGACCGTGGACCTCGACGGACCGCGCGCGGGCGAAGTGCTGGTCGAGATCAAGGCCACGGGCATCTGCCATACCGACGAATTCACGCGCTCGGGCGCCGACCCCGAGGGCCTGTTCCCCGCCATCCTCGGACACGAGGGCGCGGGTGTCATCGTGGACGTGGGCGCGGACGTGAAGTCCGTGCGCAAGGGCGACCACGTGATCCCGCTGTACACGCCCGAATGCCGCGAGTGCGAGTACTGCCTCAACCCCAAGACGAATCTGTGCCAGGCGATCCGCTCGACGCAGGGCCAGGGCCTGATGCCCGACGGCAGCAGCCGCTTCTCGCTCGACGGCACGCCGCTGTTCCACTACATGGGCACGTCCACGTTCGCGAACTACATCGTGCTGCCCGAGATCGCGGTCGCGAGGATCCGCCCCGACGCCCCGTTCGAGAAGGTCTGCTACATCGGCTGCGGCGTCACCACCGGCATCGGCGCGGTGATCTGGACGGCGAAGGTCGAAGCGGGCGCGAAAGTCGTCGTGTTCGGCCTGGGCGGCATCGGCCTGAACGTGGTGCAGGGCGCGCGGCTCGCCGGCGCGTCGATGATCGTGGGCGTGGACCTCAATCCGGCCCGCCGCGGGCTGGCCGAGAAGTTCGGCATGACGCACTTCGTGGATCCGAACGAGGTCGAGGGCGACCTCGTGCCCTACCTCGTCAACCTCACGCGCGGCGGCGCCGACTACAGCTTCGAATGCATCGGCAACGTCAAGGTCATGCGCCAGGCGCTGGAGTGCTGCCACAAGGGCTGGGGCACCTCGATCATCATCGGCGTGGCCGGCGCGGGACAGGAGATCTCCACCCGCCCGTTCCAGCTCGTCACCGGGCGAAACTGGCGCGGCAGCGCGTTCGGCGGCGCGCGCGGGCGCACCGACGTGCCGAAGATCGTGGACTGGTACATGGACGGCCGCATACAGATCGATCCCCTGATCACGCACCAGCTGCCGCTGGAGCGCATCAACGACGGCTTCGACCTGATGCACCGGGGCGAGTCGATCCGGAGCGTGGTGGTGTATTGACGTCGGGTGGCCAGGTGCGTCCGGGACGCACCCTACGACGCCGCGCATCGTGCGTCTCGGCCCCCCTAACGGGACGTAGGGTGCGTCTCGGACGCACCACCCTCGCCTACGCCACCCGATTCCTCCCACCCCGCTTCGCCGCATACAGGCGCGCATCCGCGACCGTGATCATGCGGTCGGGATTGGTTTCCGCCCCGCGCACCGCCACGCCGATGCTGACGGTGACCGCGAGCCCCTCGGCGATGTCCCGCCACGGCTCGCGTGCGACGCGTTCGCGCAGGCGCTCGGCGCGGGCGCGCGCGGCGTCGATCTCGTCCACCGGCAGCGCCACCGCGAACTCCTCGCCTCCGAAACGCGCCACCAGCGCGTCGGCGAACTCCTCGCGCAGCAGTTCCGCGAAGCGCTGCAGCACGCGGTCGCCGACGTGGTGCGAATGGTTGTCGTTGATCTGCTTGAAATGATCGAGGTCGAGCAGCAGCACGGCCGGGCCCGGGTGCCCGTCGCGATGCCCGGCCCCGACCAGCTCGTCGAAACGCTGGTCGAAGTGCCGGCGGTTGAACACGCCGGTGAGCCCGTCCTCGCGCGCGAGCCGCTCCAGTTCGAGCGACTTGAGCTCGAGCTGGCCGAGCAGTTCGGTGTTCTCGCGGTCGCGCTCGGCGATCACGGCCATCTCGTGCGCGAGCTTCTGGGTCTGCTCGGCCACCAGGCGCTTGAGCTCCACGCTGCGCCGCTGGAGGTTCGCGGTGCGGCGCTGGAACACGACAACGACGAGCGCCACGGCGAGCAGGAACAACGCCGCGAGCACGCCCGGCCGCTGCCAGGCCGCCGGTTCGATCGAGAACTCGAAGCGCGCGGGCGTGGGGCTGAGCGCGCCATTCCCGAATCGGGCGGCGAGCTCCAGCGCATACTCGCCCGGCGGCAGGTTGGTCAGGCGCACGCTGCGCTCGCTGCCGATGTGCTCCCATCGCTCGTCCAGGCCCACGACGCGATACGCGTTGTCGATCAGCCCCTGGCGCGAGAGCGCGATGGCGGCGAACTGGACGGCGAGCGTGTGGCGACCCGGCGGCAGGACCACGCGCTCGTCGTGCGACTGGTCCTTGTCGTCGATGGTCACGCGGTTGAGCACGATGCGCGGGGGCTCGGGCGGCCGCTCGTCGATCTCGTTCGGATCCACCAGGGCCACGCCGCGCGCCGTCGCGAACCACAACTGTCCCGAATCCAGGCGCAGCGCCGCGGGCTGCGAGCCGCCGTTGCACTGGTTCGAGGGCATGCCGTCGTCGCGCGTGAACAATCGACCCGCGAGGCGCGCTTCGGGC
>Ga0315912_10003569_pt1 | contig 15378 bp, 26 predicted proteins | sample VfabasoilMG_FD_204469 | JGI IMG/M metagenome (GOLD analysis project Ga0315912, IMG submission 204469) | Garden soil microbial communities collected in Santa Monica, California, United States - V. faba soil | ecosystem: Environmental > Terrestrial > Soil > Garden | place: USA: California... | reverse complement strand
TCATACACCGAACGGCGCCGAGCGGTAATCGCGGGGCGCCGTTCGCATCCTCATATTGTGCCGCCCGCCGGCAGGAGCAAGCAAGCCGGAGGCAAGCCTCAGCCCTCGGCGGCCGCTTCCTTGGCAACGGTCGTGTTCAGCAGCCCGCCGGCCCGCGCCACGCCCGCAACGGCAGAAGCCGACGCGCCGGACACCGTGATGCGCACCGAATGCGTCAGATGGCCGTTGCCCAGGAGACGCACGCCGGCAACCTTGCCACCACGAACAAGACCGGCCGCGCGCAGGGTTTCCTCGGTAATCTCCTTGCTGCCGTCCACCTTGCCAGCGGTGATCGCCTTGTCCAGCGTGCCCAGGTTCAGCGGGGCATATTCCTTGCGGAAAATGTTGGTGAACCCGCGCTTCGGCAGCCGGCGATAAATCGGAAGCTGGCCGCCCTCAAACCCGTTCAGGGAAACGCCTTCGCGCGCCTTCTGGCCCTTCACGCCCTTGCCCGATGTCTTGCCCTTGCCGGAGCCGATGCCGCGGCCAAGGCGCTTGGACTTCAGGCGCGAGCCAGGATTGTCGCGCAGTTCGTTCAGGTTCATTGCACGTCCTCCACCTTGATCAGGTGGGCCACCTTGCGGATCATGCCGCGCACGGAGGGGGTATCCTCCAGTTCACTGACGCGGCGGATCTTGTTCAGGCCGAGACCGATCAGCGTTTCCTTCTGCCCCGGCTTGCGGCCGGCGACGGAGTTGATCTGGGTAACGCGCACCTTAGACATCGGCTCCCTCCTGCGCCGGAGCGGCGTCGCGGCGGCCGAGCAGGTCGGAAACCTTCTTGCCGCGGCGATTGGCGACGGAACGCGGCGAGGCACACTGCTGCAGCGCCGCGAAGGTCGCCTTCACCATGTTGTGCGGGTTGCGGCTGCCAAGGCACTTCGCCACTACATCACCGATCCCCAGCGTCTCGAACACCGCGCGCATCGGGCCACCAGCGATGATGCCGGTGCCGGCGGACGCCGAGCGCAGCACTACGGACCCGGCCCCGAAGCGGCCGACCACATCATGATGCAGGGTGCGGCCCTCCTTCATCGGCACGCGGATCAGACCGCGCTTGGCCCGTTCCGTCGCCTTGCGGATCGCTTCCGGCACCTCGCGCGCCTTGCCGGCGCCATAGCCAACCCGCCCTTTCTGGTCACCCACCACCACCAACGCGGCGAAGGCGAACCGGCGGCCACCCTTCACCACCTTGGCGACGCGGTTGATCGTCACCAGCTTGTCGATGAACTCATCGCTCTGCTCACGATCGTGACTGCGTTCACGATCGCGGCCACGTCCGCCTTCCCGCGGTTCACGTGCCATGCGTGCTTCTCCTAGAAGGCCAGGCCGCCCTCACGGGCGGCTTCGGCCAGCGCTTTGACGCGGCCGTGATACAGATAGGAACCGCGGTCGAACACGACTTCCTTAACACCGGCGGCGAGCGCACGCTCGGCCACCAGCTTGCCCACCGCACTCGCGGCATCCTTGTCGGCGCCGGTCTTCAGCGTGCCGCGCAGGTCCTTGTCCAGCGTGGATGCGGACGCCAGCGTGCGCCCCACGCTGTCGTCGATGACCTGGGCGTAGATGTTCTTGCCCGAGCGGAACACGGAAAGGCGCGGACGCCCCCCACTCTTGCGCCGCAGCTGGAAGCGCAGGCGCTCCTGCCGGCGCTCCCGAAGTTCGCGATTGCTGCTCACTTCTTCTTTCCTTCCTTGCGCCGGATCGTCTCGTCCACATGCTTGACGCCCTTGCCCTTGTAGGGCTCTGGCGGACGGTAGGAACGGATCTCGGCGGCCACCTGGCCGACCTGGCGCTTGTCGATGCCTTCCACCTTGATGGCGGTGGGGCGTTCGCAGGTGATCTTGATGCCTTTCGGCACCGGGTAGATCACATCGTGCGAGAAGCCCAGGTTCAACACCAGGTTGTTACCCTGCACGGCGGCACGATAGCCGGTGCCGGTGATTTCCATGGACTTCTCGTAGCCCGTGGAAACGCCCTTCACCATGCTGGCCACCAGAGCGCGTGTGGTACCCCACATCATGCGCGCCTGCGCCGCATTGCCGCGCGGCGCGACCGTGACCTTGTTGCCTTCGACCGTGGTCTCCACGTGATCGGTCAGCGGCAGCGTGAGCTCGCCCAGCTTACCCTTCGCCGTCAGCACGCCGCCAGAGATGGCGACGGTGACGCCAGCGGGGACCTCGACCGGATATTTTCCGACGCGTGACATGCCCGCCTCCTCAGAACACGCGGCAGAGCACTTCGCCGCCAACATTGGCAGCGCGCGCTTCCGCGTCGGACATCACGCCACGAGGCGTGGACAGGATGGAAACGCCCAGGCCAGCATACACGCGCGGCAATTCCTTGATCTTGGAATAGACGCGACGGCCCGGCTTGGACACGCGGGTGATCTCCTTGATCACCGGCTCACCCTCATTGTACTTCAGTTCGATGCGGAGCTGGGCGACACCGGGGCGCAGTTCCTCGGCCGAGAAGCCGCGGATGTAGCCTTCGCGCTTCAACACATCCAGCACATTGGCCCGCAGCTTGGAGGCCGGCGAGACGCATACCGTCTGACGCGCATGCTGCGCGTTCCGGATGCGGGTGAGCATATCCCCCAGGGGATCGGATAGCGACATGGGTCCAATCCCTCCTTACCAGCTCGACTTCACCATGCCGGGGATCTGCCCGGCGCTGGCCAGATCGCGCAAGGCGATGCGGCACAGCTTGAACTTGCGGTAATTGCCGCGAGAGCGCCCGGTAAGCTCGCACCGCAGGCGCACGCGGGTCTGGGACCCGTTGCGCGGCAGTTGCGCCAGCTTCAACGACGCCTCGAACCGGTCCTCCACGGGGAGATTGCGGTCCATAACGACCGCCTTCAGCGCCGCGCGCTTGGCCTTGTCGCGACCCGCCATGTAGGCCCGCTTGGCATTCCGATTGACCTGAGAGGTCTTCGCCATCCTGTTCTATCCTCCGGAACCTGCCGGGTGGTTGCCCGGCGGTTTTCCCAAAAACGTCGACTTCAGTTCTGGAAAGGCAGGCTGAAACCCTTCAACAGGGCCTTCGCCTCCGCATCCGTCTTCGCGGTGGTCACGATGATGATGTCCATGCCGCGGATCGAATCCACCTTGTCGTAAACGATTTCGGGGAACACGATCTGTTCCTTCAGTCCCATGGCAAAGTTGCCTTTGCCATCGAAACCCTTTCCGCCGATCCCGCGGAAGTCGCGCACGCGGGGTAGCGCGATCGTCACGAGACGATCGAGGAATTCATACATGCGCGACTTACGCAGCGTCACCTTGCAGCCAATCGGCAGGCCCTTGCGGATCTTGAAGCCGGCAATCGCCTTCTTGGCTACCGTCTTCACCGGCTTCTGGCCGCTGATGGCGGTGAGTTCCTCCACGGCGGCGTCCAGTTTCTTCTGGTCAGCCGTGGCCTCGCCCACACCCATGTTGATGACGATCTTTTCCAGCTTCGGCACCTGCATCGGGTTCGCGTAGCCGAACTCCGTCTGCATCGCCGCGCGCACCTGCTCAAGATAAACCTTTTGCAGGCGCGGCATTTCGCGGGTTTCGCTCATCTGCCTCAGCCCTCGATCACGTTGCCGGTGGCCTTGGCGACGCGCACCTTGCGGCCGTCCTCCAGCACGCGGAAACCGACCTTGGTCTTCTTGTCGGTCTTCACGTCCACCAGCGCCAGGTTGGAGAGATGGATCGGCGCTTCCACCTCAACGATGCCGCCCGGCTGGCCCATGCCTGTGGGCTTGGTGTGCTTGGTGGCCATGCGGACCCCCTGCACCACCGCGCGGTTTTCCTTCGGGAACACCTGCAGCACTTCGCCGCGGCGGCCCTTCTGCGCGCCCGAGATCACTTCCACCCGGTCGCCCTTGCGAATACGCGCGGCCATCAGATCACCTCCGGCGCCAGGGAGATGATCTTCAGGAACTTCCGTCCACGAAGCTCACGCACCACCGGGCCAAAAATACGCGTGCCGATCGGCTCCAGCTGCTTATTGATCAGCACCGCCGCGTTGCGGTCGAAGCGGATCGCAGAGCCATCCTGGCGACGCACCGGGAAGGACGTGCGCACGATCACCGCCTGGTGCACGTCACCCTTCTTCACCTTGCCGCGCGGAATGGCTTCCTTGATGGAAACCACGATCACGTCGCCCACCGACGCGGTGCGCCGCTTGGACCCGCCCAGCACCTTGATGCACTGGACCCGCCGCGCGCCGGAGTTATCGGCAACCTCGAGGTTGGACTCGACCTGGATCATCGCCCGCCCCCTATGCCTGCGCCGTGACCGGCGCGGCGAGTGCCTCGCCGTTGCGCTCGACTACCATCCAGGTCTTGCGCTTGGAGATCGGGGAGCATTCCTCGATGCGCACCGTGTCGCCGACCTTGCAGGTATTCGCCTCATCATGCGCCGCGTATTTCTTCGAACGGCGGATGAACTTCTTGTACAGCGGGTGCATGACTCGACGATGCACAAGAACCGTCACGGTCTTGTCCATCTTATCGCTGGTCACCTGTCCCGTCAGGACGCGCCTTGGCATCGCCCTACTCCTCTCAGGCTTTGGCGGCGGAGCGAGATTTCTCCGCCTGGATTGTCTTCACCTGCGCGATCTCACGGCGCACCTGGCGCACACGCGCCAGGGCCTCCGTCTGGCCGGTGGCGCGCTGGAAACGCAGATTGAACTGCTCTTTGCGCAGTTCCAGCAACATCGTGCCCAATTCGTCCGCAGTCTTGGCGCGCACATCGACGGCCTTCTGGGTCTTGGCCATTACGCGTCTCCCAGCCGCTGGATGAACTTGGTCTTGATCGGCAGCTTGGCGGCGCCGAGCGTCAGCGCTTCCTTGGCCAGTTCCTGCGCCACGCCGTCGATCTCGAACATGATCCGGCCCGGCTTCACGCGGCAGACCCAGAATTCCGGGCTGCCCTTGCCGGAGCCCATGCGGACTTCCTGCGGCTTGCGGGACACGGGCAGGTCCGGAAAGATCCGGATCCACACGCGGCCGGCGCGCTTCATCGCGCGGGTGATCGCACGACGGGCGCTTTCGATCTGGCGCGCCGTGATCCGCTCCGGCTCCAGCGCCTTCAGGCCGAAGGTGCCGTAGCTCAACTCGGTCCCGCCCTTGGCGTTACCCTTGATGCGGCCCTTGTGGGCCTTACGGTAGTTGGTGCGTTTCGGTGACAGCATCTGCCTCTATCCTCAGCGCTGCGGCGCCTGTTCGGCGGCCCGCTTGTCCTGCGCCAACGGGTCGTGCGCCAGGATTTCGCCCTTGAAGATCCACACCTTGACACCGCAGGTGCCGTAGGTGGTCTTCGCAGTCGCCACGCCGTAATCCACGTCACCGCGCAGAGTGTGCAACGGCACGCGGCCTTCGCGGTACCACTCCACGCGGGCGATTTCGGCGCCGCCCAGGCGGCCACCGCAATTGATCCGGATGCCCTGCGCGCCGAGACGCATGGCGGACTGCACCGCCCGCTTCATGGCCCGCCGGAAAGCCACGCGGCGTTCCAGCTGCTGGGCAATGTTCTCCGCCACCAGAGTGGCATCGATTTCCGGCTTGCGGATTTCCACGATATTCAGCGCCACCTCGGCGTTGGCCATCTTGGAGAGGTCCTTCTTCAGCACCTCGATGTCCTGGCCGCGCTTGCCGATGACCACGCCCGGGCGCGCCGCATAGATGGTCACGCGCGGCTTCTTCGCCGGGCGTTCGATCACCACGCGGGAGACCCCGGCACCATGCAACTTCTTGCGCAGATGCGTGCGCAGCTTCAGGTCGTCGTGCAGCAGCCGGGAGTAGTCGTCACCGGCATACCAGCGGCTGTCCCAGGTGCGGTTGATGCCGAGCCGAAGCCCGATCGGATTGACTTTGTGACCCATGGGACTACGCCGCCTCCTGCTCGCCGCTCGCGGCCTCTTGCGCCCGTTCCGCCACCACGATCTTCAGGTGGCTGAACCACTTTTCCACCCGCGCCGCACGGCCGCGGCCACGGGCATGAAAGCGCCGCATCACCACGGAACGGCCCACTTCGGCGCGCGTCACCACCAGGCGATCGACGTCCAGTTGATGGTTGTTCTCGGCGTTGGCGATCGCGCTCTCCAGCGTCTTCTTCACCTGCTGCGCGATGCGCCGCTTGGAGAAGGTCAGAGCCGCCACCGCCTTGGCCGCCGGCTGGTTGCGGATCATGCCCGCCACCAGGTTCAGCTTGCGCGGGGAAACGCGAATGTTGCTGGCGATGGCCTGCGCCTCGGTATCGGCCAGCGCGCGCGGAGTTTTCGGCTTGCTCATGTCAGTTCCGCTTCGCCTTCTTGTCGGCCGCATGACCGGTGAAGGTCCGCGTCGGCGAGAACTCGCCGAACTTGTGGCCCACCATGTTCTCCGTCACCTGCACCGGTAGGAACTTCTTGCCGTTGTAGACGCCGAAGGTCAGCCCGACGAACTGCGGCAGGATCGTGGACCGGCGTGTCCAGATGCGGATGATCTCGTTACGGCCCGATGCCCGCGACGCCTCTGCCTTGTTCAGCAGATAGCCATCGACGAACGGGCCCTTCCAGACGGAACGCGCCATCTTACTTGCCCTTGTTGCGGCGGCGGATGATCAGGTCGTCCGTCCGCTTGTTGTTGCGCGTCTTGTAGCCCTTGGTCGGGATGCCCCACGGCGTGACCGGATGCCGGCCACCGGAGGTGCGACCTTCACCACCACCGTGCGGATGGTCGACCGGGTTCATGACAACACCGCGGTTATGCGGCTTGAAACCCATCCAGCGCATGCGGCCAGCCTTGCCGATATGCTGGTTCATGTTGTCCGGGTTGGACACCGCACCCACCGTCGCCATGCATTCGGCGCGGATGAGGCGCAGTTCGCCGCTCATCAACTTCACCTGCGCGTAGCCGGAGTCCTTGCCGACCAACTGGCAGTAGGTGCCGGCGGAACGGGCGATCTTGCCACCGGCGCCGGGCTTCATTTCCACGTTGTGGATGATGGTGCCCACCGGAATGGCGGCCATCGGCATGGCGTTGCCCGGCTTGATGTCGGCGCGGGCGCCGGCCACCACCGTATCGCCCACCTTCAGGCGCTGCGGGGCCAGGATGTAGGCCAGTTCGTTGTCCGCGTACTTGATCAATGCGATGAACGCCGTGCGGTTCGGGTCGTATTCCAGACGCTCCACCACCGCCGGCACATCGAACTTGCGGCGCTTGAAGTCGACCACGCGGTAAGATTTCTTGTGTCCGCCGCCGCGGAAGCGGCTGGTGATGCGGCCGTGGTTGTTGCGCCCGCCTGAGGAGGTTTTGCCGATGGTCAAGCCCTTGACGGGCTTGCCCTTGTAAAGCTCCGAACGGTCGATCAGCACGGTGCCGCGCAGGCTGGCCGTGACGGGGTTGTATTGCCTCAATGCCATCGTTCTGTTCCCGCCCTTACGCCAGGGGCGCCGTGAAATCGATCGACTGGCCTTCGGCCAGCGTGACGAACGCCTTCTTCACGTCCGATCGCTGACCAGGGCGGCCGCGGAACATCTTCCGCTTGCCCTTCTGCACCAGCGTGTTCACGCCGCGCACCTTCACGCCGAACAAGCCTTCCACAGCAGCCTTGATCTCCGGCTTGGACGCCTCGGCCGCCACGCGGAACACGAACTGCCCCTTCTCGGACAGCACCGTCGCCTTCTCGGTGATCACCGGGCTGCGGATGATGTTGTACATCGCCTCGCGCGACATCTGCTTCGCGGGCTTCTTGGCGGTCTCGCTCATGCCGAGGCTCCCCCGTTCAGGCGCTCGACCAGGCCGTCGACGCCAGCGGCGGTGATCGCCAGCACATCGTGGCGCAGGATGTCGTAGACGTTCGCGCCGACCGTCGGCAGCACATCCACGCCATGGATGTTGCGGCTGGCGAGCAGGAAGGCCTGGTCCACATCCTTGTCGACGATCAGCGCGGACTTCCAGCCCAGCGCCTTCAGCTTCTTGGCCAGATCAGCGGTCTTCGTCGCGCCGCCAGCCGCATCCAGCACCACCAGCTTGCCATCCGCCTGCTTCTGGGACAGGGCGGAGATCAGGCCAAGGCGGCGGACCTTCTTGGGCAAGGAGTATTCGTGGGAGCGGACCACCGGGCCGTGCACCACACCGCCGGTGCGGAACTGCGGCGCGCGCAGGCTGCCCTGGCGAGCGTTACCCGTGCCCTTCTGGCGGTAGGGCTTCTTGGTCGTGCCCGACACTTCCGCCATGCTCTTGATCTTGTGCGTGCCGGAGCGGCGCTTGGCCAGCTGCCAGTGTACCACGCGGGCCATGATGTCGGAGCGCGGCGCGGCGGCGAAGATGCCGTCCGGCAGGTCCTTCGTTCCCGCGCTACCCTGGTCCAGGGTCTTGATCTCGACTTGCATCGTACTGTTCCCGTTAGCCGGCCAGCGCGGCGGGGTAGGGCGCCTCGGCCGGGCGCGCCTGCTTGATCGCGTCGCGCACCCGAACGTAGGAGCCCTTCGCGCCGGGCACCGCGCCCTTGATCATCAGCAGGCCCTTCTCGGCATCCACCGCGGCGACCTCAAGATTGAGGGTTGTCACGCGCTCGACACCCAGATGGCCGGCCATCTTCTTGTTCTTGAAGGTCTTGCCCGGGTCCTGGCGGTTACCGGTGGAGCCGTGCGAACGGTGCGAGATGGACACGCCGTGGGAGGCTTCGAGGCCGGAGAAGTTCCAGCGCTTCATGCCGCCGGCGAAGCCCTTGCCCTTGGTGATACCGCAGACATCGACCGGCTGGCCGACCACGAAGTGAGCGGCGGAGATGCCCTGCCCGGCTTCCAGCACGGCGTCGGCGGCGACGCGGAACTCGGTCAGCTTCATCTTCGGCTCCACCTTCGCCGCGGCGTAGTGGCCCTTGTTCGGCTTGGAGACGTTCTTGACCTTCGCCTTGCCCCAGCCGAGTTGCACGGCCGTATAGCCGTCCTTCTCTTGCGTGCGGGTGGCAACGACCTGGACATTGTCCAGGTGCAGCACGGTGACGGGCACGTGGGTGCCGTCTTCCTTGAAGATGCGGGTCATACCCAGCTTCTTCGCGATCAATCCGGTGCGCATGGTACTGGCTCCCGGCCCTTACAGCTTAATCTCAACGTCCACGCCGGACGCCAGGTCGAGCTTCATGAGCGCGTCCACGGTCTGCGGCGTGGGCTCAACGATATCGATCAGCCGCCGATGGGTGCGGATCTCGAACTGCTCGCGGCTCTTCTTGTCCACGTGCGGGGAGCGGTTCACGGTAAAGCGCTCGATCCGGGTCGGCAGCGGGATCGGCCCGCGCACCCGCGCGCCCGTACGCTTGGCGGTGTTCACGATCTCCTTCGTGCTGTTGTCCAGCACACGGTGATCATACGCCTTCAGGCGGATGCGGATATTCTGGTTGTCCATCGTCTTCGGTCCGATCCAATGATCTCATCACGGCAGAAAGCAGTGCCGGCGCCCTGCCTCGCGGCGGGGCGCCGGCGTTATCAGAAACCCTAGGCCGTGATCTTCGCGACGACGCCAGCGCCGACAGTGCGGCCACCCTCGCGGATGGCGAAGCGCAGGCCCTCGTCCATAGCGATCGGCTGGATCAGCTCGACATCCATGGAGACGTTGTCGCCCGGCATCACCATCTCCGTGCCTTCCGGCAGCTGCACCACACCGGTCACGTCGGTGGTGCGGAAGTAGAACTGCGGACGGTAGTTGGTGAAGAACGGCGTGTGGCGGCCACCCTCTTCCTTCGTCAGGATGTAGGCCTCGGCCTTGAACTTGGTGTGCGGGGTGATGGAACCCGGGGCCGCCAGAACCTGGCCGCGCTCGACGTCCTCACGCTTCGTGCCACGCAGCAGCGCGCCGATGTTGTCGCCGGCCTCGCCCTGGTCCAGCAGCTTGCGGAACATTTCCACGCCGGTGACGACCGTCTTGGTGGTCGCCTTCAGGCCGACGATCTCGACTTCCTCGCCCACCTTGATCACGCCACGCTCAACGCGGCCCGTGGCCACCGTGCCGCGGCCGGAGATGGAGAACACGTCTTCCACCGGCATCAGGAACGGACGGTCCTTGGCGCGCTCCGGCTGCGGGATGTAGCTGTCCACCGCTTCCATCAGCTTCAGGATGGCTTCCTTGCCAAGTTCCGGCTGCTTGTCTTCCAGCGCGCACAGGGCGGAACCCTTGATGATCGGAATGTCGTCGCCCGGGAACTGATAGGAGGAGAGCAGTTCGCGAACTTCGAGTTCCACGAGTTCGAGCAGCTCGGGGTCGTCCACCATGTCCACCTTGTTCATGAACACCACCAGGGCCGGCACGCCTACCTGGCGGGCGAGCAGGATGTGCTCACGCGTCTGCGGCATCGGGCCGTCGGCGGCGGAAACCACCAGGATCGCGCCGTCCATCTGCGCGGCGCCGGTGATCATGTTCTTCACGTAGTCGGCATGGCCGGGGCAATCCACGTGGGCGTAGTGGCGGTTCGATGTCTCGTATTCCACGTGCGCGGTGGAAATCGTGATGCCACGGGCCTTCTCTTCCGGCGCCTTGTCGATCTGGTCGTAGGCCGTGAACGTGGCGCCGCCCGTCTCGGCCAGCACCTTGGTGATGGCTGCGGTCAGCGATGTCTTGCCATGATCGACATGCCCGATGGTGCCGATATTGCAGTGCGGCTTGTTCCGCTCGAATTTAGCCTTGCCCATTGTCTACTCCGTGCGACCGTGTCGGGGTTCGGGTGTTTGTTGGTCTTACCAGCGGTAGTGGCTGAAGGCCTTGTTGGCTTCGGCCATCCGGTGGGTGTCTTCACGCTTCTTCACCGCGGCGCCGCGGTTGTTCACCGCGTCCAGCAGTTCGTTCGAAAGCCGGTCCTGCATCGTGTGCTCACCACGCTTGCGGGCGGCATCAATGATCCAGCGGATCGCCAGCGCCTGGCGGCGTTCTGTGCGGACTTCCACCGGCACCTGGTAGGTGGCGCCGCCGACGCGGCGGGACCGCACCTCGATGGCCGGCTTCACGTTGTCCAGCGCCTCATGGAACATGCGCACCGGGTCGGCCTGCTGGCCACCACGGCGCTTCAGCACATCCAGCGCGTTGTAGACGATGGATTCCGTGGTGGACTTCTTGCCGTCATACATCAGGGCGTTCATGAAACGCGTGATGACGACATCGCCGAATTTCGGATCCGGCAGAATTTCCCGCTTAACCGCGCGGCGACGACGAGACATACCGCCCTCTCCTTACTTCGGCCGCTTCGCGCCGTACAGCGACCGGCGCTGACGACGCTTGGCAATGCCCTGGGTATCCAGCACGCCGCGCAGGATGTGGTAGCGCACGCCCGGAAGGTCCTTCACGCGGCCACCGCGGATCAGCACCACGGAATGCTCCTGAAGGTTATGGCCTTCACCGGGGATGTAGCTGACCACTTCGTAGCCGTTGGTCAGGCGCACCTTGGCCACCTTGCGAAGCGCCGAGTTCGGCTTCTTCGGCGTGGTGGTGTAGACGCGCGTGCAGACGCCGCGCTTCTGCGGGCAGCCCTGCAGGGCCGGCACCTTGTTCCGCGTCTTCTGCGGCTCCCGCCCCTTGGCGATCAGCTGGTTGATGGTCGGCATTGACCCTCTTTCTTACCCTTCGCGAGGCGGACATCCACCCCTTGAACTCTGTCCACTCCCAGCCCGCCGCCGTTTCAAAGACCAAACCCCGCGCGCGAGCGACCTGCCCACCCGTCGGGATACTTCCTGGCATGCGGCCTGGGCCTTCCATCTCTGGGAAGCGGCGCCGCGCGCTTTCGTGCCTCATAAACAGCGACCGCCCCCACCAGCACGCTTTCGCGGGCATCCGAATGGGGTCGGCCGAGGGCGCGGAACCTATTCGCGGGCCGCACCCAAGTCAAGCGCGCCCTTGGATTCTTTCCAGGCCTCGACCCGCTTTTCCGGCCGGTCTGGCATGCAGTGCATCGGCTCTTGCCAAGGTTCCCGGGATTCGCGGCCGGTCACCCGGGTCGCACACCAGCCGCGCCGTCCACTACGGAAAATGTCGCCAGGGTCTCAACCCCGCTCGCCGGATCCATGACATTCTCCAAGGCCCGGAAGCGCGCCTCCGTCCGCCCTGCCGTTACATCCAGCACCGCATAGCCACGGCGCTCGGGTTCCGCGAATCGAATATGAGGATTCTGCGGCAGGTAGCGTCCCAATTGCTCCCTGGACCAGCCGCGCGACGAAATCGACGAACCGACGAACTCCGTCGCCACCGCACGCCCCGAACCCGGCCCGTCCGGGTCCCCGGCCGGGATGTCCGTTGCGTAGAAGCAGTGCACGTCTCCGCCCAGGATCACCGGGTTCCGTACACGTCCCTCCACCAGAACTCGAACCAGCCGCTCGCGAGCCGCGGGGTAGCCATCCCACGCATCCGTCCACCAGCGCGGCGCGTCCCTGCTGCCCTGATTAAAAGGCGCGAACAATGTCTGCTGCATCAACAGGTTCCATCGCGCATCGGACGCAACCAGTCCGTTCTCCAACCACTGTTCCTGCGCCGTGCCCAACATGGTGCGCTCAGGTCGCTCCCGGTCGGCGCACTCACGCCCGACAGTCGTGCTTCCGCCACCCAGTTCAGGCTTCGGGCAGGCCTGGTAATCCCGATATTGACGATCGTCGACCACATGCAGCCGCGCCAGCCGTCCCCAGCCCAGCCGGCGATAGATCATGGCATCGGGACCCACCGGCTTTTGTGCCCGCCGCATCGGCGCATGTTCCCAGAACGCGCGATACGCCGCCGCCCGGCGCGTGAGGAATTCCGGCTTCTGCGCCAGCATCTCAGGGCGATCCGCAGCGTAGTCGTTCACCACCTCGTGGTCATCCCAGGTCAAAACCCAAGGCGCGGCGGCATGGGCCGCCTGCAGGTCGAGATCCGTCTTGTACAAGGCGTATCGCTCGCGATACTGCGCTAGGCTGACCGCGGCCCAACCCTGGTGAGACCGTGCCTGCAGCGGCCGGCGCGGGTTCGCGCCGTACTCATAGATGTAGTCACCGACGAAGCAGACTATGTCTGCCGTTTCCGAAGCCGCGTGCCGCCAAGCGTGCAGATAGCCATGTTCCCAGTTCTGGCAGGACGCCAGGACCAACCGCAGCCGCTCAGTGTCGCCGGCCGCCGGCGCGGTACGCGTCCGCCCCACCGGGCTTGCGATGCCTCCGGCCAGGAACCGGTACCAATACCATCGTCCGGAACGCAGCCCCGCCACCTCCACATGGACGGAATGCGCCTCATCGGGCCGTGCCGCCTCCACCCCGCGCGCGGCCACCCGGGTAAACTTTTCGTCTTCCGCCACTTCCCAGCGCACATCCACAGGCTGGACCGGCATTCCGCCGCCGGCCAACGGGTCCGGCGCCAACCGGGTCCAGATCACGAAGCCGTCCGAGACCGGTTCTCCGGAAGCAACACCGAGCGAGAACAATTCCCCTCGCGCCTGGGCACTCCCCCCGTGGGAATCCAGGCTCGCCGCCGCCACAAGCGCCGGCAAACCCAGCATCGCGCCCCGACGGGACAGGCCAGGCAATGTCATGCCTCAGCCTGCGTCCGGAACGCCGCGCTGGCCGCTCCAGCTTCGACCCGGCACAACCGCCGGCCCCACGCCGGCCCCCGGATGACCGCCCCCCCGCGTCGGGACATGCCGGGACCAGCCTCCAGCAATAGCTCCCGAGGCCCCCGCCCCTTCCAAGCGACGATACCGTGCCAGATATGCTGTCATCGACACGGTGATCGCGAACCACATGTAGTGCAGGGGCTGAAACCCAATCCCGACAAAGGCGCCCCCCGCCATATAGACGATCAGGCTGGTCGTCAGCGCCTTGGCCAGGTCATGCAACCATTCCAGATCCGCGTCGCCCTTGGTCTTGGCGCGGATCCGGGACAGGCTGACGAAAGTCAGCGCGAACATCGCCATCAGCAGGAAAAAGCCGGGGAAGCCCAACTCACCCAGCACTTCGAAGTAGATACTGTGGAAGGCCTTGCCGCGGACGGAAAAGAGTGTGCCATCGGCCATAGTCGTGGTGTACGAATTGATCATGAACACCTCGAACCCGCCGCCAAGCGGGTTGGACTGCACGTAGTTCCATGTCCATTGCCAAACGGCGATACGACCCATCGCGGAAACCTCCTGCGTTGGATTCAGGATCGTATCCATCCGCTCCATCCACTTGTCACCCAGGAACGGCAACAACAGTGGGAATACGAACAGTAAACCACCCGCCATCACGCCGGTCAGAAGCATCTTATGGCGAGACTGCAGCCACATAAGACCGGCCAGCGCCGCCAGGGCAATCAGCCCGGTGCGCGCATGTGTACCCAATAACGCCAGTAGCAGCCCGAAGCAGCAAGCCACGCCCAGCAGGTTCCGGAACTGGAAGCGGGGTAGAATGATCGAATGCTTGGTTGCGAACAGCACCAAGGGCACCAGTGCGGCACACACCATCGAAAACGTGCTGCTTTCACCAAAGCCCGCATCGGAGCGTGCCAAGCCGAGCGCCTGGCCATAGAAACTGCCCCCGACCACCATCTTTACTGCGAAGGCCATCGCATTGCCCGCACAAGACGCCAGGACAACAAGGATAAAGGCTTCGATCTGAACGCGTGAGCGAAAAAAATAGGGGATGAACACAGCAAAGACGACCGTCTTGAACGCCCAGTCGTACTTTGCCCGCGCAGGATCAGGTAGCACCGCCAATGTATATGTATTGATCGTCATCCAAGCAGCAAAAATTACCAGTAAAGCCATCACTGCCGTGAACCGGGGCGGATCGCGCCGGTCCGCGCCGAAATAGGCAGCGATCGTCGCCCCCCCCATGATCATGGACAGCGGGAACAGACCCATAATACCGGGATTGACGATCTGGGGCCGGAAAAGGTCAATCCAAACATAGCCCAGCGCAAGGACGAACGGGGCCTGCACCGCGATGATGAAGAACGAACAATAGACTGCGAAGAGAAAAATGCTCTGCACAATGTGCCTCCGCCGCTAGCGACGTCGCCAGGGCGGCACGGGCGCATCATCGGGCCGCGGCTCGGAATTCTCGGCATCATGTGAGTGGCGTGTATGGAAGGGCCGGAACCAGGGCAGCGTCCCGTCCAGCACCGCAGCGCGCCATATGACGTAGAGCAACAATATACAACTGGAGTAGATCGCAAAATTATCGATCATGCCCCGTCACCCTACCCGTTGACACGACTGCGCAATTCCCCCGACCACCTGCCGGCTGCCCATGCGTCGGAGATAATCACGCGAGGGCAGTTCCACCAAGCGATAGAGAGCGACCGACGCGGCCAACACCATAAGCACATACATGATTGATGCACCCCAATGTGCGCCACCCGACATGGGCATGCCGAATTTGATCA
>Ga0315912_10003568_pt1 | contig 15378 bp, 12 predicted proteins | sample VfabasoilMG_FD_204469 | JGI IMG/M metagenome (GOLD analysis project Ga0315912, IMG submission 204469) | Garden soil microbial communities collected in Santa Monica, California, United States - V. faba soil | ecosystem: Environmental > Terrestrial > Soil > Garden | place: USA: California... | reverse complement strand
GAACACACCGATCGGCTTGTCCGGATTCTCCAGACCGGCGCGGGCCGTCTGAATGCGCCGAGCCAGCTGCTCGAGGGCGTGGTCTTGGCCCACCACTCGGCGCGCCAATTGCGAGCTCAACCCGAGCACCGTCTCGATCTCGTCTTTGACCATGCGCCCCATCGGGATGCCGGTCCACTCGGCGACCACCGCGGCGACGGCCTGCTGATCGACCGCGGGCAGGATCAGCGGTGATTCGCCCTGCAGCTGGGCGAGCTCGACCCGCAAGCGCTCGAGCTCGTCGAGCGATCCGCTGCGATCGACCGCATCCAGTCGCGGCGGTGGCGCCACGGAATCCGGCGCCCCTTCCGCTGGGCGCGCCTTTGCGGACTGATCGCGCAGGCGCGTGCGAATGCCAAGGATGCTCTCGACCAACCCCTTCTCTGCCTGCCAGCGCTTCTCTAGCGCAGCCAGCCGTTCCTTTTCCGAGGCCATGCTGGCACTCGCGTCCGAAATGCGGCTTCCCACCGGCACCCCCATCGCTTGCTCGCGCTCGCCGATCTCGATCTCGGTTTCCAGCGCGTGGATCTTACGCCGGCTGTCCTCCACCTCCGCGGGCACGCCGTGCTGGCTGACCGCGACGCGAGCGCACGCCGTGTCGAGCAAGCTCACCGCCTTGTCGGGCAGCTGGCGGTCGGGAATGAAGCGCTGCGAAAGCTTGACGGCGGCCGCCACGGCCTCATCGAGCAGGTGCACGCGATGGTGGCTCTCGATGACCGACACGCTGCCGCGCAACATCAGCACGGCCTTGTCCAGATCGGGCTCCTTGACGTGCACGACTTGAAAGCGCCGCGTCAGCGCGGGATCATTCTCGAAATACTTCTTGTACTCCGCCCAGGTAGTCGCCGCGATCGTGCGCAGCTTGCCGCGCGCCAGCGCCGGTTTGAGCAGGTTGGCGGCGTCCCCTGTCCCCTGAGCGCCACCGGCGCCGATCAAGGTGTGCGCCTCGTCGATGAACAGAATGATCGGGGTCGGGGACGCCTGCACCTCGTCGATCACCTGGCGCAAGCGGGCCTCGAATTCTCCCTTCATGCTGGCACCGGCTTGCAATAGGCCGATGTCCAGCGCGCGCAGGCTCACGCCCTGCAGCGCGGGCGGCACATCGCCGCGCGCGATGCGCTGCGCGAAGCCCTCGACGACGGCCGTCTTACCGACGCCCGCTTCGCCGGCGAGGATGGGGTTGTTCTGGCGGCGCCGCATCAGGATCTGTACCAGCTGGCGGATCTCCTCGTCGCGCCCCAGGATGGGGTCGAGCTCGCCCTTGCGCGCGCGCTCCGTCAGATCGATGGCGAAGCGCGCCAGCCCTTCTCCCTTGCCGAGGGCCGCAGGAGCCGGCGCGCCGTCTCCGCTCGCAGCCGCCACGGCCTCCGCCTCGCCCGCAGCTTGACTCTCGATCGACCCCTGCGTGACTTCCGCAAAGTGGTCGACCAGATGATCGACGTTGATCTTGAGTAGCTCCGCCGAAAGCGCACCAAATGCGCTGCGCAGCGTCCGCGTCTTGAGCCAGCCCACGACCAGATGCCCGGTGCGAACCCTGGAATGGTTGAACAGCAGCGTGGCGTACACCCAGCCCCGCTCGACCGACTCCTCGACCTGAACCGCCAGATCCGAGATCGACGTCGCGCCGCGCGGCAGCCGATCGAGAGATTGCGTCAGATCGCGTGCCAGCGCGGCCGAGTTGATCTCATAGCGGCGCAGGATGCGGCTCAGATCGGTCTCCGGCTGTTGCAAGAGCTGGTGCAGCCAGTGCCCCAGCTCCACATAGGGATTGCCCCGAAGCTTGCAGAACAAGGTTGCGCTCTCGATCGCCTTGTAGGCGACCGGGTTGAGCTTGCCAAAGAGTGCAGTACGGCTGATGTCAGGCATCGGTCATTCCCTCGAGTTGGTGCGAACCATCGTGCTATCGAGCCCCCACGCCTGCGCGCGGTTCGAAAGTTGCGCTGCGCACGTCACGGCGGAGCCACCACACTGCCGCCGGTGGGGCTCGGCCGTCGTGGGGCGGGGACCACCAGGTCCTCGATGCCCACGCCCGCGCGATTATCGGTCCCCAGCCAACAGTTGTATCCCACCCGGCTGCCTCGCCCGAGCTGGAGCTGCTGGCGCTCCTCGGGTTCGTGCAGGAGCCGCACGTCCCAGTTGAGCTCGTCTCCGACGTACATGCGCACCAGCCCTGCCAGCACATCGAGCCGGCGCGTACCGGGCAGAAAGCTCCGGAAGTCGCGCGCCGCCAGCGGGCCGAGCGTGACTCGGAACTTCTGGCCCCGCTGAAAGGAGCGCGCGCCAGCAATGCTCGTTTCGCCGAGTGTGCTCAGCTCCCGAGCACTACCGAGCCGCCAGCGATACTCGACGGGGATCTCTAGCCACTCCCCGATGAACTCCTCCAGCTGGACCGGAACGCCAAAATACTCGTGCAAGATCGCCTCGAGGCCCTCGGCGTTGCGCGTGGTGCTGGCAAGGCGGGAGACGAACTGGATCTTGGCCTGGTGCTGGATCGGATCACGCCCCTGCATGCTCGGAAAGCCGAGCCCACACAGCGAGCCGATGTAGCGAATGAACGGGTTGTCGTTCGGTCGATCCTGATTCACCGCCGGCTGTGAGCTGGCCCACGCGCGGTGGAAGAACATGAACATCCTGTGATGAAACAGGTCGACGAACGCTGCAAACGTCCGGTCGGCGGCAGCCCCGCGCAAGCTATCCTGCGCATGCTCCGTGTAGTGCAGAGGCAGCGGCCCCTGCGTCCCGAACAAGCCAAAGAAGGCGACGCGCAAGTTCCCCGGCTCCCCGTTGCGGGGCCCTCGAAAGGCTTGAAGGGCGGACGGAACAAAAGCAAGCGAGGGATCTTGCCCCAACCGTACGGGCTCTTCACCGGGGGAACCAGCCCTCCCTGTGCATGGACGATCAGGAAACGCATGATCGAGCCAGCGCAGGGCCATGTGAAAGTCGAAGCCCCAGGGCTCTTTCTCGAGCTCCTCGAGGACCGTCACGCGAGCGGCCTTCTGCCGATGCGCGCCGGCCAGCGCATGATCTCGCCGCGCTGACTGGTCCGCAGCACCGTCTCCGTGAAGGAGTTGATGGACACGTACTTGCTGAAGAAATGCTCGAGCACCGCCCCGAGCAGACACACCCCGGTCCCCTCGAACGCTCGCTCCTCGAGCTCGAGCGTGAGCTCGAGACCGCGACCATAGCTGACCGGACCGGGGATCGGCAGGCGCCGCACGATAGGGTTGCTGGCGATCGACTTCACGCCCTCGATCTGTCTCTGCACGGCCGGTTCGGTGAGATCCGCGTAGAGCTGCAACAGCTCGCGCAGAGTGGCGGCGCCCTGCCCGTCCGAGCTATCGGTGATGGACAGGTAGTTGAGGGACAAGTGGCTGATCAGCCGCCAGGAGGTCGGCCCCCAAACGTGTGACGCTCGCGGCGACGACGGGCCCGCGACGCAGCGGATCCCCGCGACCGGTGCCCCAGAGTCGATGCTGAACTCGCTCCCGCTCAACAAGGCGAGCGGCAGATCGCGATTCGTGCAGCGCGTGGATACCGAGAGCTGGCGCAGGTCCGGCGAGTACGGGCCCTCGAGGCCGTCGACCAGCGAGACGAAGACTTCACTGCCCGGATAGCTAGAGCGACCGCCAACCCGCTTCTGCTTGCTGGACTGAAGACGAGGCCGGCGGTGCACGGTGTAGAAGGCCGGCTCGCGATTGGCCACGGTGCGATCGGTGAAGGAGTAGAAGGGACGAAAGTCACGCCGCACGCTGGAGCTCGAGCCGTGACCGACGACCTCCGTGATGGAATGGACCTCGAAGTCCAGCGGGCGCGTGCGATCGACCACGACGTGGTACTCGTGAGCGCGGTTCGAGAGCGGGATGCGATCCGCGACCTGCTCGAACAGATTCACGACCGGCGTGCAGTACAGAGCCAGCTGCGCCGGACTGGCCGACGCCTCGAGCAGAGGCTCGTGACGGTCGAGCAAGACCACGATCTCTGCGCGGCTGTCGGCGCAGGCGGCAAATCCCTGCGCGATATTCTCGAGCTGGGCAAAGGCGAAACGGTTTGGCAGCGCGAAGTATTCCTGCAGCAGCCGGTAGCCTTGAAACAGCCGTGAGCCCGCCGGAAAGAGCGCCTCCTCGTCGGCGAAGCCGAGCTGCGACACGCGCCCGCCGGCGCATGGCTCGGCGCGGTCACTGTGCTCCGGCTTGATCATGATGCCGATGGATGCGCTGTGCAGAAGCTCGTAGATGCGGACCGCCGCGGCGTCCTGGCCCACGACGTACAGGGACAGATCCTTGATTGGGAGCTGCCGGAGTGGCGTGTCGTTGAACGACCGCACCCCGATGCGCAGCGTGCTGCGTACCACGCGACGTGAGTCGACCCGGATCTGCCCCAAGTCTCCCGTGTGAGTCGTGTGCCGCAGACTGAAGATCTCGAGCGGCCAAAGCGTCACATCGTGCCCGGTGGTGAACGTGCAGGGCGCACGACTCGCGCCGCCGGCGCCGGTGCGCAACTTGGCGCCGCGAGCGATGCCAAAGCCCTCTGCCAGCACCGCTTGCCGAGGATCCGGCTGGAAGCGCGCCACTGCCACCGAAGGCGTCGGAGACAGATAGCTCGGACAAACCATCTCGAAGAGATGCTCGGTGAAGCGCGGAAACTCGGAATCGAGCTTCAGGTGAACGCGCGCCGCCAGGAAGGCAAAGCCTTCGAGCAGACGCTCCACGTAGGGGTCGGCGCAGGCGACGGCGGTCAGATCGAGCTGCCGCGCCACCTCGGGAAATTCCGCAGCGAATTCACTGCCGAGCTCCCGCACGTAACGCAACTCGCGATCGTAGTACTCCAGTAAGCGTTGGTCCATTCCGCTTCGGCGTCCCCTCAGCCTCGAGACTCTTCCACCCTGACCTGGCCGCTCTCCAGATCCAACTCGGTCCGCAAGAGTAGCTTCTGCGGCAACGGCTGAGCCCAGAGCTCCCCTTCAATCTCGAAGGCCAGTGTGTTGTGGCTCCTCGTGCCGTCCGGACCGATCGAACGCACCCGTAGGGAGTTGGCCGCCACCCGCGGCTCGAACTCACGGATCGCTCGCATCAGCTGACGTTCGAGCTGCGCCAGATTCACGCTGGACGCCGTTCTTCCCGACAGGGCAGGCAGGCCGAAATTCAAGCTGGAGCGCCGCACCTGCGTAGCGCGCTCCAGACCGGGTTCGACAATCTCGAGAGCGGCGGCGCCAAACAGCGCGGCCAGCTCACGCCGCACACTCTCCCGCAGCTGCTCCACCGTCATCACCATGGTCATGTCGCGCTGCCCCGGCCGGGGTGCCGCCAGGCGATCGAGCAACGACGGTTGCAGCCGTTCCTTGGGCGTGAGCTGGGCCATCCGGGGCTCTCACCAGCAATCTAGCGACACCGCGACCGGCTGCCGCGCCGCCGTCAGCTTCCCGCCTTGGCCGAAGGCAGCTTCGATACCAGACGCAAAGATACGGTGAGGCCTTCGAGTTGGTAGTGCGGTCGAAGGTAGAAGTTCGACTTGTAGTAGCCAGGGTTGCTCTCGTCCTCGACCACGGTCACTTCGGCGTCCGCCAGGGGGCGCCGCGCCTTCTCCTCCTCGCTCGCATGCTCGGGAGCGCCTTCCACATACTGCATGAGCCAATTCGACAGCCACGTCTTCATGTCTTCCGGCCCCTTGAAGGAGCCGACTTTGTCACGCACGATGCACTTCAGATAGTGGGCGAAGCGGCAGGTCGCGAAGAGGTACGGCAGACGAGCCGCCAGCGCAGCGTTCGCCGTTGCATCGGGATCATCGTATTGGGTCGGCTGGTGCAGCGACTGTGCCCCGATGAACGCCGCCAAGTCGGAGTTCTTCTTGTGCACGAGCGGCATGAAGCCGGCCCTGGCCAGCTCTGCCTCGCGCCGATCGGTGATGCCGATTTCGGTCGGGCAGGTCATGTCGACGCCGCCGTCATCCGTGGGGAAGGTGTGCGTCGGCAGGTGCTCGACGGCGCCACCCGATTCAATGCCTCTGATGCGCGAGCACCAGCCGTACAGCTTGAACGAACGCGTGATGTTCGTCGCCATCGCATACGCCGCGTTAGCCCACGTGTACTTGTCGGCGTCCGTGCCGCTCGCGTCCTCTTCAAAGTCGAACTCGTCGACCGGATCCGACTTTGCGCCGTAGGGTCGGCGCGCCAAGAACCGGGGCAACGCCAGGCCGATGTAGCGCGAATCTTCGGATTCGCGCAGGGACCGCCACGCGGCGTACTCGGGGGTGGTGAAGATGTTGGCCACGTCGCGCGGGTTGCTGAGCTCCTGCCACGACTCCATCTGAAACAACGTGGGGGATGCAGCCGTGATCACCGGCGCATGCGCGGCGGCGGCGGTCTTGCCGAGTTCGGTGAGCGTCTCCACATCGGTCGGGCTATGGTCAAAGTAATAGTCGGCAACGAGGCTGCCGAACGGCTCACCCCCGAGCTGGCCGTACTCTTCTTCGTACATCTTCTTGAAGATCGGGCTCTGATCCCAGGTGACGCCCTTGAAGCGCTTGAGCGTCTTGTGGAGTTCCTTCTTCGAGATGTTCAGGACACGCACCTTGAGCATCGTGTCCGTCTCGGTGTTGCTCACCAGGTAGTGAAGGCCCCGCCACGACCCCTCGAGCTTCTGAAACTCCTCGTGGTGCAGGATCAGGTTGATCTGCTCGCTGAGCTTGCGATCGATCTCGGAGATGATCGCGCGCACCGACTCGACCGCGTCCTGGGACACCACCGTACTCGACGACAGCGCCTCCTTGGCGAGCGTGAACACCGCCGCCTCGACGTCTTGTCGAGCCCGATCGGTCTGGGGTCGAAACTCCTTCTGGAGCAGTGAGGTGAAGTCGCTGGCCTCAGCAGTCGCCAGTGACGCTTCTTTGCTCTTTAAACTTGCCTCGCTCATGTCGTTTCACTCGACTTTTTGCTGGAGGAATCCTCCGCTAGACTGGGGGCAGCCGCCTGCAAACGCTTCAGCAACTCGGGGTCGTTCAGAACCTTGGCGATCAGCTCTTCGGCGCCGCTCTTGCCGTCCATATACGTGATCAGGTTCGCGAGTTGCTGCCTCGCTTCGAGCAACTTGTTGAGAGCCGGCACGTTGCGTGCCACGGCCGCGGGCGAGAAGTCGTCCATGCTCTTGAAGGTCATCTCGACCTTGAGATTGCCCTCGCCCGTCAGAGTATTGTCGACGGAGAGCGCCACGCCGGGCTCCATCGCGGCCATGCGCTCGTCCAGGTTGTCTGCCGAGACCTCCAGAAACTTCCGCTCCGCCAGCGGGGGCGCAGCCTTGCCGGCATTGCCTGCCAGATCCGACATGACGCCCATGACAAACGGCAGCTGGACCTTCTTGTCGGCCCCGTAGAGCTCGACGTCGTATTCGATCTGCACCCGGGGGGCACGGTTGCGCGCGATGAATTTTTGGCTGCTCATAACTTCGTCAACCTCTCGATTGGATGGGTCAAATGCGACGAGGTGAGCTCGCCGTCATTCCTCCGTTTTGCCCGCGATGATCTGAACCTGCGAAAGCGCTTCGGGCGCCATGTCCTTGACGATGTCGAGGAAGCTCAGCGCTGCCAACCGCCGACACCGTTGAAGCAGCAAAGGCAGCGGGCTGGAAGGCTCATTTGCGGCATAATACTCACAGATCCGATCGAGTAAGCGAACAACGTCGTCCCGACTACGGATCTGCCCGGGCACAGCCGCCCGCTCGCGGACAGAACCGGAGGCCCTCCCCACGGACGGGGGCCCGCCAGCCTCATCCCCCACGCTCGTCAGCTCGTTTGCCGCTGACGGACCGGCATTCTCTCCCGGTTCTACGTACGGGCGAACGAAGGCCCCCGCCTGATACAAGACTCGATCCAGAGGGCTGAAATCGGGAGGCGAAGCCCCAGGCCCCGACTCGAGCGTGGAACGGATCGCGGCCAAGTCAGCCCGGGTGACCTGCAGAACCCCGAGCAGCTCTCGCAACATGCCGGGGTCGGCTTCGCGAAAGGAGCCGGCGATCACGTCTTGGTCGAGCTCCGGGTTGATGGGGGGCTGAGCGAGCTCGCCGGACGCGCTCTGCACGTCCCGCAGACTGATCGGACCGAATCTAGGGGATTTCAGCAGTGGGGCGGCTCGCAACACGGCGACCAGAGGCGGCGCCGCGAGCGCCGCGAGCGCCGCCATGCGCATCGTGGCGTCTCGATCATCCGGGTCGAATTCGGGATGCAGGGTCTCCCAGTACCGCTCCAGCAGACCTCGGATCAGGGCGACCCCCGCGGCCATTCCCGCGAGACCCGAGGTCTCCAGCAGAGAGCGCACGAGCTTCACCGCGATGCGCAGATCTTTGCTGCGGCGAAGGAGCTCGCTGGCCAGCTCGATGACCCGGGCGTGGTTCGGTGGCTCGCCCGGCACGACGGCAGAGCCCATCTGCCGCTCTGGCCGCCCCTCCGCGGCGCGCTCCAAGGCCGCGAACTCGGGTAAGTACTCGAGATTTTCACCCGCCGGCTGCGCCGCAGAAACCGGCTGAAGCAACAGTTCCGTGTCTATCAGTGCCATCACGTCCGAGCCGCTCCCCGCGCGGGGCCCGACCTTAGACCGTCAAACGGGTGGGGCATAGCGTCTTCTGAATCAGCCGTGGGACAGCGCGCCTCCGGCGCGAACCCTCCGGATCGACGTTGCAAAAGTCGGACGTGGCGCGCGCTCGGTTGCGTGAAAATTTCGGAGGCCTGCTGCGCGAACGACGAGCCCGCCGCTCCCTCCCGCAGAGCCCACGGCATGTTCGGGCTTCCGCGTGCGCTCTCTGGACATCCGCGTGAGCTCTCTGAACATATGTGCTAAGAGGATCCCGCGTGACGGCGCGGGGCCACGATCAGGCCTTATTGGTCGCAGAAATCGCCAGCTTCCTGGAGGAGTGGCAGCTGATATTAAACCGGGGTACGTTGCCGGATCCCAGCGCGCTGAGCCACGCCGATCGGCAGGCCGAGCAGCTGCGCGTCCGCGCCACAGACGCTGGGATCGGGGGACTGGCGCATCATTTCGCGCAGTGTCGCGAGTGTCTCAAAGCAGCGCCTCTCGATGCGAACAGGCTGCGCGGCAGCCTGCGGGCGATCTCCGAGCTGACCTGGCAGTTCAAGCAGGAGCTGAGGGCGCCGAGGGCGAGCTCGGTAGGGCCCGCCCGGGCAGCACCAGACGTCTCGGCCCAGGCTTGGGGGCTCGAGCCGCCCCGGCTCCTGAGCGGCGCCTGGAAGGATTCCGCCGGGCTGCCGCCAGCGGATATTCCGGCACCGACCCCGCCACGCGCCCCGGAAGCGCGGCTGGACCAATCCATGATGGCTCCCCCGCTGCTGTCGATCGCCAGGCCCGCGTCCCCGTTGGCGGCGGCGGACCCTGCCAAGCTCGATCAGCGGTCGTTGTCGCCCTCGGCCCCGCTCGTGGAGCGCAAGCCGGCTGCAGCGCCCCCACCCGTGATCGCGGCGGCCCTCCCGCGACCCCCCGACGCCGCCCGCAGCAAGAGCGCGCGCCCAGCGCTCGAGGCACAGCCGGGGCCGCCGGTCCCGGCCCTGGTGCCGCGGCGCTCCTCGAGCGCCCCGGCGCCGGCCGCACCCCGGGCGGAGCGCCCGCCTCACGTCGACGCGGCAAACGCCCCGGGCATGCTGGCGACCTTTTTCGGCTTCCGTGGATTCAACCAGGCCCAGCGCGGCGCCGGGGCTAAAGCCGCGGCAAAGGGGGCGCAGGGCAAACCGAACGCGGAAGGTCGAGACTTGAACTTGTTCGGCTTCCGCAAGGGAGCACCCTCGGGCGGCCCAGTTGCCCCACCGCCCCTCCTGGCCGCCTACGGCGGGCTTCCGCCACTACCGAGCGCGCAGCCACAATCCCAATTTGATCGACCCGTTGACGCCGATCTCGAGGCGCGGCTGCGCCAGCTGCGGCCGAAACCAGGAAAACACCCCCGACCAACACGCCACGGTACTTCGCACCGCAGCAGTCGTAGCTCGGGGGCAAGGCAGGGCTCGCGGCACGCGGGCCGCTTCTCTTGGCCGGTGGCGCTCTTGGCGGCAGTCGTGGTTGCCATGGTCTTCGTTGGGATTGCCTTGCTCGTGGAGCGGACGTCGCGCGCGCGCGCCCGTGCCGTCGCCGCTGCGAGCGCCGCCACGGCCGCGCCTGCGGCGGCCAGTGGCGCGCCGACCGCGCAGGCGGCGGCCGCCGCCGCCCCGGCGACGCAGCAATTTCAGGAACTGGTGGTCCAGATTCAAGGCTTCGGCGGAGAATCGTCCCCGGAGCTCGCGGCGCTGCTCAACGCAGAAGCGAGCGCCGCTTACCAGGCGCTCTCTCAGCCCTGTGCAGGCGGCCAGGCCCATTGCGAAAGCCAACGCCTGGCGCTCGATCTGCTGACCCCGCGCAAGCTGACCAAGCGCGACCAGCCGCGCAAATCCACTCCGAGGTGGATGGCAGGGCTAAAAATCCCTGCCATTGGAGCCCAGGACCACCCCGACGTGCAACGTTGGCTCGAATACTACTCAGGCCATTCGGTGGGCCGAGAGCTGTTTCAGACGATGCTGTTTCGCTGTGGCGCCCACCTGGACGTGATCAACAAGGCACTGGTCCACTACGGGCTGCCTCAGGATCTGCTGGCAGTGGTCCTCACGGAGAGCCAGTGCGTGACCACCGCGGAGTCCCCCGTGGGTGCGCGCGGTCTCTGGCAGTTCATGGCTCCTACGGCCCGTGCATACCACCTGCTCGTCGAGGAGGGCGTGGTCGACGAGCGTGTCAGTCCGGTCAAGGCGACGGATGCCGCGGTGAGGTATCTCGCCGATCTGTATCGCAAGCTGGGCAACTGGGAGATGGCCTTCGCGAGCTACAACGCCGGTGGTGGGCCGTTCCGAATGCTGGCCCGGCTCCGACAAGCGGGCGAAACGGTGACGTTCTGGGATCTGGCGGACGCCGAGCTGATCCCGGAGGAGACGGCGAAATATGTGCCACGCATTCAGGCGTACGCCCTCATCCTGGCCAATCTTCGCCATTTCGACTTCTCGACCGCGCAGATGCGCACGGCTGAAGAAACGGCCGATCTGGAGGTACCGTCGGGCACCCGCCTCGGCCAGGTCGCCCGTGCCGCCGGCACCAGCGTGGCCTACCTGCGCTCCTTGAACCCTGACCTGATCGGCACGGTGATTCCGAACCTCCAGGGCAAGCGTTTCGTGCTGCAGGTGCCCAAGACGTCAGCGTTTCGCGCGCGCGAAACGCTGGAGCAGTTCTTGCTGGAGCAGCTCGACCTGTGCGTCTCCAGCGCGTTCGACTGGGGGCGCGAACAGTTCACCGGTGAAATGCAGGCCAAGTGTGCGGCCCGCAAGTCAAGGTAGCCAGCCCCCCGGGGAGGGCGAAGCTCGCCGTCCCCTGTCCGGAGCTCATGGACAGTGACCCGCGAAGGGGAGCTTCAGGTCCATTCCTTGTTGGCGGCAATATCCCAGCCCTTGGTCACTTTCCCGCCGCCGGTCCCTTCCCCGCCCTTCTGCGGGGCGTATTGCAGCTTCACTTTCCGGAAGTTGAGCGACACTTGCTCGGTGAGCTCTTCTTGCCCGTCCGCGCCAGTCTGCTGAAAGCTGGTCACGAGGATCTCCTCGAAGGACATCACGAGGTATTCGAGCGGCGCGTCGCCGCCCGCCTTGCGCACGGTCAGCGTGCCCGACTTGACGTGGGTGCCCTTGCAGCAAAACGAGAACAAGAGGGCGGATGATTTATCCACCTTCTTGGTGATCACCAAGTCCTGAACCGACACTTTGCCGGCACCCGAGCCGCCGCCGGAATGAGCCGTGCCGGTCTGGGTCGCGCCAAAATTGGCGGACAGCAAGTCAATCTCGTTCGTGTGCCCGGCGTCGACGGACTCGCCGTCCACCTTGTCCAGCTTCAGATACATATCAATGGCCATTGGGGTCTCCTTGAGATGCGAGAGGCCACTCCACCCGCCCCGCGCGGAAGAATCTAGGCGAGGCTTCCCTCGGCACTGGGTCAGCCACTAGTCCCTCCGCGCTCGCTGGGTCAATAGGCGCGCTCGCTTTCCTGGGTATCGGATCAGAGGCGAAACCGGTTGCTCGTTTTTTCGCGGCCACTTTCGCCCGAGGCCAAGCCTTTCCTTCGACCCCCGAGGGCGGATATACGCAAATCGAGAATGGCTCGCTCACGACCCTACGTCCTGATTCTGGCGCTGCTCGGGGGCCACTGCGGCTCCCCTCCTCCGCCCCAGGCCCCGCCCCCCGCCGAACCGTGTAAACGCGAGACGGCTCTGGTCACGCTGGCAGCGGGCCAACAGGTCAACGCCAGCGCAGGTGGGGCAGGCCTTCCCGTGCGGGTTCGCATCTACCAGCTCAAGAGTGAAGCAGGACTGAGAAACGCTTCGTTCGAGGAGGTCTGGCAGAACGACAAGGCCGTGCTGCAAGCGGACCTGCTCAAAATGGAGGAACAGACGGCCTATCCCGGAAAGACGGTACGTGTGAAGGTCGAGCTGCTTCCCGATACGACGTCCATTGCCGCGGTGGCCCTGTTCAGAGATCCAAAGGGCAAGGACTGGTTCGTCAATTTTGATCTCGAGCCGATGAAAACGAAACCGCCGTGCCCTCCTGCCGAGCCGCAGATCAGCTTGTGGGTCGACCGGATGAAGATCGAAGATGGCCGAGGGCGTGAGACCCCAGGCACGGGAGAGTCCAACCCGTAGCCGAGCGAGCGGCTCAACCCGTCAGCAGGAAAAATCGAATGCCGCAGAAGCCCGTATGGTCGGAGGGTGTGTTGGTGAGCCAGCAGCACTTCCAACAGCAAGATCGCTATCATGAGCAACTGCTGCGGGAACGCGTCTCCGCACTCGCCCACTACGACTGGGGCATCACCGAGCTCGAGCTCGAGACGCGCGCTCTGGCGTCCGCAGAACTCCGGATCGCGCGCTTTCGAGCGATCTGGCCCGATGGCGTCGTCGTGGCCTGCGGCGAAGGCTACGGGCTACCCGCACCCGAGCCTCGCAACTTTGCGAGCGCCTTCACAGCCGACATGACCAAGCTCGAGGTCTTTCTCGGGCTCGCCCATGAAGGCACCACCACGGCCCTCGTTGGTCGCCCCAGCGAACCGCACGAAGCCCGGCGTTACGTGCAGGACACGGTAAGTGTCAACGACGTCAATACCGGGGGGAACCCGCTCGAGATCGAATGGGCCCGTCCCAACCTGCGCATCTTTCTCGGCAACGAGCGCCGCGATGGCTTCAGCACGATCCGCATCTGCGAATTGATACGCCAGGCTACCGGGCAAGCCATCGTACGAGACAATCACGTGCCACCGGTACTGCAGATCGACGCAGCGCCCTTCATCAAGGGGGGGCTGCACCGCATCCTCACCGTCGCGATCGCTCAGCGCAATGCGCTCGCCGCAGAGCGCAGTCAAAAGGCGGGCAACGTCGAGTTTCACTCTGCGGCGGCGCAGACCTTCTGGCTGTTGCATACCCTGAACGGGGTGATTCCACAGCTGGCGCATCTCCTGGAGGCGCCCCGCGTGCACCCGGAAGAGGTCTACTTCATGGTGGTCGGACTGGTGGGGCAACTGACCAGTTTCGTTCCGGACGCCGATCCCACGAGCCTGATCAAGTTCAACTACCTCGAGCTCGGGGACGTGTTCGAGGTCCTGTTTGCCCGCGCCATTTCCTTGATCACTGGGGAACGGGAGCGCCCGTACGTGGAGATTGATCTGGAGCGGCGCTCCGACGGCATGTACCTGGGCAAGATGCGCGAACCGAAGTTGGCGCAGCGCGAGCTGTTCGTGGCGGTGCGCGCGAATCTGGTGGAGGCCGTGCTGCGGGATCGCGTTCCGGCGGTGCTCAAGATTGCGGCCTGGAATCAGATCTACGCCGTGGTCAAGCAAGCCGTGCGCGGCGTGCGTGTCGACGTGGAATGGAACCCGTCCGCCGCGTTGCCGGTTCGGCCGGGAACATGCTTCTTCCGAGTGCGCAAAGAGGGAACGCACTGGGATGAAGTAATGAGCTCCTCCTCGATCGCCCTCTACCTGCCCTCCGACGGGGACTGGAGCGGCGCCAGCGTGGCTATCTATGCGATCGATGCGAAGCACCTCGGCTGAGCGTCCCGGCGTGACGCGGGAGCGCGGAGCGGCCACTCGCGAAGCGTCGCCGCGCGAGGAGCCACGCGGCGTGCATCAGCTCATGTACCGAGCGTGCGCGGACGTGTTTGCGCTGGCAGCTCAGCTGCCTGCATCGTCTCAACTGCCGGCACCCGCGGAGCTGCGCCAACAGCTCACGGCTGCCGTCGACAAGATGGTCAGCCGCGGGCGCCGTGCGGAAATTCCCGACGCGGACCTGGCGGAGGCGCGCTACGCCATCGTCGCCTTACTCGACGAGCAAGTTCTGAAGGCGAGCTGGTCGGGTCGAACCGAATGGATGAATCGCCCGCTGCAGTTCGAGTTGTATCGCGACAACAACGCAGGGGAAGATTTCTTCGTGCGGCTCAGCGCGCTCTTGCGCAGCGGTGGTCGGCTGCTGGCAATCCAGGTGTACTACATGTGCTTGGCGCTCGGCTTCCAGGGCATGTACGAGCAGAGCCGGGACACCAAAGCGCTGGCCAAATTTGCCAACGCCGCGCGCCACCAGCTGTCGGCGGTGTTGCCTCCCGCCGACAACCTCAGCCCCCACGGTACGCCGCAACACCTGGCGCGGGCCGCGGCTGACCGCCCGGGGTTCATCTGGTGGGCCCTCGCTGGAGGGCTGCTGCTGGTCGCGCTGGCCATCCTGATCGGGGGTTGGTCGGTGGAGCGTGCCCTGCGCTCCGCCGTCACCGAAATCTCGGAAAGCTCATCCGCCGTGCCCCGGTTGCATTCGAGATGATCTGGGCCCTCGCCATCATCGCGGTGTTGTTGCTTGCCGGCCTTTGGGCGGCGACGCTGCTGCTCAGCTGGCCGCTGGGGATCGCGATCGCGATCTCGCTCGCGGTGGTGGCGGGAATCGGCTTGCTGCTGGGACTTCGCATCCTGCGCACGAGGCAGCGCGCGGCCCAGCTGGAGGCCGAGCTGCGACGTCAGAAGCCGGTGTCCGAGCGCTCCGGCTCCGCCCTCTCGGAAGCCGTCTTGGAAATCCAGGGCCGAGTGCGCGAGCTGGCGGCGACACTCCGGCGCGGCCTCGGCAAGCGCTGGGGGGATCCACCTCTGTACGCCAGCCCATGGTACTTGGTGCTGGGTCCACCAGCCTCCGGCAAGAGCACCCTGCTGCAGACCTCCGGGCTGGCTCTCCGAGCCGCCTGGGGTCGCCAGTCCCGGTCCAAGGCGACCGTGGCAACCACGGGCTGTGAGCCTTGGCTCTGCGAGGGTGGCGT
>Ga0315912_10003567_pt1 | contig 15379 bp, 19 predicted proteins | sample VfabasoilMG_FD_204469 | JGI IMG/M metagenome (GOLD analysis project Ga0315912, IMG submission 204469) | Garden soil microbial communities collected in Santa Monica, California, United States - V. faba soil | ecosystem: Environmental > Terrestrial > Soil > Garden | place: USA: California... | reverse complement strand
CTGGAACGAGCTCCGGATCTGTGCGTAGAGATCCAATCTCCTGAGGATGCCATCAGCGATTTGATAACGAAGTTCAGTGACTACTTCGCCAATGGTTGCAAACTCGGTTGGTTGATCCTGCCAGCGGAACAGTGTGTTCTTGTACTGACACCCGGTGCTGCCTCGCCACAAGTTGCCCGCCTTGCCGATACGTTGGATGGTGGCACACTGTTACCCGACCTTCAAATTCCAGTCGCTGCGTTGTTCGCCTGATCTCTTATCACTTGCCGTATTTTCCTGCCGGACCAAAGGCAGATGCACGCGAATACCGTGAGTGCGATTGCAATGACTGCCATTCGTCTTTCTGAAGAGATCGTGCGGGGTTCGAAGGTATCCAGGTCGCTGTAGACCAGTTCCACCTTCAGCTTGGGGATGGCTTGTTCTGCTGAGTCCGGATCCTTCTCAAGGATCACATCGTAATGACCGGGTTCTCCGGTCTGGTAGCTGACCTCTCCCGACGCTCCGTATCCCGACTGCGCGACCACAGTGCGGTTCTCCACCGATACCAACGAAACGCGCACCCGGCCTGGCGACTGGAACGTGCAGATAATCCTGGTTGGCCTTTGCAGCGCCGCGACGGTGAGGGCTTGTGAACTTCCCCGGGTCATCAGAACCGCTTCGTCAAAGATCACCTGACGAGGTTCGGCCAACAGCAAGAGAGCAAGTAGCAGCACTTTTTCCAGGGTAGCAGTTAGAATAAAGGGTATGTCTGAAAGTGTGGCGACGTATCCTGCCATTGAGGCTCCGGCCTGGAAATCCATTTCTAACGCGTTGGCTGCCGTTGTGCTGGCGGTGTTGTTCCTGAGCGCGGGGATTTGGAAGATTACCGATCCGTTGGGATGGGAGGCCAAGGTCATCCAGCTCAAAGTGCCGGGGATGTTCGCAATGCCTTTGACATTGGTGCTTGGATCGCTCGAGGTGTTTAGCGGTGTGCTGTTGCTGGTTCCACGCTTCCGACGTTGGGGCGCGTGGCTTTCCGGCATCTTGCTCGTAGTGTTCATGGCCTATGTCGGGATCAACTACACCGAGCTTACGGGTGCCGATTGCAGTTGCTTCCCTTGGTTGAAGCGCGCCGTCGGACCCGGGTTTTTTGTCGGTGATGCGGCAATGCTGTTGCTATCGGTGATTGCCGGCCTGTGGGGCATCCCTTCGTTCAGCCGCCGTAGCGCTGTGCTTGTCTTGGCGGCGATTACTGTTTTTGCCGGTGCGTCTTATGGGATCACGATTGCGAAGCAGACTGGCCTGGAAGCTCCGGCTTCGGTGATGGTGGATGGCAAGGAATACTCGCTCAAGTCGGGCCGGATTTATCTGTTCTTCTATGATCCGTCCTGCCAGCATTGCAAGGAGTCGGCTGAGCGTATGTCGAAGTACAAATGGGCCGGAGGCGCAAAGGTGCTCGGAGTGCCGACGACGCTCAAGCAGTTCGCGGCGCAGTTCCTCAAGGACACGGCCGTGGTCGCGCCCTTCACGAATGATTCCGATGCACTGCGAAAGGTATTCGAGTTCGGAGATCCGCCGTTCGCCGTGGCGCTGGAACATGGACGACAGAAGGCCGCGTTTGTGGATTTTTCAAAGACGGAACCGGAAGCAGCGTTGAAGAAGATGGGTTGGATCGAGTAGCTCTAGATCATGCCCACAGGCGGATTGGATTACATCACGATCAAGGGATTCAAGAGCATTGCTTCTGTGCGAGTAAGACTCGGGCAAGTCAATATCGTGATTGGCGCGAATGGTGCGGGCAAGTCCAATTTCATTGGTGCGTTTTCCTTCCTGCGGGCAGTACACAAGGGGGAATTGCAGGAGTATGTAGCCCGTGCGGGCGGTGCTGAGAAAATCCTTCACTTTGGCTCGAAGACGACTGAGAGGGTGTCCTTTCATCTGTCGTTCAAAGAGGAAGTCAATCAATATGAGTTGTCGTTGATCCCGACGTCGGATGATAGCTTGTACCCTTCTGGAGAGTATGCGAAATATTGGGATAAGCAACGGTTTCAAGATCCCTACGCCAAGGCGCTCTCTCCCACGCTGCAGCGGGAAGCGGGAATCAGTGACCCGAGAGTAAGGAGAACTGCTGGCTGGGTCCGCGAGTTTCTCGGCAGTTGGCGTGTGTATCATGTTCATGACACCAGCGCTTCGTCACCGATGCGCAAGACGGCGGCGATCGATGACAACCAGTATCTTCGCACGGACGGATCGAATCTGGCAGCTTTCCTCTATTACCTGCGTGAGAAACACAAAGAGTCCTACGGTCTGATACGACGCTCCGTTCAAAGCGTCGCGCCGTTTTTCGACGACTTCTTACTGGCACCACAAAAGCTCAACCCGAACAGTATTAAATTGGAATGGAAGCACAAACGTTCAGACCAATATTTTGATGCCTCGTCCCTCTCCGATGGCACGCTGCGGTTCATTGTATTGGCTACGCTCTTTCTCCAGCCGCCTGATCTTCGGCCTTCGGTCATTCTCATTGATGAACCGGAACTAGGTCTCCACCCTTATGCAATTGGTGTACTGGCCGCAATGATTAAGCAGGCATCGGTAGAGACTCAGGTGGTCGTTTCCACACAGTCATCGTTGCTCCTGGATTATTTCGAGCCAGAAGACGTGCTGGTAGCGAACCGCGTTAACGACGGCACGGAGTTCACGCGACTGGATCGAGCGCAACTCGCCGAGTGGCTTGAGGAATACAGTCTCGGCCAACTGTGGGAGAAGAATGAGTTTGGCGGTCGGCCCGGCGGAGATTAATTAGGAGACAATGCCAAGGCTGCTGATTCATGTCGAGGGCCAGACCGAAGAGACCTTTGTTAACGAGGTGCTTCGTAATTATCTGGTTGCGGCTGGATATGACAGCGTGGGCGCTCGTATCGTTGGCAACGCTCGGGCTAGAGACCGGCGTGGCGGGATTCGCCCATGGGAATCGGTGAAGAAGGATATTCTTCAGCACCTCAAGGAAGACAAGAACTGCATTGCGACTACGATGGTGGATTTCTATGGCTTGGGTGATTGGCCTAAACGCGCAGAAGCAGGCAAAGTCGCATCGCTCGAAGCAAAAGCTGCGATGGTGGAAGCAGCTATGCTGCAAGGTGTTGCTTCAGGGATTGACGGCACACGCTTTGTGCCGTTTGTGGTCATGCATGAATTCGAGGGTTTGCTATTCAGCGATTGTGCAGCGTTTGGAAGAGGCATCTATAAGCCGGAACTAGCCGCCAGCTTTCAACAGATTCGCGATCAATTTGAAACGCCGGAGCATATCAATGACTCGCCGCAAACTGCGCCGTCCAAACGTATTATCAGCCTGCTGCCTGGGTACCAGAAGCCATTGCTCGGGAATCTGGCTGCGCTCGAAATTGGCCTTGAGCGCATTCGAGCGGAGTGTCCACGCTTTCAGCGCTGGCTTGAACAACTGAGCGCGCTAGCCGCCTAAAACTTCTTCAACTCTTCCACCAACGCCTTCAAACCTTTCCTCGTGTAGATATTCGTCAACCGCATTTCCTCCGCAGACGCCGCGAGTGCTTTTGATCCCGACGTTCTCCCCGGTATCCACACCGTTCCATTCGCAAACTCCACTTGGCTTACGAAGCTGGTGATGCTTTCGATCGACAGCGGTGCGCCGTCGGGTTCGCTGAATTTCAGGGCGCTTCCTGCCAGCACGCTGGCTTTTTGTTTCGGTGCCAGTTTGGTTGCTGACGGTACCGAACCAGCCAGATACTCGCGACCTCGCAGGTCTTTCAATATCCAGCCTAGCTCCATGTATCTCACCGATTGCTGGGAGCGATTCATCACTTGAAGCATCGGTTGTCTTGCTTCTGCTCCCGCAATTTGCGCCGACCCGTTGAAAGCCTCTACCGGCGCGTCCGGGAATTGCAGCACCGATAGTTGAACGGTACGAGCTGCGGTATTCGTCGCCGGGGCGCGCGCCACTTGAATATCCAGTCCGGGCATGTCGCGTTGCTTTGCCAGTGACGCAATGCACTCCTGTTTCAACGCCTCTTCTCCACGCGCTTCCAGCACCTGCTTGAACCAGCGGCGATCACGCTGGGCTTCCATTTCCTCCACCGTCATCATGCGGCGTGAGTCGAGTTTATTTGGTCCGAAGAACGAGAGGTCGTCGAAGAGAACTCCGTCCAGAGAGATTTCCACCAACGGTCCTGCCGGGCGTCCCATCGGACGCAGCAGCCGCAGCTCGACACGCACCGGGAACGACTCTCCCGGACCCACGCTCAAGTTCGATTTAGTCACAGAAGCGCGACCACCCGGTGTGACCTCCTGCGAGAACACCATCCACGTGACGGCGCGAATTCTGTTTGGACTCGTATTCCGCAGCGTCAACGACGAGTTCAGGTTCAACACCGTAGCCCCGCCGCGCTGGCTGGTGGTCGATTGTCCCCAGTCAGAATCCAGCAACGCGACAGGCGAACCCGGCGGCAAGCTCACCTTGAGGGAACTTGTCGACGCAGGCTGCTGCGCGGTGAGTATACCCGCCATCGACAACAGAATCGCTACTGAAAAACTATTGCGCATAGACAATCAGAGTTGTTTGTTCACCCGTCTCAGGATTAAAACGGCGCTGCCTTACAAAGCTGCCGCCTTCCACGTTGCCGCTCACTGTGCCTAGTCGGGCATCGGATCCAACTAGTGTCATTTCCGAAACGGGTTGCGTTGGTGAGGCGGGCTTAGTGACTACAAACCCACTCACCACTAACGCCACCACCGACGCAAACGCGGCCACCGCATGCCATGGTCTCCAGATCCGCACAGGCTCTTCCATAGGCCCGGCGATCTTGCCCGCCTCCAGCGCGACATGAATATTCGCCTTCATTTCCGCCGCTAGGTGCCCCCATGCGACATCTTCCGGAAGTTGCTCCCGCGTGTTGGCGGCGATATGAGAGATAGTCCGAAACGCGTCCAACTCACGCGCGCAATCCGCGCAGGACTTCACGTGACGGTTCGCCTTCCAACGTTGGAGGAAACTCAAATCCCCTGAAGAATAGAGCGCCAAATCGATTTCACTTAAGTGGTTCATAGAGAGACGCCCTCCTTTCTCCGTTCCAGAAACTTGCGCAGCTTCACGCGCGCATTGGCAATGTGCGACCGTACCGTCGCTTTAGAACAATTCATCTGCGCCGCTACTTCTTCGGCTGGTAATCCTTCTACATCGCGCAGCAGCAATGCCATTCGTTCACGATCACTCAGCAGCCGGAGCCCATCTTCCAAATGCAGACGCTGTTCATCGCGCAACAGCCGGTGTTCCTGACTTTCCTCGCGAGCTACCGTGAGCGACTCGGGAATATCGTCGATATCAGAGAAGCTCGCCCGTCCACTGCGCCGTAGAAAATCGATAGTCGTATTCGTCGCGATGCGGCTCAGCCAGTGTGTGGCTTTGCCCCCATCCTTGATCTGTTCCGCCCGTTGCAGCACTTTGATAAAAACGTCTTGCGTCAAATCCTGCGCATCAGCGGCGTTTCCTACCATGCGGTAAATCTGCAGGAAGATGCGGCGAAGATTATCCGTGACGAATTGGCTTTGCCAATCCGAGGCGGCCTCGGTTGTGCCGATCGAGTTTTTCATCCGAAAAACCTGCACCAGTGCAGACATGGTCTATCCCTATAAGTAATGACGACCGGAACTTCCAGGTGTGCAACCATATCTAGCGCTATCCTGAATTTAGTATGCGACAAGTGGCGGTGGCTGGTGTGGGCAAGACGGCCTTCGGGGTTTTTGCGAACCGCGATTTGCGCTCCCTTGCTGTGGAAGCTTCCCGTAAGTGTTTGGAAAATAGCGGGGTTGCCGATGGGGACGTGCAAGCCTTCTACCTCGGGAACTTTGCCGGACCCTCGTTCGCCGGGCAAAGCCACTTGGCACCGTTTGTTGCAGCCGAGGTCGGACTCAGCGGTATTCCTGCAACTCGTTTCGAGGATGCCTGCGCCTCGGGTGGCACGGCTTTCTTCCATGCGTGGGCTGCGGTGGCTTCAGGAATCTACGACACCGTGCTGGTGACCGGTGTGGAGAAGATGACCTCACAATCGGGTCCCAGGGTCACCGAAATTCTAGCGTCGGCAGGAGATGTCAGCGGCGAGATGCGTGCCGGCGCGACATTCCCTGCGTTGTTTGCGATGATTGCGCGGCGTCATATGTACGAGTTCGGCACCACGCGGGAACAGATGGCCGCAGTCGCGGTGAAGAACCATGCGAATGGAGCAATGAATCCTGACGCGCACTTGCGGAAAGTGATCACGCTGGAACAGGCGCTTGCCGGCAGGCCCGTTGCCGATCCTCTGACGTTGTTTGATTGCTCCCCGGTGAGCGACGGCGCTGCGTCGGTGTTATTGATGGCCGCAGAAAAGGTTCCGGAGCCTCGCGTGGTGGTTCGGGGAATCGCTCAGACCTCTGATCATGTGGCGCTGGATCGCAAGGAAACCATCACGACATTCAAAGCAGTGCAACAGGCTGGAGAGAAAGCCTATCGCATGGCCGGACTGAGTCCCTCTGACATCGACTTCGCCGAAGTTCACGACTGCTTCACCATCGCCGAGATTATCGCGATCGAAGATCTGGGTTTCGTCGCCAAAGGCGCAGGCGGCGCCTATTCCGCAGCCGGACACACATCGTTACGCGGTGAAAAGCCAATCAATCCGAGCGGTGGGTTGAAATCCAAAGGACATCCTGTCGGAGCCACCGGCATCGCGCAAATCTGCGACGCAGTCCAGCAGATTCGTGGCAACGCCGGTGACCGGCAACTTGCGCGCCACGCCATCGGACTCACGCAGAACCTAGGCGGGTCCGGCGCAACTTGCGTTGTGACGATTCTAGGAGAGGGCTAAATGGCAATCGTTTATACAGAGACCGTAGTCCATGCCGACCCGCCCTATCAGATTGCGATCATCACGTTGGACGACGGCACCCGACGCACGGTGCGCATTGTTGGCGAACGAGTGGTGATTGACCAGCGGGTGGAGTTGCTGGAAATCCGTGACGGAGTGTCGTACTACCAGGCGTGGAAGACGTAGTGAGGCTGGCAGCTGCTGCGCTCCAGGTATTGTATTCAAAGGTAAATCCTGCTTTGAGGAGTCTTGTTGGAATGACTCGGCGGCTTTTTAGGATGAGTTCGGTTTCCGTGCGGATCAGGAATGCGCCAATGATGAGCATCCATTTGGTGGCGGGGAGTCCGAAGGGCATGCAACAAGCTTTGCGGAGCGCTGCCATGAAATCTCGGTTGGGGATCGGGTTGGGTGCGCTTAGGTTGATGGGGCCATCAAGGTTTGGATTTTCGATGATGAAATCCATGGCATGAAGCCAGTCGGATTCGTGGATCCAGGAAATGTATTGATTGCCTTTTGCTGCTGTGCCTCCAAGACCTAAACGCACCAGTGTGGCTAACGCGACGAAGGGGCCTCCTGGAGTTGCGCTCATCACCATCGCACTTCGCAGCGCCACTTTTCGTGTGTTTGGCGTGTTCGCCTCAGACAGTGTTTTCTCCCAGGCTTTGGCGACGTCTATGCTGAAATTCCAGGTGTCGGGAGCGTTCGGTTCGTTGCCTCCTAGCTCTCCTGTCTCTTCGTCCATGGGGCGATCCAATGCGTGGCGGTAGATGGTTGCTGTACTGGAGTTGAGCCAGAGGGCTGGCGGGTGTGATGCATTGGCGATGGCTTCTCCGATAGCTCTTGTTGTGTCGATTCTTGAGTCGAGAATTTGCCGACGGTTTTGTTGGGTGTAGCGGCAGTTGACGCTACGTCCGGCTAAGTTGATGACAATATCGGAATGGTTGATGGTGGAGAGATCCCAATTGGCGCGGCCTATGATGATTACCTGATCGCCCGTGTTTTGAAAGTGACGGGTGAGGATGCGTCCGAGGTGGCCGCTGCCTCCGGCGATCACGATGCGGCGGGGTTTCATGGGGCTACACTTTCTACCAGATCGACCACGGTGCGGCGCAATGGGCGGAGCAGCGGAAAGCTGGAAAGTTGGATGAGCTTGGCCAACAGTCCAGCGCTTTTGTCGAGGATGATTTGGGTTTTTTTCTGCGCTGAGGAAGCGTCGAAGATCCAATAGAGGACAATGCCCATTTGATAGAGCCAGAGCAGTTCTGGCAGGTGTGGGCGAAGGTCGTCGGGGATTTTCGTTTTGCCTGTGTCGAGTGCTTTAGCGAAAAAGCCGATGTCGCTTTCGCGAATGGAGCGCGTGTATTCACTGAAGGGTGAAAGCGGATCGGACGGGTTTACTTTGCCCGTCAGGGCGCTCATGAGGCGACGGCTCTTGCCGAAGTAGTTGAGCTTGACCTGGATTAAGCCGATTAGGCGGGCGCGCAGGTCCTTGCTCTTTGTGAGAGCGTCTTCCAGCAGCGGGGCCATTTCTTCCTGAGACTGACTATAGAAAGCGAGAACGATGGCTTCCTTGGAATCAAAGTAGTAGTAAGCCGCGCCGGTGGCAACTCCGGCGGCCGAGGCGATTTCGCGCATCGTTGTTTTTTCAAAACCTTGGTCGCGAAACAGGTCCAGCGCGGCGGCCATGATCAGAGCGCGCTTGGCGTCGCCCTTGGGTTCAACGGTTGTGTTTCGACTTGGCATATTGGATCTCCGTATTCGTTAAGTTTGATGGCCAGTTCACTATCGCTTTTGAATCTGAATAGCCATGATAAGGCGTAGCGATTGCGCGCAACCAGCGCGGCGAACGATCTGGCTAGTGGGACCATTGCCGGTTTGCTGAAGCGGTAGGCCCATTGGCGGTAGTCGCGCAAAGCCCAGAGGCACATGATCCACGCTCTGCTGCCGTACCAGACTTCATTTTCATCGCTGATGACGGCGAGTTCTTCCTGTGGCAGGGCGGGAAAGCGGGATTGAGCTTCCGTGGATCCCGCCGCGACGAATCGCAGCGGGATGATTGTCCTTTGTGTCGTCAGCCATCGCCGCGCCTCCGAGCAGACTCCGCAACGGCCGTCATAGACAACGGTGAGGTAGCGCATGTTAGAGCCTCGCATTCGCCGCAAGCGGAGGAGGCATGAGCCTTTCGGCACCGCTCTTGCGCAGACGGTTGAAGATGTAGAGATTCATGAAGTGCATGATTCCCAGGACGACGAGCACGAATCCGACTTTGGAACTGACCAGTTCCATTCCTTGACGGGTGTCATTTACGAACTCGGTGGTGCGGAGCGCGAGCGTGATGTAGCCGATGTTGATCAGGTAAAAGCCCACGATAAGCAGGTGATTGATGGAGGCGGCGAGTTCCCTGTTGCCATGAAACGCGTCGACTAGAAAAGCACTGCCATTCTTGTACAAGGTGGATCCCACCCAGGCAGTAGCGGCAATGCTAAGGATCAGATAGACGGTGTAGCAGATTACGATTCCCATTGTGTTTCCTCTTTCTTGAACATGTTCAAGAATAGAATACGGCAAGTGAGGGCAGGCTGTCAAGAGAAAAATTGAACGTGTTCAAAAATCCTTGGCTCGATAAGATTGCGGACGGTGGGTGAATTCATCAACCTAAAAACGGCAGTGGAAGCTAAGATCAAATACCAGAGGGGCCGACGGCAGTCCGTGGCGCAGGGGATCGGCGTTAGTTGTCGTCTGCCATCTTCATTGCTGTTTTTGGGTCAACGAATTCGGCTTTGCCGATGGTTAATAATTTACCGGCGATCTCTTCCAGAAACTCTTCCCCGCGCCGCAGGCGTTGTTTGGTGCTGCAATCCAGGAATGCTTTTTTGTTTTCGACTTCGATAGTGCCGAGCGAGCGCTTTGGTCCGTCGCCGGTGCCTTCGAGCCACGGGTAGGTGGTTTTCTTTCCGGTTTTGACCGGATCTCCGATTGCCGGGGAGCCCCTCAGCGCTTCGTCGAGCGCTGCTGGATCGAGAACGGTGTAGTGGCGTTTTGAGAAGCAAAGCTCGTCTCCTTCGAACGATACAAACTTGATGTTTTTACGCCAGTCATCGGCCATGGTTTTGGCTTTCAGCAGAAGGCGGTGGCTGTTGGCTTTTAGGTATTGGTGCCAATCCAATGCTTGCGCGGCACGGTCGTCGATGACCCAATCCAGGAAGGGATCGCGGACGGCGGGAGGAACGGTGAGTCCAGAGGCGGTAAAAATGGTTCTTCCGTTCTCTTGCCGAATGCGGGTGAGCAGCGTGATTCCTGGTTTGAGGACGAGAGAACTGGTGACATCGTAGACGAAGAAGACGTCATCAAACAGGAGATCTTTTACTTCTACGCCAGTGCCGCGATCAACGCGAAGCACCTCAAGAATGCCGTAGCGGGAGCAGGACCATTCTTTCAATAGGAGTTGGTCGCTTTGGGGCAGCGAAGATCCATGGCGCACGCGGTATTCTTCGACCACCGTGCGTCCGAACTTACGCGACTGGAAGTCATTGATGGCCCAATCCATGAAACACATCTGGGTAGCTTCGGACTCAAATTCGTCAATCACGTGGCCAAAGAAGAGACCCATGGCTTCGGTAAGGTCTTCTTTGCCGAATTCATCGTTCATGAAGTCCATCAGGAGTCTGGCGATGTGACTGTCAGCTGACTGGCTTTTGGGCGTACGTCTGCGGGTTTCATCTTCGTTGAGATGACATTTCTTGTATTTGCGTCCGCTGCCGCACCAGCATGGATCGTTGCGTCCGAGGTTGATGGCCGCCAGGGGGAGTTCGTCATCGTCTTCTGCGTACTCTTCGTCCGTGTCGGGACCGTCGTAGTCAAGAAAATCTTCCAGCTTTCCGTCAAATTCCTCGCGAAGTTCTTTGGGATCAAGCTGCGAGCCGGGTGGCGGTGGAAACCTCTCCAGAATGCGGACGGCGGCAAGCGTCACTGCGTCCAGGATGCGTTCATCTTCGCTCTGCAGGAACTCCGTTAGGTCCTCTAGCAGGGCTGGCCCGCCAATCTCGCCGAGTAATGCGAACGCCGCCCGCGCCGACCAGTTTCCACTGTCTCCCAGCCTTCCGGCCATCCAGGAACGGATGACGGCGCATAGCAACGGAACGGACTCCTCGGGGTTGTTGGTGAGATCATCCAGTGTGGCTTGAGGCACGGGGCCAAGCAGCGGGTCCAGGATTTCATTTACCGCGCGGAGAGTGGCAAACTGGGCAGAGAGGAGTTCAGGCTCGTTTGGTTTTTTTTGCGAAAAAATACGGCCCACGGTGAGCGCAACCAATTCTTCATCGCCGCTCAGTTGCTCCATCATTTCCTGTCTTAGCTCCGGGGTAAGCCCCCGTAGGAGGCTCTGGCTGATTTCTTGCTTATGCTCGTTGTCGAAGAGTCCACGACGCATGCCGAGTGACATAATGATGGTGCACGCAGGCACATTGTCATTTTGTTCCAAAACTGCAGCTAGAGCGAGATAACATTCCGTTTGATCGGGCGCGGTACGGACCGCCTGCCAGAATAGCGTTTCAGCTTCTTGGCGGTCGCCACGCTCCAGGCACCAAGTGGCGAGAAGGCAGTAGGGAAGCCAGAATGTCGGGTCGTCTTGGATGTGTTTGCGAACAGCCTTTTCCGAAGCCTTGCTCCAAGCACCAGCGTGTGCGGTGAGTTGTTTGCGGGTTCGGTCTGCGCCTTTTGGAGGGAAGATCACTTACTGCTCCGTGTGGCCGCGGATGAGCATGAACGTGCGATTCCAGCGGGTTTTGGTGAAGAAGTTGGTGGCGAGGTCTTTGAGGTGTTCGACACTGAAGGATGACAGGCGTCCGGGTGGAGCGTCGTAGGACCAGTAAATGATGAGCGGCTTCCCGATGATGTTTTCTCTTGGGACCAGTCCCCAGTAACGGCTGTCGCTGGAGTTATCTCGATTATCTCCCATCGCGAAGAAGTGGTTGGGCGGGACGATCAGTTCGTTGCCGACGACGTGGTTTTTCAACATCGCCAGGCCGCGTGCGGTCACCAGGGAGTCGGGTTCGTTGGGGAAGTTATCACGGTAGCCGTAGATGTAGTTCAGCTTGTGAGCTTTGTAGGGCTCGGCGATAGCAACGCCATTGCGATAGACCTGTTTGTTCTCGATGCGGATGCGATCACCGGGGAGCCCTATGGCTCGCTTGACGTAGTTTTCTTTAATGTTGAGAGGGTAACGGAAGACGATGATGTCGCCGTGTTTGACGTCGGTGTAGGGGAGGATGTATTTGCTGACGGGTCCTGGCGGAGCGTAGGCGAGTTTGTCTACCAGGAGGTGATCGCCGATCAGGAGAGTGTCTTCCATGGACGCGGTGGGGATGACGAAGGCTTGTACGAGGGTGGTGGTTCCGAACAGCAGGAGGAGAAGTGTGACAGCCCATTCGGCGATGGTGTTTCTTGGTTGTTTGTCCATGTGCGATTATTCCTCGCGGCGGGCGGCGAATCGGCGCAACCGGAACGCTTCGACCACCGCGATATAGATATTGACGAAGCCGAGCCCGGTTATGGCTCCACGAAACTGCGAACTGATCCAGACGTTTCTCCACCATTCGGAGAAAGTCGCTTCTTTGAAGGAGTCGGCTGAGAGGAACGAGAAGTAGTTTGTTTCCCACGTAGTCATCCAGGGGACGATAACGAGAAAGCAACCCATTACCAAACAGAAAATAGCCGCGACCACTGCGGAAGCGATTTGTAGCGAACGATTCTGATCTTCGCGACCTTCTAGCATGGTTGGCCTGCTTCAGCGAACAAGCTGAGCTGCGGCGATGGCCCAGCTGCTACGCGGACCGGTTCGTAGCTGAAGCGGTGGTGTGGCGTGGGCCCGAATTTTTCCAGCGCTTCCATGTGCTCGGGCGTGGCGTAGCCTTTGTGTCGAAGGAAACCATATTCGGGATAAAGACGGTCCCACTCTTCCATGGTTCGGTCGCGTTCTACCTTAGCCAAAATAGACGCGGCGGCGATGGAACGGGAAAGCGCGTCACCGTGAATCACGGATTGTTGATCTATGGGCGTGTCCAGTTTGAGGGCGTCAACCAGAAGATAGTCAGGCGGTGGTTGGAGCTTGACCAACGCGCGGCCCATAGCCAGCCTGGATGCCTGATAAATATTGATGCGGTCGATTTCCTTGTTGTCGGCAGCGCCAATCGACCAAGCCAGTGCTGTCTCGCGAATTTTCAACGCCAGCGATTCACGCACGTCGGCAGCGAGTTGCTTGCTGTCATTGAGTCCGCGAATAGGGCGGGCCGGATCAAGGATCACAGCAGAAGCAACCACGGGTCCAAACAAGCAGCCCCGTCCGGCCTCATCGAGACCGGCAATGCGGCAGAAGCCCTGGGTGGCGGCTTGTTTTTCCAGACGGTTGGTGCAACGCACAGCAAGTAGGACCGCCGGAGCGGAATATTATTCGCGCTCTTTGAGGCGGGCAGCCTTGCCCTTGAGTTTGCGGAGATAGAACAACTTGGCGCGACGCACGCGACCCGTGCGGATCATTTCAATCTTGTCCACCACAGGCGAGTGCAGCGGGAAGATACGCTCCACGCCATGTCCGAAGCTGATCTTGCGAATGGTGACGGTGCTACCGATACCGATGTTGTGCTCGGCGATGAGCGTGCCTTCGAAAATCTGGATGCGTTCTTTGTCGCCTTCGCGAATCTTGACGTGTGCGCGAACGGTATCACCCGGCTGCATGACGGGGAGTTCGGCTTTCTTATGCCTATTGGCGACTTTGGCTACCAGTGCTTGACTCATGACTTTTTCCTTACAAGTGATCTTCTTCTATTATGCCCAGATCCGGGCGATTTTTGCGAGTTTTGTCTCGCGACGCCTGAAGACGCCATTTCCGAATCTCTTCGTGATTGCCGCCCAGCAGCACCAGGGGAACCTGCCATCCCCGGAAATCCGCGGGCCGCGTGTACTGTGGACAGTCGAGCAGCACTGCCCCTGTTTCTTCGTCTTTGCGGAAGGATTCCCAAACCGTGGAGGCTTCGTTACCGACGACCCCGGGTACCAAGCGCGCAACGGCATCCATAACCAGGGCCGCCGGCAGTTCGCCTCCGCTTAACACAAAATCTCCGATCGAGAGTTCTTCGTCCACCAGATGTTCGGTGACACGCTCGTCCACTCCTTCATACCTTCCGCAGATGAGCAGAATTTCGCTGGACCCAACCAGACGCCTCGCGGCTTCCTGATTGAACAGTTTCCCCTGCGCAGACATCAATACGGCCTTGCTGCCTTCGGGGCGCATGGGCCAGATCGATTCTACGGCATCGAACAGCGGCTCGGGTTTCAAGAGCATCCCCTCACCACCGCCGAATACGCGGTCATCTACAGTCTTGTGTCGGTCCGAGGTCCAGTCCCGGAGATTGTGAATGACAACCTCAACGGCTCCTGTCTTCAGAGCGCGGCTAAGAATTCCGTGCTGCAAAATTCCCTGAAAGAAATCGGGAAAGATGGTGAGCACATGAAACTTCATGGCCTATTCAAATCCTTCAAACCTTCGGGCAGAATCGTTTCGATGCGTTTGCCCACCGTGTCTATCTTTACGCAGAGGAAGCGGGTGAACGGGATCAGCGTTTCGTTGCCTTGTTCGTCCAGCACTTCCAGCAGAATGGGGCCGCCTAATTCCTGCCAATCTTCTACTTTGCCGATGCGGTCTCCTGATTTTTGATCAAAGACTTCGCAGCCTACCAGATCGGCCAGATAATACTCGTTCTCGTCTAACGCGGCCCGCTCGCCTTTACGGATGCGGATCTCAACTCCGCGAAGCGTTTCGGCTTCCGTGATGGAGTTGATACCGGCGAACTTCACGATCAGCTTGCCTTGATGATCCCAGGCGTTTTCAATGGCAGCAGGCGCCTCGGACAGGGGTTGGTCGGCTTTGAAGAGGTGAAATTCCGCGTCTTGCAGAAGACGTCCGGGCTCCACACCCGGGGCATCGACGATAACCTCACCTGTGCGTCCCCGACTGCGGAGGACAACACCAAGGGTAAGCCACTGGTCCGGATTATTCAAGAATTTCCAGCGTAAACCTGCGGTTCAGTTTCATCCCAGTTGCGCCGAGCAAGGTGCGAATGGAACGCGCTGTACGGCCCTGCTTGCCAATTACTTTGCCGAGGTCGCTTGGGGCGACGCGCAGTTCCAGCACGGTAACCTGTTCGCCTTGAATTTCCCGCACGGTGACTTCATCCGGGAGGTCTACGAGAGCTTTCGCGATTTCTTCAACAAGTTCTTTAACACTGATCCCCGCCATGGTTGCGTCTCCTTATATCTCGAATATAGCACCGAAGGCGCGAAGGATCGGATGTTTAAGCAGCAGGCTGAACAGCTTCCACCGGGTTTGATTTAACCAGACGGGCAACAGTGTCGGAAAGCTGAGCACCGTTCTTGACCCAGTGATCAATACGATCGTGCTGCAACTTAACCTGAGCAGGCTGCGCAACCGGATTGTAGTGTCCAACAATCTCAATAAAGCGACTGTC
>Ga0315912_10003566_pt1 | contig 15379 bp, 14 predicted proteins | sample VfabasoilMG_FD_204469 | JGI IMG/M metagenome (GOLD analysis project Ga0315912, IMG submission 204469) | Garden soil microbial communities collected in Santa Monica, California, United States - V. faba soil | ecosystem: Environmental > Terrestrial > Soil > Garden | place: USA: California... | reverse complement strand
ACAGTGCCCCAGGGACTGCACGATCTCTTCGGTCATCTTCTTGGCGTCGCCGAAGAGCATCATGGTGTTGGTTCGGAAGAAGAGTTCGTTGTCCACGCCGGCGTAGCCGGAGGCCATGGAGCGTTTGATGAAGAGGACCGTGCCGGCCTTTTCCACGTCCAGGATCGGCATACCGTAGATCGGGCTGGTGCGGTCGGTTTTCGCGGCCGGGTTGGTCACGTCGTTGGCGCCGATGACGTAGGCGACGTCGGCGGTGGCGAATTCGTTGTTGATTTCCTCCAGTTCGAAGACTTCATCGTAGGGCACGTTGGCTTCGGCGAGGAGGACGTTCATGTGCCCGGGCATGCGGCCGGCGACCGGGTGGATGGCGTATTTCACTTCCACGCCTTCCTTCTTCAGCGTGTCCGCCATTTCGCGCAGGGCATGCTGCGCCTGCGCCACGGCCATGCCATAGCCCGGCACGATGATGACCTTGGACGCGTTCTTCAGGATGAAGGCCGCGTCATCCGCGTTGCCGGACTTCACGGTGCGGTCGCCCGCGGCGTGGGCCGGGCCGGCCGTGCCGGTTTCCGTGCCGAACCCGCCGAGGAGCACATTGAGGATGGAGCGGTTCATCCCCTTGCACATGATGTAGGACAGGATGGCGCCGGAGGCGCCGACCAGGGCGCCAGTGACGATCAGCGCCAGGTTCTGGATGGTAAAGCCGATGCCGCACGCCGCCCAGCCGGAATAGGAATTCAGCATCGAGACGACGACGGGCATGTCCGCCCCGCCGATCGGGATGATGATCAGAAAGCCGATGGTGAGCGCCAGCGCCGCGATCAGCCAGAACAGGATCTGGTTGCCACCCGTGACGACGAAAATGACGACCAGCACCACCAGCAGGATGCCCAGCGCTAGGTTCAGCTGGTGCTGGTAGGCGAAGGTGATCGGCGCGCCTTTCATCAGCGCCTGCAGCTTGGCGAAGGCGATGAGGGAGCCGGAGAAGGTAATGGCGCCGATGGCGAGGCCGAGCGACATCTCCACCAGGCTGCCGGCATGGATATGCCCGTGCGTGCCGATGCCGAAGGCTTCCGGCGCATTCAGCGCGGCGGCGGCGACGAACACGGCGGCGAGCCCAACCAGGGAGTGGAAGGCGGCCACCAGTTGCGGCAGCGCCGTCATCTCGATGCGCCGCGCGATCACCGCGCCGGCCGCGCCGCCGATGAGGATACCCAGGATGATGAGCCCATAGCCGGTGGCGGAAAACCCACTTTGCGCCAGCGTGGCGGCAGCGGCCACGGCCATGCCGGCCATGCCCATGCGGTTGCCCTGGCGAGAGGTGACCGGGGAGGACAGTCCGCGCAGCGCCAGGATGAAAAGGACAGAAGCGACGAGATAGGCAAGGGTGGTGAGGGTGGCGGACATGACGGCCTACTTGCCCTTCGCCTTGAACATCGAAAGCATCCGTTGCGTGACCAGGAAGCCGCCGAAGATGTTCACGGAAGCCAGCACCACGGCGATGAAACCGAACACCATGGCCCAGCCGGACGTGGCGAGGCCGGTGGCCAGCATGGCACCGACGACGATGACGGAGCTGATGGCGTTGGTGACGGCCATCAGCGGTGAATGCAGCGCCGGCGTCACGTTCCACACCACGTAGTAGCCGACGAAGCAGGCCAGCAGGAAGATCGTCAGCAAGAACAGGAACGGGTCCGCCGCCTGCGCGACAGGTCCGGCGGCTTCCGCCAGGCCCTTGGCGCCGGCGGCCACGTCCTGGGCATTGGCCGCGAGCCGCGCGGCGGCCTCGGCGAGCTGGGAGGGGGTCATGTCTGCCTCCGAAAAATCAGGCCGCCTGGGCCGGCTGGAACTGGGGGTGCACCACAGCGCCGCCGCTTGTCAGCAGCACGCCTTTCACGATGTCGTCGTCCGCCGGGAGCTTGGGTGCCTTCGCCTCCTTGTCCCAGAAGGTGGTCAGGAAGGTCAGCAGGTTGCGGGCGTAGAGGGAGGACGAGGCGACGGGGATGCGCGCCGGCCAGTTGCGATGGCCCAGCACCGTCACGCCGTTCGGGGTAATCGTCACCTCCCCCGGCACCGTCGCGGCGCAGTTGCCGCCGGCATCGGAAGCCAGATCGACGATCACGCTGCCGAAGCGCATGGAGGCCACCATCTCCGCCGTCACGATCACGGGCGCCCTGCGGCCCATCACCAGGGCGGTGCAGATGACGATGTCGTTCTTGGCCACGGTCGCTGCCATCAGTTCCGCCTGCTTGCGGCGGAACTCGTCGCTCATTTCCTTGGCGTAGGCACCTGTCTGGGCCGCGGTCTCGGCGTCCTCTACCCCCACGAAGGCAGCGCCGAGCGACTTGATCTCATCCGTCGCCGCCGGGCGCACGTCGGTGGCGGAAACGATGGCGCCCAGGCGGCGGGCCGTGGCGATGGCCTGCAGCCCGGCCACCCCGGCGCCGATCACGAACACCCGGGCGGGCGGCACGGTGCCCGCCGCCGTCATCATCATGGGGAAGCCGCGCTCAAATGCCCCGGCGGATTCGATCACCGCCCTGTAGCCGGCCAGGTTGGCCTGGCTGGACAGCACGTCCATGGCCTGGGCGCGGGTAATGCGCGGCAGCAGTTCCATCGCCACGGTATCGATCCCGGCCCGGGCCAGGTCCGGCATCAATTCGGGGGCACCAAAGGCCCCCGCCGTACAAACCAGCAGGGCACCACGCGGTATCAGCGCCCGCACCTCCGGCCCCGGCATCTGAACGGCGAACACGATCCCGGCCCCGGCCAGCGCCGCGGCCGCATCCGGCATGATCTCCGCCCCGGCAGCGGTGAACTCCGCGTCCGGCAGGGAGGCCAGCACCCCCGCCTCGGCCTCCACCACCACCGTCAGCCCCAGCGCGATCAGCTTCTTTACAGTCTCCGGCGTGGCGGCGACCCGGGATTCCGATACCTGCCGTTCCTTGAGCACCGCGAGGCGCATCCGCTCGATTCCTTCAGTTCAACATCAACGCTATACAGGCGCGATGATTACCGTAGCCCCAATCAACGGCCAGGAACATGCTTCACGAACATGCTCCTGCATGCGGCGTCAAGCCATTCCAGACCGGGTCGCCGCCTGGTACCCGACCACGGCGGCCGACTGACCGGAAAACCGGATAACTGACGGGCTGAAAAGGCCGTCCGCACTACGCGCGAGAATTGAGTTGATCAAACAGTGTCGGCCACAACTTTTGCGCTTGCAGTCACGCTCACATTTGCGCTAGTTTCAACGTTAGGCGTTGCGCTTCTCACGAATTTGTGGGCCGCCGACGTGCCACGTCAAGGAATTCAGCGCATGGGCCTGAAATTGCGCTCCATCTTGCAAAGATGGATCCCGATCCGGTCTCTTATTGACGATCAGCGCGGGATAACGGCGATCGAGTACGGGCTCATCGCCGCAGTGATGGTGATCGCGATCGCCAGCACCATACGTAGCCTATCGGCCCCGATTACAGGCGCATTCCAGCGCGTTTTCGACTCATTCTTTTAATCTCAACAGGCTTCCGATTTCAACCAGCCGGGGGCACCCCGGCCTGCGCTAATGCCGCCTGTTGCCGGGCCTGCAGTTCCCCCGCCTCGAATCCCGCGATCAGCTCCTGAAACATGCGGCGCCAGTTCAATTCGGCCTGCAACCGCACGAACACGCCACCCAGCCCGATCGCTGACCGGTCCATCAGCACGAACTCACGCGGCGGTTTCACGCCCCCAGCCCGCTTCAATCCGGCATGCACCTGCTCCGCCACCGCGCGGCCAAACTGCGGATCGTCCGATTCCTGGATCCGGCGGACCCGGTCCTGCACCAGCGGCTCATACAAGAACCGCGCCCACAGGTTCAGCGCCGCCATCTTTTCCTTGGAGAGGTCGCTAAATCCCCAAGTTGTATAGGCATGGTGCGCCTTGGCCTCGTCATCGTCGCGAACCGCCTCGTACAGGTCGATCACGCCGCGCACGAACTGCGACGGAAACACCCGGATTGCGCCGAAATCCAATAGATTAACCGAAGCATCCGGCCGCACCTGGTAGTTGCCCAAATGCGGATCCCCATGGATAACCCCGTAGCGATAGAATGGCACATACCAGGCCAGGAACAGCGCACGGGCCAGTTCGTTGCGCTCTTCTTGCGGCGGGTCCTCCTGCAGGCGCGCCATCAGCGCCCGGCCGTCCAGCCAGGTCATCGTCAGAAGCCGCTTGGTGCTGTACACTTCTATCGGCTCTGGCACATGCACGCAGGGCGTGCCGGCGAGCATCAGCCGATAGAGCCGCATCTGCGCGGCTTCGCGCGTGTAGTCCAGTTCCTCGCGCAAACGTTCGGTCAGTTCCTTGTAGACTTCCTCGTGCTGGATCGCGTTGTCCATGCGGTGGTACAGCGCCATGGCGATCCGCAGCTGCCGCAGGTCCGCCTCCACCGTCGCGGTCATGTCCGGATATTGCAGCTTGCAGGCTACGTCCGTGCCGTCAGGCAGGGTGGCTCGGTGCACCTGGCCCAGGCTGGCCGCCGCCACCGCCTCATGCGTGAAGGTCCTGAACTTTACCTGCCAGTCAGCGCCCAGCTCGCTGCCCATGCGCCGGCGCACAAAGGCCCAGCCCATGGACGGCGCATTGGCCTGCAGCTGCGCCAGTTCCGCCGCGTACTCCGCCGGCAGCGCGTCCGGCACGGTGGAGAGGAACTGCGCCACCTTCATCAGCGGCCCCTTCAGTCCGCCCAGGATCGCCTTCAAATCCTCCGCATGCGCCGCCCGGTCGGTCTTGATGCCGAACACCCGCTCCCCGGCCACGCGCGCGGCGATGCCACCCACGGCGCCGGAGGTGCGCGCCATCCGCCGCAGTTCGCCGAAGAAAGAGGTCCCGTCCTCAGCCATCAGACGGTCCGCTCCAACTCGTCCACGAACCCGGCGATCACATTCAGCCCGCGCGCCCAGAACCCGGGATCGCTCGCGTCCAGCCCGAACGGCGCCAGCAATTCCTTGTGACGCTTCGTCCCCCCGGCCCGCAGCATGTCCAGGTATTTCTGCTGGAATCCGGGATGCCCGTCCTTGAACACGTCGTACAGCGCGTTCACCAGGCAATCGCCGAAGGCATACGCATACACGTAGAACGGCGAGTGGATGAAGTGCGGGATATAGGCCCAGAACACACCGTATTCCGGCGTGAAGTCGAAGGCCGGGCCCAGGCTTTCCCGTTGCACGTCGAACCAGATTTCGCCCAGCCGTTCCGGCAGCAACTCGCCGTGCCGGCGCTCGTCATGGAGCTTCGTCTCGAACCGGTAGAACGCGATCTGGCGCACTACCGTGTTGATCATGTCCTCCACCTTGCCCGCCAGCATGAGCCGCCGGCGCGCCGGGTCCTTCTCCGCGTCCAGCATGGCGCGGAAGGTCAGCATCTCGCCGAACACGGATGCCGTCTCCGCCAGTGTCAGCGGCGTGTTGGACTGCAGGTAGCCCTGTTCCGCCGCCAACACCTGATGCACGCCGTGGCCCAGCTCATGCGCCAGGATCATCACGTCCCGCGTGCGGCCATGATAGTTCATCAGGATATACGGATGTGACCCGGGTACGGTGGGGTGGGAAAACGCCCCGCCCGCCTTGCCCGGCCGCAGCGCCGCGTCGATCCAGGCGTTCTGGAAGAACCGGCCGCCCACCGCCGCCAGGTCCGGGCTGAAGGTGCCATACGCGGTCAGCACGCGCTCACGTGCTTCCGCCCAGGAAATCCGCTTGTCATCGTCGTTCGGCAGCGGTGCGTTGCGGTCCCAGTGCTTCAGCTTCGGCAACCCCAACCACTTCGCCTTCATCGCGTAGTAGCGATGGGAGATGCGCGGAAACGCATCGCACACCGCGGTCACCAGCGCCGCCACAACCTCGTCCTCCACCATATTGGAACGATTGCGGTAGCTTCCCGGCGTCGGGTAGTGGCGCCACGCGTCGATGATCTCCTTGTCTTTCGCCAGCGTATTGGTGATCAGGGAGAACAGCTTGATGTTCTTCCCGAACGCCTCGCCGATCGCCGCACCAGCCGATGCCCGCACATCACGATCCGCATCGGAAAGCTTGTTCAGCGCGGCGGAGACGGTCAGTTCCTCCCCCAGTACCGGCACGCGCATTCCCGCCATCGTCTCGTCGAACAGGCGGGACCAGGCAGAGTGGCCAGTCACCTCCTTTTCGTGCAGCAACTTCTCCAGCTGGTCGTCCAGCTGGTGCGGGCGAAACACGCGCAGATCGCGCAGCCAGGGCCGCCAGCGCGCCGCCTTCGGGTCCGCCAGCTTCTTCTCAAGCGCCGCGTCGCTCAACCGGTTCAGTTCCAGCCCGAAGAAGATCAGGTGGCTGGTGATGCCCGTCACCCGCTCGGACGCCGTCTGGTAGAATTTTCCAACTGTCGCATCCGTAGAGTCCCCCGCGAACAGCAGCTGGGCATAGGACATGATGCGTCCCAGCACCTCCTCCATCCGCTCATACTCGGCAATCGCCGCCGCGAGCTTGGCGCCGGAGATGCGCGTCAGCTTTCCCGCATACGCTGCGGCAAAGGCCTTCGCGTCCACCTCCGCCCTGACGAAATCGGCTTCCAGCTCCGCGCTGTCCGGGCCCGGATACAGGTCGGTCAGGTCCCAGGTCGGCGCCTCCCCGGCCTGGGCGGCGGACGCATCCGGGGCATTCACGGGCGGCTGGCGGGAAGGATGCATCCGGACTTGTCCTGTTGCTGCACTACGGTTGAACCCATGTAAGCTACGCGGCCACCCGTTCAAAGGGTATCGCCGTAAGGGGAGGATGATGGACGCCTATCCACGCTGGCCCAACCTGGCCGCAATGATGTTCGCGCGCGCCAGCGAATGGCCCGCGCGCGCGATGCTGCGCCACCACAAGGGCGGCACCTGGCACGCCACCACCTGGGGGGATTTCGCCCGCCAGGCCGCCGCCGCCGCCCGCGCCCTGCGCCAGGCGGGCATCGGCGCTGGGGACCGGGTGATGATCGTGTCCGAGAACCGCCCCGAATACCCGGTCGCGGAAACCGCCCTGCTCGCCATCCGCGCCGTGCCGGTGCCGGCCTACACCACCAACACGGTGGCGGACTTCGCCCATGTTCTGAAGGACGCCTCCATCCACGCTGCCATCGTCTCCACGGCCGCGCTCGGCGCCCGGGTGGTACAGGCCGCCGGGCTGACAGGCGGGCTGCACGTACTGGTCGCCATGGAGCCCATGCCCAACGCCCTTTCCTGGGCCGACCTGGTGGCCGGCGACGCCCCGCCGGACGACATCGCCACGGAAGCCGCGGGCATCTCCGGCGACACGCTCGCCTGCCTGATCTACACCTCCGGCACCGGTGGCGCGCCAAAGGGTGTCATGCTGCCGCACCGCGCCATCCTCTCCAACTGCCAGGGAGCGTTCGAACTTCTGCGCCCACTTAACCTGGGGGAGGACGAGATCTACCTCTCCTTCCTGCCCCTCTCCCATTCCTTTGAACACACCTGCGGCCAGTTCTTCCTGCTCTCCCGCGGCACGGAGGTGGTCTATGGCCGCGGCCTGGAGCACCTCGCCGCCGACTTGCAATCCATCCGCCCGACGCTGATGACGGTGGTGCCCCGCATCCTGGAAATCATCCGTGGCCGCGTCCTCGCCGCCCTGGCGCGCGAGAAGCCGCTGAAGCGCCGCCTGTTCGAGATGGCGCTTGCAGGCGGCCTGCGCCGGATCGACAGCGGGCGCGGCCTCACCGACATGCTCCTGGACCCGCTACTGGACCGCCTGGTGCGCGAGAAGGTGCGCCAACGCTTCGGCGGCAGGCTGAAAGCCGCCGTCTCCGGTGGCGCGCGCCTGGAACCGGATGTCGGAAAATTCTTCCTCGCCTTCGGCCTGAAGATCATCCAGGGCTACGGCCAGACCGAAGCCGGCCCCGTCATCTCCGCCAACCCGCCGGACGCCATCCGCATCGAGACGGTCGGCCCGGTCATCCAGGGCGTGGACCTGCGCATCGCGGACGACGGCGAAATCCTGGTGCGCGGCGACCTGGTGATGGACGGCTACTGGGGCCTGCCCCAGGCGACGGCGGACGCGATCAGGGACGGATGGCTGCACACCGGCGACATCGGCGAACTGGACAAGGGCGGCTACCTGCGCATCACCGACCGCAAGAAGGACATGATCGTGCTCTCCGGCGGCGACAACGTCTCCCCCGCCCGGGTGGAGGGCATGCTGGTGAACGAGCACGAGATCGCCCAGGCCGTGGTGGCCGGCGAAGGCCAGGCCGGAATCTGCGCCCTGATCGTTCCGACGGACGACGTGGCACCGGAGGCGGTGGCGAAGGCGGTGGCGCGGGTGAACGCCCGCCTCTCCGTCATCGAACGCATCCGCAAGCACGCCATGGTGGAACCCTTCACCATCGAGAACGGGTTGCTCACCGCAACGCAGAAAATCCGCCGCTCCGCCGTGATCCGCCAGCACGCGGATTTGCTGGCCACATTGCGAAGCTAGACTGCCCGAAGCTGACCTCCTGCCACCGCGAGCGAGGTGAGATGAACATCGCACGAACCATCAATGGTGACTTCCAGATCCTCGTCTCAAGGGAGGAACTGGCCGTGCTGAGCAACTGCATGAACGAAACGTGCAACGGCTTGCCGATCGAGGAATTCCAGACGAGAGTCGGCATCGACATCGAACTTGCCAGAAAAATTCTCGATACCCTGTATGGAGCACTGACATGAGCGCCGAACAACGCGTGAAGGACCTCGGCCTGGTCCTGCCGCCGCCACCCAAGCCCGCCGGCAACTACGTGCCGTTCCGCCGCGCCGGCAACATCCTCTATCTCTCCGGCGTCGGCCCGCGCCATGCGGACGGCACCTCCACCACCGGCAAGGTCGGCAGCAAGCTGAACGTGGAACAGGCCTACCAGGCCGCGCGGCAATGCGGCCTGAACCTGCTCGCCAACATGCGCGCCGGCGCCGGCGGCTCGCTCGACAATGTCGACGTGGTGCTGAAGGTCCTCGGCATGGTCAATGCGGAGCCGACCTTCCTGCAGCACCCCGCCGTCATCAACGGCTGTACCGACCTGTTCACGGAAGTCTTCGGCGACAATGGCCGCCCGGCGCGTTCCGCCGTCGGCATGGGCAGCCTGCCGGGCGACATCTCCGTCGAAGTCGAAGCCATCGTGCTGCTGAAGGGTTAGAACAAATGCCAACCACCCGCTACCACGTCCTCGCCTACAACATCTCCCACAACTCGGAAAACAAGATCCACGACGACACGGTGGCGAAGAAATTCGGCTTCACCGGTGGCCTGGTCCCGGGCGTCGATATCTACGCCTACATGATGCATGTCGCAGTGGGCCGCTGGGGCCAGGCCTTCCTGGAACACGGCACCGCCGAATGCCGCTTCATGAAGCCGGTATACGACGGCGACATCGCCGAGGTCAGCGGCGAAGACACGCGGGACGAGACCATCATCAACGTCCACAGCAAGGGCCAGCACTGCGCCACCGGCCGCGCCGCGCTGCCGGCCGCCATCGTCGCCCCGGCGCTGGACAGCTTCGCCACCACCACCACGCCCGCCATGGAAGCCCGCCCGCCCGCCACGCCGGAGAACATCCCCATCGGCGCCGCCTTCAGCCCCAACCCGCTGGAAGTGACGCAGCAATGGTCGGACGACTATCTGCGCGACATCCGCGAACGCGATCCACTGTTCAAGGCGGAGGGCATCATCCACCCCGGCATCATCCTGCGCATGTGCAACTGGTCGCTGTCGCACAGCGTGCAACTCGGCCCGTGGATCCATGTCGGCAGCAAGGTGCGCAACCACTCCATCGCCCGCGTCGGCGAAACCCTCGGCGCCCGTGCCCGCGTGACCAACAACTACGACCACAAGGGTCACCTGTTCGTGGACCTGGACGTGCTGGTCCTGGCCGACAACACGCGCCCTGTCGCACACGTCGCCCACACCGCCATCTACCGCCCGCGCCAGGTCGCCCAGGCCGCCTGATGCACAAGCCCGGCGCTTCGCTCACGCCCTCGTGGGTTGAAGCGCCGCGCGCGGTTTGCCATCAGTGGCAGGCACTTGCGCGCGGGACTTGATGAAAACTCTTACCACCCTCGCATTTCTCGCCGCCGCCCTGGTTTGCCTCGGCACGCCGGACGACGCCTTTGCCAAGTCGAAGCGTGGCCATACCGCCACACGGCCCGCGCCCCACCACGCCAAGCCCCGCCAGATTGCGCGTGCACGGGATACACGCCCCCTCGTCGTCATCGACCCCGGCCATGGCGGCAAGGACCCAGGCGCCATCGGCCTCGCCGGCACGCAGGAAAAAACCGTCACCCTCGCCACCGCCCAGCACCTCGCCCAGCAACTGCGCGCCAGCGGCCGCTACCGCGTTGTTCTCACCCGAACGGATGACCGCTTCGTGCCGCTGAACCAGCGCCTCGCCAAATCCTACGGCGCCGCCATGTTCATCTCCATCCACGCCGATGCCTCCAAGGACCGCACGGCGCGCGGCGCAAGCGTCTATGCCCGATCGGGCACCGCGGCACGCAACGCGATGTTCCACGGCACGGCCCGCCTGCAGCAGACCATGATCGACAACCTGGACGAGGACCTGCGCATGACCGGCGCCCCGGCCCGCCAGGCAAGGCTGCACGTGCTTGCCAATCCCGCCGCCCCCAGCGTGCTGGTGGAAATCGGCTTCATCTCCAACCGCCAGGACGAGGCGCAACTGCGACAGCCGCGCCATCGGGCCACCGTCGCCGCCGCCATCCGCGAAGCAGTGGATGAGCATTTTGCCGAGCAGGGCCGCGGCACACGCGGTTAGGACCGCTATCGCCCCACCCCGGCGACCACCAGCGCCTCCGCCACCGCCTTGTTGCCCGCCACGCTCCAATGCCCGTCACACGCCAGGAACAGCGCCGCCAGGTCCGGCGCGGCCGCGCGCAACGGCGGCAGCAGGTCCACCACGCGCATGTTATTGGCCGCGCCGAATGCCTCCAGCCGCGCGATCAACGGCGACGTGCCTTTCGCCGCGCTGCGCGTGAAATCGTTCAGCCGCGGGATCAACACCACGGTCATCCTGCGATCCCCGGCCTGCGCGCGAATGCGCTTCAGGCTCCATTCCACTGCGTCCAACTGCCTGTCCGTATAGTCAAAATACCCGGCATAGCTCAGCCGGCCGGACATCAGTTCGCCGACATACTCGCCCGTGCGCAGCGCCCAGGAATTGCGCCGTATCACGCGGCCGATTTCCTCCAGCAGCCCCGGCTCTCGCGGCGCCTCCGCCACATCCGTCCGCGCGCGCTGCTGCGGATAGACGATGCGGTAACCCCCGTTGCCATCCGCCTCGTAATACGGCCGGTAGCGACTGCCCGACGCGGTCTTGGACTTCCAGAATTCCATGTCGTTGTCGGTGAAGTCGTTGTCCGCCAGCAGCAGCACCACCACGTGGTCGTGCGCGAAGCCGGACGCGAGTTGCTCGTACACCAGCTGGTATTGCAGCGGCCCGTGCGTCGCCGCGCCGAAATTCAGCACCTCGCGGCCGGTCTTCTGCTCCAGCAGGTTGCTCACCCTCTGGTCCTCCTCCACGCCCCAGCCTTCCAGGAAGGAATCGCCCAGCATCAGGATGCGCCCCTCCCCGTCCCGGCTCCGCTCCCGGTCCCGCGCGCCGGTGCTGTTGCTGCGCAGCGCGACGGAGAAGCACCCGCTTTCCTGCCGCGCCGCCGCGTTGGGCAGCCGCCAGTTCCCCCATTGCGGATGCGGCGTGCGCCAGGCCCCCACCCGGCTCTCCTCCAGCGATGGCCCCATATAGGCCGGCTGCCAGTTCAGGTGCACGACGTAGCGCAGATACACAAAGCCCAGCACCTCGGCGGAGCCCACCAGCGCCACAACCACCACCAGCGCCGAGAGCAGGCCGGACCGCACGCGCGCCTTCATGGCTTCACCCCGCCCAGCAACGGCGCCAGGATATCCGCCGCCATCGCGTTGCCGGCCTCGTTCCAGTGCCCGTCGCACACATTGAACAGCCTCGTACCATCCGCGTCGCGCGCCCGCATCGGCCCCAGCAGGTCGATCACCGTCATTCCGCGTTCCCGTGCGAAGGCCTCCAGCGCCGGCACCAGCGGTGGGTTTGGCAACGTCCGCGCCCGGATGAAGTCATTCAGCCGCGGCGCGATCACCACCACCATCTTGCGCGGCGCCGCCAGGTCGCGGATCCGCCCCAGCGCCCACTCCACCGCCGCCAACTGCTCCGGCTTGTAATCGTAGTAGCCGGACCACGACGCATCCGCGCCCAACACGTTCTTCAAATGCCCGATCGCACCATGCAGCCACAGATTGTCCCGGATGGTCTTTTCCACACCGTTCAGCCAGCCACGCGGCGGCTCCACCTCGATCCCGCGCACCCCGCGCGCCTCCGGCGCCACGATGCGGTAGCCGCCGGCGCCATCCGGTTCGATATAGCGATGATGGCGCTGCGGCCCCTCCTCGCCCTTCACGCGCCGGCGCGGATCATTGTCCGTGAAGTCGTTCGCCGGCAGCAGCATCACCAGCACGCTGTCATGCGCGAAGCCGGACGCCAGTTGTTCGTAGATCTGCAGGTACTGCGCGGGACCGGAGGACGACACGGCGAAGTTCAGGAACTCCCGCCCCGCGTGCGCCTCCAGCAGGTTGCTCACCCGCTCCGCATCCGCCACGCCCCAGCCCTCGGCGAAGGAATCGCCCAGCACCACCACGCGCGCCGCCCCCTCCCGCGCCCGCTCGCGATCCCGCGCACCAACGCTGTTGGACGCCAGCTTCACGGAAAAACACGCGCTCTCATGCCGCGATGCCGCGTTGGCCTTCCGCCACGCCCCCCAGGGCGCGTCGTCCACCGCCCACGCCCCCACCCGGCGCGGCGTCGCGGACCCGGCGACATAGGCCGGCGCCCAGGCCAGCCGCGCCACGTAGCGCACATACAGGAAGGAAAAGAACTCCGCCGCGACCAGCAGGGACATCAGGGCCAGCATCAAGGAGGCCAGCGCGGAACCGATCCGCCGCCCGGCGGATCGCGTCTCAGTCAAGTTCGAACGCGTCCTTGTAGTCCAACTTTAGCGCCGGGTCCTGTTCATCCTTGCGCAGGATGCAGTTGCCGATGGACAGCATCTCGATATCCGTGCCCATCAGGCAGCGGAACGCATCCTCCGGCGTGCAGACGATCGGCTCGCCGCGCACGTTGAAGCTGGTGTTCACCACCACGGGGCAGCCAGTCTTCTCGTTGAAGCGGCTGATCAGCGCGTGATAGCGCGGGTTGGTCTGCTCATGCACCGTCTGCACGCGCGCCGAATAGTCCACATGCGTTACGGCGGGAATATCGGAGCGCGGCACGTTCAGCTTGTCGATGCCGAACAGCGCCTGCTGTTCCTCGGTCATCGCCTTGCGCCGCTGCTCCACCACATCCGCCACCAGCAGCATGTAGGGGCTGTCACAATCCATCTCGAAGTAGTCGGAAACATGCTCGCGCAACACGGAGGGCGCGAAGGGGCGGAAGGATTCGCGATACTTCACCCGCAGGTTCAAGGTGCGCTGCATCTCCGGTGACCGCGGGTCGCCGATGATGGAACGTGCCCCCAGCGCGCGCGGCCCGAATTCCATGCGCCCCTGGAACCAGCCGATCGCCTTCTGGTCCACCAACCCTTGCGCCGTCTGTTCGATCAGCTCGTCATCACTCACGGTGGTGAACCGCGCCCCGGCCGCTTTCAGCCGCGCCTCGATGTCCGGCTGCGCGTATTCCGGGCCCAGGTAGCTGCCCTGCATGCCGTCCTGCACATTCGCCGGCGGGCGCGCGGCGTTGCCCAGCTCATGGCACGCGGCCAGCGCCGCGCCCAGCGCGCCGCCGGCATCGCCCGCCGCCGGCTGGATCCAGATATTCTTGAACGCGCCGTCGCGCAGCACCTTGCCGTTGGCGACGCAGTTCAGCGCCACGCCGCCGGCCAGGCAGAGATTCTTCGACTCACCCTCGGCGGCCAGGGAGCGCGTGAGGCGCAGCATCACCTCCTCGGTCACCGCCTGGATGGACGCCGTCAGGTCCATCTCCCGCTGCGTCAGCAGCGATTCCGGCCCGCGCGGCGGCCCGCCAAACAGCTTGTCGAACTTGTCGTTCGTCATCGTCAGGCCGGTGCAGTAGTCAAAATAATCCAGGTTCAGCCGGAACGTCCCATCCGGCTTCAAATCCATCAGATTTTCCAGGATCGTGTTGACGTATTTCGGCTCGCCATAGGGCGCCAGGCCCATGATCTTGTATTCGCCGGAATTCACCTTGAAGCCGGTGTAGTAGGTGAAGGCCGAATACAGCAGCCCCAGCGAGTGCGGGAAATGGATCTCCTTCCGCATCTCGATATGCGAGCCATTGCCGTAGCCGGCGGATGTGGTCGCCCACTCACCCACGCCATCCATCGTCAGGATCACCGCGTCCTGGTACGGGGACGGAAAGAAGGCCGATGCCGCGTGGGACAGGTGATGCTCGGTGAAGAGCAACTTCTTCTCCCAGTCATAGTCCGGCGCGAACTTCTTCAATTCCCGCTTCAGCAGCGTCTTCTGGAACAGCTTCTCCTGCAGCCACAGCGGCAGCGCCATTTTGAAGCTCTTGAACCCGCGCGGCGCGAAGGCGACGTAGGTTTCCAATAGCCGCTCGAACTTCAGGAACGGCTTGTCGTAGAAGGCGACGTAGTCCACGTCGCCCAGGTCGATCCCTGCTTCCGCCAGGCAGTATTCCACCGCCTTGGCTGGGAATCCGGAATCCTGCTTCTTGCGCGTGAAGCGCTCCTCCTGCGCGGCGGCGATGATATGGCCGTCCTGCACCAGCGCCGCGGCGCTGTCGTGATAGAAGGCGGATATGCCCAATACGCGCATGCGGAATGTCTCAGAACAGCGTGTAGATGAACGGCGCCACGGCGGACCCCTTGGCGAACACGACCAGGCCGCCGAACAGCACCATCATCAGCAGAATGGGATACAGCCAGAACTTCTTGCGCGCCCGCAGGAAGGCAAACAGTTCGGAAATGAATGACATGGGAAGGCTACCCTAGAACTGGTTGCGAATGCTGCCCGGCGCCGGCCCGGGCGGGGTGCGATGGATCCAGTAGGACTGCGCCGCCTTGTCCGGCTTCAGCCGCAGCATGTCCTTGCCCATGGCGCGCAGGATCAGGCCCGTGGGGGTAACGGCGACGTAGAAGATCAGCCCCATCACGATCGGGGTGACGATATGGTGCAGCAGCAGGCCGAATTTCAGCCACACTCGGTTCAGCGGCCCCAGCACCGCCGGCGCGGCCAGGGCCAGAACCAGGAAAATCGCCGCCGGAATAACCGCCCACAGCCGGGGCATGATGCCATGCACCAGCGGCCATAGCCCGATTACGCCGAAG
>Ga0315912_10003565_pt1 | contig 15381 bp, 8 predicted proteins | sample VfabasoilMG_FD_204469 | JGI IMG/M metagenome (GOLD analysis project Ga0315912, IMG submission 204469) | Garden soil microbial communities collected in Santa Monica, California, United States - V. faba soil | ecosystem: Environmental > Terrestrial > Soil > Garden | place: USA: California... | reverse complement strand
CGTACACAGTCCTGCTTCAGCAGCATTCCCACATTACGACTTACTTCACGAACCACGCCATGGAGGCGCAGCCCCCGCTGCCGGCCTTGCGAGGTGTCATGCTCCAATTGTTGTGCCGTCGGGACCCACGTCCTGGCGGCGGAGGCCCCCTGTGTGTCGAGCAGACCTCGTCGCAGGCTGGGCTCAATGAGGGAGGTATCACCAAGGAGGACTTCATGGCCGCAGCGACACTTGAGAGTGTGACGAAAGAGCTGAAGCAACAGGTCGGGCTGACCACGGACGGCAGCCAGTTTTTGACGTTCAATCTGGGCGACGAACTCTACGGGGTGGATATCCTCCGCGTCCAGGAGATCAAGGGCTATACCACCGTGACCAAGATTCCCAACACGCCGCCGCACATCAAGGGTGTGCTGAATTTGCGCGGGACGATCGTGCCGATCATCGAACTGCGGACCAAGTTCGGCATGCCGACGATCGAGTACACGGCCTTCACCGTCATCATCGTCGTCGTGGTGCGGGACAAGGTGATGGGACTGGTGGTGGATTCCGTGTCGGACGTGTTGGACATCGATAAGAAAGACATCCAGCCGCCGCCACAATTTGGCGCCAAAGTCGATGTGAGTTTCTTGAACGGCATCGGGAAATCCGGCGACAAGCTGGTGGCGCTCCTGGACATGGATCGCCTCCTATCGGACGGAGGTACGCGGGAGGCGGCAGCGGCCGTAACGGGGGCGTAGGGATAGGGCAGTGGAGTTATCGGGGCACAGTAACCATTACCATTCACTTCAGCCGGCACTCAAAGGAGAATCACCATGGCGACAGCAAAGAATGCGAAGGCGACAGGAAAGAAGAACAGCGGGGCGAATAATCATGCCGAGAAGGCGCAGGCAGTCGATAAAGCTCTGGCGGTGGCCGAATTCAATCTCGACGGGACGGTCATGGCGGCCAACGAGAATTTCCTGAAAGCACTGGGGTATACCCTTGACGAGATCAAGGGACAGCATCACAAGCTGTTCTGTGAGGCTGAGCACTCGACCAGCCCGGAGTACCAGGCCTTCTGGGCCAAGCTAAACCGTGGTGAGTCCGAGGCCGGCGTCTATAAGAGGATCGGCAAGGGCAACAAGGAAGTCTGGATTCAAGCTTCCTACAATCCGATGCTCGGCTCCAATGGAAAACCGACCAAGGTGATCGCATTAGCCGCTGACGTGACCGCGCAACGGCTGGAACTTGAGAACCTTCGCGACGAACTCAAGGTGCGTGTCGATATCATGAACCAGACCAGCATCGTCTCGGAAGCCGATCTCAAGGGCGATATCGTGAGCGTCAACGACAAGTTTCTTCAAGTGTCCAAGTATCCGAAGAACGAATTGATCGGCCATGGACACAATACGACCCGGCATCCGGACATGCCCAAGGACGTGTTCAAACAGATGTGGGCCACGATCGGCCGGGGGCAGATCTTCCGCGGCGTCGTGAAGAACCGCGCCAAGGACGGCTCGCCCTACTATGTGGACGCCGTGATCGCGCCGTTCGTCGGCAAGAACGGCAAGCCCCGCAAGTACCTGGGCGTCCGGTACGACATTACGGAGCAAGAGATTTCCCGTCAGAATATGAAGGGAATCATGGATGCGATCGACAGAGCGTATGCCTCCATCGAGTTCAACCTCGACGGCACGATCATCAAGGCCAACGACAATTTTCTGAAAACACTGGGGTATACCCTCGACGAGATCAAAGGCCAGCATCACCGGATGTTCTGCGACCCGGCCTATGCCAGCACAGGCGAGTACGCCGCCTTCTGGCAGAAGCTGAGCCGGGGCGAGTTCGACGCAGGCGCCTATCGGCGGATCGGCAAGGGGGGCAGAGAGGTCTGGATTCAGGCCTCGTACAACCCGGTCAAGGACGAGATGGGACGGACGTTCAAGGTCGTGAAGTTTGCGACGGACATTACGGCGCAGAAGAAGGCGCAGCAGGAACTGGAAGCCTGCATGGCCGAAGCGCAGCAGTCGCTCGGCGCCTTGGCGCAAGGCGATCTCACGCAGGACATGCACGGGACCTACCAGGGCGAACTGGAGAAGATCAAGACGAGCATCAATGCCGCCCTGGCCAACTTGACCCATACCATCAGCACCGTGCGGAACGCGGTGGAATCGGTGACCGCCGGCTCGGAACAGATCACCAAGGGGAGTGAGGATTTGTCGACACGGACCAGCGAGCAGGCCTCGGCGCTGGAAGAAACGTCTGCTTCGATGGAGGAAATGACCTCCACCGTGAAGCAGAACGCCGACAACGCCAAGCAGGCCAATCAACTGGCGATTGCGGCCCGCGACACCGCCGACAAGGGCGGCGTGGTCACCAAGAAGGCCGTTGATGCGATGGGCGAGATCAACAAGAGCAGCAAGAAGATCGCCGACATTATCACGGTGATCGACGAAATCGCGTTCCAAACGAATCTCTTGGCCTTGAACGCGGCGGTGGAAGCCGCGCGAGCCGGGGAGCATGGGCGCGGGTTTGCCGTGGTGGCGGCCGAAGTGCGCAACCTGGCGCAGCGCTCGGCGACCGCGGCCAAGGAGATCAAGGGCTTGATCAACGAATCGATCCAGCGGGTCAACGACGGCAGCGAACTGGTCAACCAATCCGGCAAGACGTTGGAAGAAATCGTCAGCTCCGTGAAACGCGTGACGGATATCATCGCGGAGATCAGCGCGGCCTCGCAGGAGCAGGCTAGCGGGATTGACCAAGTCAACAAGGCCGTCATGTCGATGGACGAAACCACGCAGCAGAATGCCGCGCTCGTGGAAGAGACCACTTCGGCGGCGCAGTCCATGAAGGAGCAGGCCAGGGAGTTGATGCGGCAAGTGGAAGTGTTCAAGGTCCACCCGGCGGAAGAGTTCCACGAGGCCCATATGCCGGTGAAGCGGGATAGTCCGCGTGTCGCCGCCAAACCGGCGACTAAGCCTGCCGCGTCAGGCGTCAAGCGTGAAGCGTTGAATGTGAAGCGCGGCGGATCCGCCTCCAGCACGAACGAAGCTTCACGAGGGACGGCCCACGCAGAGAAGGAGCTGGCGGGGGTTGCCGCAGGCAACGGCAAAGACCGCCGCCGGAAGGAAGACGAGTTCGAGGAGTTTTAAAACGCAGTCAGCTTCGCCTGAGAACTGATCGCTGAGGGCTGTTGTTAAGGGCGCACGGACCTCAAGTCCATCTTCTGGTATGGCGTGTTGAGCGGCGTGACGGCAGATATCGGGGGGCTTTTCATGAACCATGGTGCAGCGCCCGAGCAGGGGGATTTCCAGCCGCCGCCAAGCCCGTCTGCTCAGGTGCAGGGGCAGGAGCCAGAGGAAAAGCGATCTCTTCAGAAGAGCCGGCTACCGGTGCTCATTACCATCTGTCTGTTGGCCGCCTGTCTCATCGGAGGCGTGACTCTCTGGTATCTCGAAGGCCGATTCGTGGCGTCGGCCGGAGAAACCCTCGCCTTGGCGGCGGTGGATATTGCAGACAAGATGGATCTGCAGATGCGCGATCGGTACGGCGACATCCAAATGATGGCGCAGTCCCGGGCTTTCCAGGAGCGCAATGTGGAGGCGATGGCAGCCTATCTGAAATGGATGGCTGATGTGCACCCCGTCTATGAATGGCTTGCTGTCGTCGACGCGAACGGTCGAATCATTGCCGCAACCGATTCTGAAAGCCTCGGCGAGAACAGGAGTCGTCGGCACTGGTTTCGTTCAGCGAGGGATTTAAAGGGAGTCGATGCCGTAGAACCCAGAGTCTCTGAAGATTCACACGGCGTCATTGCGGCGATGCTCACTGCGCCGATCACAGGGCAGTCGGGTGAATTTCTTGGGGCCGTAACATCGAGGATCTCACTCGCGGTATTGGAGGACTCCTTTGTGCAGACTGCAGTTGGCTTGCAGGCGCAATGGGGGTCGGATGTGCGGGTCGAGTACCAATTTCTCAATCGTGCGGGTGAGCTCATTGCTGATTCGCATCTGCGCGAAGAGCGCGAGGTCAATTTAAAACGGATGGGACTGCCCTCGGCGCAATTGTTTGACTCGGCCCCCCCGGGATTTGTTCAAGAGCGGCATTTGCGCCGTCAGGTGGATGTGGTAACGGGCTATGCCATGACAAGAGGGATCGAAGAGATTCACGCGTTTCGGTGGGGCGTCCTTGTGCGAGTAGACCGAGGCGATCTGCTGGCCCCGATTCGGGTGACCGTGGCGAAGATCGGTCTGGCGGGAATTGGCATGTTGTTTCCGCTGGTGGGCATTCTCCTCTGGAGTTCCTACCGTCTGCAGGACGCATTGGCGATGGCGGTCGGGGAGCAGGGACGGGCTCGAGATGCAGAACGCAAGTTTCGCTATCTCGTGGATTCAGCTCCCGATGCCCTTGTCATCACTGACGGCGCGGGCCGGATCGCTTTGAGCAACCGGCAGACCGAGGTAGTGTTCGGGTATCCGTCGCACGAATTGGCCGGCCAGCCGATCGAAGTCCTTGTTCCGGACCGATTCCGTAATGGGCACCGCGAACATTGCGCGCGCTTCACTCAGGCGCCAGCAGTGAGGCCGATGGGGGGCGGGGCTGAACTGGCAGGGCGCCGCCGCGATGGGACGGAGTTTCCCGCGCAGATCAGCCTCAGCCATATGGAGACATCGGAGGGCCGGTTCGTGATTGCGGCCATTCGCGATATCACGTTGCAGAAACATGACGAACGCGAGTTGCGGGACGCGAAAGAAGCGGCGGAGGCCAGCGTGCGGATCAAGAGCGAATTCTTGGCGACGATGAGCCACGAGATTCGGACGCCGATGAACGGTGTGATCGGTATGACAGGTCTGTTGCTGGATACGTCGCTCACGCCGGAACAGCGAGAATATGCCGAAACGATTCGTGCTTCAGGCGAGGCATTGCTCGATATCATTAACGAAATTCTCGATTTTTCGAAGATTGAGGCAGGGAAGCTCGATCTGGAAATGGTGGAGTTCGATCTTCGGGCCCTGGTCGAAGATGTGGTGATGTTGTTGGCGGAACGGGCTCACGCCAAAGGATTGGAGCTGGGGTGCCTACTGCAGGCATCGGTTCCGACGGCCGTGCGAGGGGATCCGGGCCGCCTGCGCCAGATTCTGACCAATCTCGTGGGCAATGCCGTCAAATTCACCGAGCGGGGCGAGGTCACGGTCAGCGTGGGTGTGGCGGATTTGGTGAGCGATCACAATTCGCGAGAGATCGCGCTTCGCTTCGAAGTCACGGATACAGGAATCGGAGTGACCGACGAGCAGCGTGCCCGGCTGTTTCAGCCGTTCACGCAGGCCGACGGGTCGACCACCCGCAAGTACGGCGGCACCGGTCTGGGATTGGCGATTTGCAAACGGCTGTCTGAGTTGATGCAGGGGCAGGTTGGCGTAGAGAGTGTGCCGGGAACGGGCAGCACGTTTTGGTTTATGGTGCGCATGGAACGGTGTGCGGGATCATGTCCGGAACCGGCTGCTCCCAAGATGTCTCTTCACGGCCGTCGTGTTGTGATCGTCGACGATCGTGCCTTAACCCGACGTATTCTTGAGCAGCAGCTGAGGAGCCAAGGGATTGTGTGCGAGAGCGTCACGGATGGATTACTGGCGCTCGCAGCGATGCAGGCCGCCGCCGCACAGGGCACCCCTTTCGACCTGGCGATCCTCGACTTGCAGATGTCGGGAATGGACGGGCTGGAATTGGCCCGCCGGATCAAGGCTGACCCGACGCTGAGCATGGTCCAGTTGGTGTTGCTGACGTCGCTGGGCCGCCGCGGCGATGCAAAAGCGGCCAGGGAGGTAGGCATTGATGCCTATCTAACGAAGCCGGTCCGAAAGGCCCAACTGATTGAGTGCCTCGCTCTCGTTTTTGGAATGAGCCAAGGCACTGCTATGAATTCTGGCAGCCGCTCCCCCGAGATCATTACGAGGCACAGTTTGAATGAAGCGTCGGTGAAACGGTGCGTCCGATTGCTGGTGGTCGATGATAACCCGGTTAACCAGAAGGTGGCTGCCACGATGCTCGAAAAGCTCGGCTATCGCGTGGATGTCGCCGCCAACGGGCGCGAGGCGCTTGAGGTCCTGGCGCGAATTCACTATGACTTGGTCTTTATGGATTGCCAAATGCCGGAGATGGATGGGTTTGAGGCCACCGGTGTGATCCGTCAACGTGAGCAAGAGTGGGGCCACATTCCCATCATCGCAATGACGGCGAATGCCATGGCCGAAGACCGTGCGTGCTGCCTGGCCAGCGGCATGGACGACTATATCAGCAAACCAGTTCAATTGAAGGACGTATCGGCGATGGCTCGGCGGTGGCTGCCTCTTCAGGAGCGGAAGGAGGGTCGAACGAGGCCACTTTTTCCTGCTGCCTGACTGGTCTAGGAGCATGGTTGAGGGCGCCATGGACCTCACGAGCATCCTCTGGTGCAGCGCGTTAAGCGGCTTGATCCGATAATTGCAGGTCATGTTGGCTCACATAAAGGCACGCAGTAGTGATAGGGCAAGCCGTTCGGTTAGAGTCGAGGATCGGAGCCCGAAGCGGATGTGAACCAGGATTGACCATTGCAGGGAAGCGTCATATGAAGATTCATTGCAGTATTCAGGTTATTTTGGATCTCATGCCTGGTGCTGCTTTTGTAACAAACGCCGAGGGGTGCATCGTCCTAGCCAACATGCATGCGGAAAGTATGTTTGGGTATTTCCGTTATGAGCTTGTCGGGCAGGGCCTTGAAATATTGCTTCCTGACCGTTTTCGTCGCCGGCACGGTGCGCACTCCAGGCGGTATTTTTCCGATCTCCAGCGGCGTCCTATGGGAGCCGGCGCAAAGGTGTTGGCTCGCCGCAAGGACGGGACAGAATTCCCAGTCGAGATTATCTTGAGTGGCCTAAGGGTGAGTGAAGAAGCGTGGGCACTCTGCATGATTCGCGACGCCTCCGAACGAAAAAGTGGCGATTAGACCACGCTGCGCCGCATGGCCGAGCACGGAGAGACGCTCGACCTTTCATCATATTTCCTCCTGGTTTCTGCGGGACGGGTAGTGTTGACAGTTCCTGTTAGGAGGCCGTAACATCCCCATCGCTAGAAAATGCTTTCTTCGAGTGAGTTGATTCGCTTCATAGATTTCAACCGTGAACATAGGGCACTTCTCGGAAATCTCACGTCCAATTATCTTCCTCTTCCTGGAGCCCTGTGGACTGTCTGGAACGACCTGTGCCGCAGCCTCGTGTCCTCCGTATTGGTAGAAGACGTCGGGAGATTCTACCTGATAAAGGTCAATAAAGACGTCACCGACCATAAGCGGGAGGAAGAACGGCGACTCAAACGGGAAACCCTCCTCTCATTGATGCTGAATGCGGGCCCCGGCTGTATCAATCGTGTCGCATCGGATGGGACCCTGCTGTATGTCAACCCGGCTGGGTTGCGCATGTTGGAACTGGATGAGGAGGAAACATTCGGACGCTCAGTGTTCGATGTGGTCGTCCCCGAATACCGGACTTCATTTATCGACATGCATCGGGCAGTGATCAAGGGGGCGTCGCGAACGCTTCAGTTTGAAATACAAGGATTCAAGGGGACAAGGCGATGGATGGAAACCTTTGCAGTCCCCTTCCTGAATCCGGTCACGGGTAACACAGAGCATCTGGCCGTGACCCACGACATCACCGAGCGTAAGCGAACGGAATCATTATTGCAATCCTCCGAGGAGAAGCTCCGACAGGCCCTCACGGCCTCCAATATCGGCCTGTGGGGTTGGAACACCGAGACCAACGAGGTGCAGTTCTCGCACGAGTGGAAGCGCCAGCTTGGATACGAGGAAGCGGAGCTCCCGGACACGTTCGACACCTGGGAGCAGCGCCTCCACCCCGATGACCATGCCGGGGCAATCGCCTATGCCCGGGCCTATCTGGCCTGGCCCGAAGGCGACTATCAACAGGAATTCCGGCTCCGGCACAAGGACGGGACGTACCGGTGGATCGAGGCGCGGGCCTCGTTCGTGGCGGAGCCGGATGGGCGGCGCGTGCGTCTGTTGGGAGCCCACACCGACATCACCGAACGGAAGCGGACCGAGGACAATCTCCGAAAGAGCGAGGTCCGGTTGAAGGAAGCCCAGCATCTCGCGCACATCGGCAGCTGGGAATTGGATCTGACGACGAACCGCCTCGACTGGTCCGACGAGATTTACCGGATCTTCGAAATCGATCGGCACAGTTTCGGCGCGTCGTATGAGGCCTTCCTGTCCGCCGTGCATCCGGACGACCGTTCCGCCGTCAATCACCGCTATACCGAGTCGGTCCGGAATAAGAATCCGTACGAGATCGTGCATCGCCTGCTCATGCCGGACGGGCGGATGAAATATGTCCAGGAACGGTGCGAAACCATCTATGATGCGGAGGGGAAGCCCCAACGGTCATTCGGAACCGTCCAGGATGTGACCGAGCGGATGCGCCTGGCTGAACGAGAGGCTGCCCGGCTTGAGCAGTTGAAGAAGCTGTCCGAACTCGGTTTGACCCTGTCCGGCGATCCCTCGGCGATCTTCGAACGGATCGTTCGCATGATCGGCGACCTTTTCAAGGTGCGCGTGGTCTGCCTGTCGGAAATTGTCGGGCACGAGCTCCATTTCAAGGTGGTCTACTGCACCGGTGAAGTTGTGCGCGACGCGGGCCGCTGCCCGCTGGCCGCCACCCCTTGCGCCACTGTCGAGAAGCACAAGGATCTCCGCCTCTTCGATCGCGTCATGGAGCGGTTTCCCCAGGCCTCCTTCCTGCGTGACCACCAAGCCGTGTCGTATTGCGGCTTCCCCGCGCTCGATGCCCATGGCCGGGTCGTGGCGGTCACGTGTTTGTTGGACGACAAGCCCCGTGAGTTTACTGCGGAAGAGCAGGAGTTGTTACGTGTGTTCGGCCAGCGCATCACGATCGAGCTCGAACGAGCCCGATACCTCGCCGACCAACAGCGTCATGCGGATGAGCTTCAGCGATCGCACGCCTTCATTCGTCAGATCATCGACACGACCCCCAATTTCATTTTTGCGAAAGATCGAGAGGGTCGGTTTCTCGTGGCCAATCAGGCCGTAGCCCAGGCCTATGGAACGACGGTGGAGAACCTGCTCGGCAAGACAGATGCCGACTTCAATCTCGATCAGTCGGAGGTGGAGTTCTTCCGCCGGAAGGATCTTCAAGTCATGGATTCCCTGCAGGAATGGTCTACCTCGGAGGAGAAAATCACGGATGCCACCGGAACAGTCCGCTGGTTACAGACGGTCAAGCGGCCGATTCTTGACGAGCAGGGGTATGCCACGATGGTGCTGGGGGCGTCTACCGACATCACCAAACGGAAAATGGCGGAGGATGCGCTACGCTTAACACAATACGCCGTCGATCATGCCGACGATTTTATTTTCGTCATCGGCCCCGACGGTTCTTTCATAGACGTGAACGAATCAGCCTGTAGACGGTTGGGGTATTCGAAGCAGGAACTGCTCTCTATGTCCGTCATGGATATCGACCAGGGCTTTCAGTCGCCCCGCTGGGATACCTTTTGGAAGGAGTTTAGGCACACGAAGCTCATCCATTTGGAAACCACGCATCGCAGCAAGTCCGGCGAAATCTATCCCGTGGAGGTTACAGCCAACTACATCCTGCACGAGGGCAGAGAGCTGGACTATGCAATTGCTCGTGACATTACGAATCGCAAGCGGCTGGAAGCCACACTTATCCAGCATACTGAGGATCTAGAGCGGTTGGTCGACGAACGTACCGCCAAAATAGCAAAGCTTGAGGTTCAACGTGCGCACACGGAAAGGCTGGCCGCGCTCGGCCAGCTGGCTGCTGGCGTGGCCCATGAGATCAACAATCCCATCGCCGGCATTAAGAATGCCTTTCAGCTTGTGAAGCAGGCAATACCTGAAACTCATCCTAATTACCAATTTGTTGGGATGATCGATCGGGAGATTAATCGTACGGTCTCCATTGTGCGGCAGATGTACGAATTGTATAGTTCGGAGCCTCGAAGAACGGAGAGTGTGGATTTGGCGCTTCTGATCGGCGACCTCACCAAATTGTTCAATGAGAAGCTATCCCAGCAGAACCTCGTGCTTACAACCGATCTGCCTGCTTCTTTTCCCCGCGTGCGTGTTTCGCGGGGGGACCTGCTGCAAGTGCTGGCAAACTTGGTCCAAAATGCCATTGACTGCTCGTGTGCAGGCGAATCGGTCACCCTTTCCGTATACGAATGTGACGGTTGCTTGCGAGTCGCCGTCGCCGACCAGGGGCCCGGCATTCCACCCGATGTGCTGTCGAAAATTTTCGATCCGTTCTTCACAACAAAGACCAAGGGGGGAGCTAAGGGGATGGGATTAGGGCTTTCCGTCTCTCACAACCTGGTGCGGGCCATGGGAGGCAAGATCGAAGTTGAGACGCAGGAGAACCAGGGCACGACCTTTACGGTTGTGCTGCCGCTTGCAACAGCATCCGGTGAACCTAGCGAAACACTGTCTGAACTATGGGAGGAATTGCCCCATGATTGATAACCAACCGCGAGTTCTCCTCGCCGACGACGAAGACACATTTCGCCTGTCGACCGTAGCGCTTTTGGAGCATGAAGGATACCGCTGTGACAGCGCTGGAGACATCGAAGAAGCTTCACGTGTGTTGTCGGATTCGCACGACGTCCTGATTTCCGATATTCGTATGCCGGGCAACACGCATTTCGAATTTCTTCGAAGCGTGCGCGAGCAGTTTCCCGATCTGCCGATTGTGGTCGTAACCGGCTATCCTTCCGTTCAGTCAGCCGTCGACGCACTACGTCTTTCATTTACCGATTATCTCCTGAAGCCCATCGAATGGCCTGAGTTGCTTGAGGCGGTCACTAATGCGGTCAAGAAAGTCCGCCTGGTTCGCGAGAGGCAAAAAATTGTCAGGGAAGTGACCAGCTTATCTGTGGCACTCGATACGTTAACCAATACTGCCGCCCCTGAAGGGTGTGGAGCGAATATCGATGGATTGGCTTGGTCGATGAACCAGTATCTGGCGACTGCTACGCTCCGGATGACCACACTGGCCGCCCAGGTTATGCGTACGCTTGCAGATGTGCAGACGGGCCAACCCAAAGGGGCGAACGACGTTTGCCGGTTCATGCAGTGTCCTCGGCTTGACGTCTACGAGCGGGCGTTGCGCGAGACGATCGATGTGCTTGAGCGGACCAAACATGCCTTCAAATCGAAGGATTTGGGAGAATTGCGGAGAAAGCTGGAACTTCTGTTGAAAATCGAATTGCAATAAGGAAAGCGGCAGCACTGTCTGTATCCCTCCTTCCAACGCCACGCACGCGGACTCGTCTTCGCGAGTCGCGGCTGGCGTCTTCTATATGTATCCCGTCAGACTCAAGGTTTTTCGTCTTCTACCGAAAGAGATGCAACGGGTTCTGTGAAATCGGTCGAGCATATGGCTCAGACCGCCTGAGCGGGCAAGGCTAGGGCCTGTCAGCTGAAGGCGCAATTGGCTGCTCTCAAAGCAGAGAGTACCGATTGCGCCTATTTTTATTGTCCAAACCCTAATCCGGCTTCTGCTGAGAGGAAGAGCGTTCGGATTTGTGAGAGGCGATGCGCAGGGCGCTGCAGCGGCTGAGAGGGGCATCATCATCGGATGTTGTGCGATTCAGCCTACACGAGTACGGGCGAGTACGCCGCTTTCCGGCAAAGGATGAAAGAGGCGAATTCGAAGCGGGTGTCTATCGCCGCCTCGGCAAAGGGGGCAAGGTGCATGTGAGCTTTCTGAGCGGGATCGGGAAATCAGGAGACAAGCTGGTAGTACTGTTGGACATGGATCGGTTGTTGTGTGACGGCGAGCTTCAGGGCGCAGTAGATGTTGCTGCATGAGGGGCGATGACCGGCCGGACATCAACATTACAGTGCATGCCGTACAGGCGCGGTTCTTGGTCATAAATGACGAGCGTGGAGGCCCGGAATAAGCAGCCTTTCAGAGCGAGCAGATAATAAATAAACTGAGGAGCGACAGGTGATGCAAACGGTCAGACCCACGGCTGAACTGTTGCACGATCGAATAAGGCTCAGCCGGGGTTTGTATGAGGGAGGACATATGTTGAACAGGTTCAAGAATCTCCGTATCAAGTCGAAACTAGCGTGGGGCTTTGGGGTTTCCGGGCTGCTGCTCCTCATTATCGGACTGATGTCCTATGAGGGTATGAATCGGCTCAGTGGCCATACGGAGTTCATCTATAAGACGAACCTGCACGGGATCACGATCATGAGTGATCTTCGTGCTCAGATGCTGCGCAGGAGCAACTTCGTCATATGGCACATTCTGGCGAGTGATTCGCCCGCAATGGCTGCGCAGGAAAAAAGCATAGCCGAGCTCGACAAAGAAATAGAGGACCTGTTGGAGAAGTACGTTCCGCTCATCGTCGCGGAAGAAGAAAAGAAAGTCTTTGCAAAGTTACAAGCCGGGATCCCCGAGTATATGGAAATCCGGAAGAAAGTGTTGCAACTCAGCAAGAATTTCAGCAAGGACGCTGCGGCAGAAGTTCAGAAGACCGAACTGGCCGAAAAAAACGGCGCGCTCTATGACATGGTCGACTGGTTGGTGAAAGAAAATAATAGACAGGCGGAGGAAAGTTACCTATCCGGCCACGCTCTTAGTACGAACTTGAATTGGGGCATGGGACTCTTGAGCCTCAGTGCGTTCCTCATCGGTGGGATCGCGGTGTGGTTTGTTTCAAGGTTGATTGTCGACAATCTAGCCAATGTGCTGGAGGCGGCGGAGCAACTCCAAAACGGCAATTTGACCCACCGCGCGAAGGTCACGACTCAGGATGAAATCGGGAAACTGTCCACGGCCTTCAATCAGATGGCCGAGACGATGCAGAACAAGGTGGAACAGGAACAAAAGAGCGCATCAGAGATGAAGGGCATTACCGGTGCGCTGAACCGTGCCCAGGCGGTGGTTGAATTCGGCCTGGATGGGACGGTGCTCACGGCCAACGAGAATTTCCTCAACACCCTCGGCTACTCATTGCCTGAGATCAAGGGGCAGCACCATCGGATGTTCTGTGAGGCCTCGTACACGAACAGTGGTGAATATATGGCGTTTTGGCAGCGCCTGAACCGGGGCGAGTATGACGCGGGGGTGTATCGGCGAGTGGGCAAGGGAGGCAAAGAGGTCTGGATTCACGCCTCGTACAATCCGATTCTGGATGCCGCCGGCAAGGTGTACAAAGTCGTCAAATTTGCCACGGACGTGACGGGTCAGAAGTTGGCGCAGAATGAAGTGGAAAAACTTATTAAGACCGCCGCGGCCGGCGATTTATCCAACCGAATCGACATCACGCAATTCGAGGGTGCAGCCAAGACGCTGACGGCCAGCATCAATCAGTTGCTCGATGCGGTCGTGACTCCGCTCCGGGAAGCACAGACGGTCTTGACGGCGTTGGCGGACTGCAATCTGACTCGTGCGATGACGGGCATGTATCACGGTGAGTTCGAGCAGATGAAGTCCAGTCTCAATGGCGCAGTGCATAAGCTGACGGAAACGATCACAGTCGTGCGAGAGGCGGTGGAAGCGGTGACTACCGGATCGGAAGAGATCAGCAAAGGGAGTGAAGATTTGTCGCAGAGGACCAGCGAGCAGGCCAGTTCTCTGGAAGAAACCAGCGCGTCCATGGAGCAAATGACCAGCACGGTGAAACAGAGCGCGGACAATGCGAAGCAGGCGAATCAACTGGCGATTGCTGCGCGCGAAGTTGCGGAGAAGGGAGGAGCGGTCACGGTTCGCGCGGTGGAGGCGATGGGCGAGATCAACAAGAGCAGCAAGAAGATCGCGGACATTATCACGGTGATCGACGAGATCGCGTTTCAGACTAATCTGCTGGCTTTGAACGCGGCGGTCGAGGCTGCGCGGGCCGGTGAACATGGCCGGGGCTTCGCGGTCGTGGCGTCGGAAGTTCGCAACTTGGCCCAACGGTCCGCGACGGCGGCCAAGGAGATCAAGGGATTGATCAATGAGTCGATCCAGCGCGTGATGGACGGAAGCGAGCTGGTCAATCAGTCCGGCAAGACCCTGGAAGAGATTGTGAATTCCGTGAAGCGGGTGACGGATATCATTGCCGAGATCAGCGCAGCCTCGCAGGAACAGGCGAGCGGGATCGACCAAGTAAACAAGGCAATCATGCAGATGGACGAAACCACGCAGCAGAATGCCGCCTTGGTCGAACAAACGACCAGCGCCAGCCAGACCATGCGTCAACAAGCGAGCAGTCTGCTCGCCCACGTCTCCCTGTTCAGGACTCAGGTGACAGAGGAGCAGAAGGCGGGGATGAAGGCCATCGGGATGCATCGTGCGGACACCGCCCATGCGATTCACGATGCGTATGTGGGAGGAGGCGATGATGATGCGGCCGCGCGAAAACCGCAACCGCCCCGCGCGGGGGGCCGGAAACAGCCTGCTGCGGTGAGGCTGGTGCGCAGCTCGAATACGCTCTCCGCCGTCAAGAGCAGCGGGACAAAAGAGGAAGAGTTCGAGGAATTTTAAGGGCAGGTATGTCGCGCTGACCTCTTCTGCTTCAGGCGGAGGGTCATCGCCTCGGCAGCTTCTCGATCAGACCGGGCGTATCCCGCGCCGCTGTCCGAGTGAAGGGGCTCGTCTCACAATCGGATGAGAAGGAATGGTGTCAACGCCCTGCCCGGGTGCTTCATCCATTCTTTCCATGGGATTGCGCGCTCGGCGCAGTCAAGAATTGCACTTCATCGACCGACAAGATTCTAGCCGCCCAGACAGCCGGGCAAGCCGCGCATCCCTTCTGTGTGCCAGCGAAGCGGAGTCTCCCTATGGGCCACACGATTACGGCAGAAGAATTTGAACGTTTTCGCGCCTTGATCTACGACGAGAGCGGCATTTCGCTCAATGAGCAAAAGCGCACGCTGGTGGAGTCCCGCCTGTCAAAAAGGCTGCGGGATCTCGGGATTCAGACATTCTCAGAGTATTACAGAGTGATTACAGAGGACGCGACTCGAGGAGAGTTCACGCAGGTGCTGGATCTGATCTCCACCAACAAGACGGATTTCTTTCGAGAGCCCCAACATTTTGAGTTTCTTCGCACCACCATTCTTCCTGGGTTGGCGGCGACCAGGCAGATTCGTATCTGGTCCTCCGCCTGTTCGACCGGCGAAGAGCCCTATACGATCGCCATGACATTGTGTGAGAGCGTCCAGGATGCCGCGCAATGGGATTGCAAGATCTTGGCGTCGGATCTTTCGACCAGGGTCTTGGCCAAGGCGGCATCGGGGGTCTACGACCAAGATCGCTTCCGCGATGTGCCGCCCGACATCCTGCGTCGGCATTTTTTACGAGGACGAGGCGGCAG
>Ga0315912_10003564_pt1 | contig 15395 bp, 10 predicted proteins | sample VfabasoilMG_FD_204469 | JGI IMG/M metagenome (GOLD analysis project Ga0315912, IMG submission 204469) | Garden soil microbial communities collected in Santa Monica, California, United States - V. faba soil | ecosystem: Environmental > Terrestrial > Soil > Garden | place: USA: California... | reverse complement strand
ATTTTTAGCGCAGAGTCCTCCAAACCGCGACGATTTAGAATGCCAGTCAAGCCATCTATCGTGACCATAGACGCCAAATTTTGATTAAGCTGGTAACTCAGCATTAACACAAATAAACTTGAAATAAAGAACTGCGAAACCGCACCAACCATGAATGTATAGGCGTTAACTGGCCAAGTAGCAAAAGAATCAAATACAGAAATATCCACACTGGATGCTGAAACCGCACGCCCCAGCATCAACAGAGACAAGAATAAAAATAAGCTAGATGTAATCCAGTATAAGTTTCCTAGGACACCTTCGTCCTGTGCAAATGTCAGCCGTGCACAAGCGAGATAAATAACTGAAAAAATAAGTGCATCCAACACAACCGTGGTACGGATATCATGATTTACCAACATAAAATAAAAATCAACGACTACGAGTACGATAAAAGCGGCGGCTGGAATGCGATGATCCGGCTTTCTTCCCACAAATGCCTGAATACCATTGATATATAGGCTCAAACCAGCGCCAATTAGAGCCGTTCCGGGTAAGAAAATCTTTCCTGCAGCGTCTAGCTGCATCAACACCAGAATCATGCCCAAGCCAACCACCAAGTTGCCTACAGACCAATAGCCGGGACCTTTTACCTCTTTATGATGCACGCGAGTGATTGCCAACAACATTGACAACATAAATGTCAGCAACATCGACATAAAGATAATGGTTTTTAAATCAAATTGTGGCATCGCAAATGAATAATAAATGTTTTTTTAATTTAGGAAATAATTTTTTTATCCGAAAGCGCTTTTATTTTTAGTAAGCAGTTAAAATAACACTAAACACATGTAAATCCGCATTTTTTGGCAGATTTTCCTGCCAACTTCAATAAAATTAAGCCTAGTTAATTAAGATGTCAAATACACTCAACGCGCCTCAACGCGAAGCTGTTAAGTATCTCGATGGTCCTCTGTTGGTTCTTGCCGGCGCGGGTAGCGGCAAGACACGCGTCATCACACAAAAGATCGCTCATTTGATTGAACATGCTGGTTACAGCCCAAAAGAAGTAGCTGCCATCACCTTTACCAATAAAGCCGCACGTGAAATGCAAGAGCGCGCTTCGCAACTTCTGCAAGGCAAGTCCAGCAAAGGTTTAACCGTGACAACATTTCACTCGCTAGGCTTACAAATGCTCCGTTCGGAAGCCAAGTTATTAGGCTATAAACCACAATTTTCCATTTTAGATAGCGCTGATAGCTTTAAAGTTATCAGTGATATTATCGCCACCACCGATAAACAATTACTCAAAAAAACACAGTGGCAAATCTCCGCCTGGAAAAATGCTTTTATCAACCCAGATCAAGCCAAAGCACGTGCAGATGAGGAAATAAGTCATGCTGCAGCAAAAGTCTATCAGTTATATCAACAAACCCTCAAAGCATATCAAGCGGTTGATTTTGATGATTTAATCAAGCTACCTGTCGAGCTTTTCGAGCAGCACCCGGAGGCCTTGGAAAAGTGGCAGCGTAAACTTAAATACTTATTGATTGATGAGTATCAAGATACTAATGCATGCCAATATAAATTGGTTAAACAACTCACAGGCGTCATGGGTAACTTTACCGCTGTAGGCGATGATGATCAGGCTATTTATGGCTGGCGTGGTGCCGATGTTGAAAATTTGCGCCAACTCACCGATGACTTTAGCAAACTTAAAGTGATTAAGTTAGAACAAAATTACCGCTCTACCGTGCGTATTTTACGTGCAGCCAATCAAGTCATCAGCAATAACCCAAAACTCTTCGAGAAGAAGCTATGGAGCGAGTTGGGCACCGGTGACATGATTCAAGTAACTGCTACAAACAGTGAAGAACATGAGGCCGAAAGTGTGATTATGAAGCTCTCTGCACACAAGTTCGAGCATCGTACATTTTATAAAGATTATGCCATTCTGTATCGTGGTAACCATCAGGCACGCGTGTTTGAGCAGCAATTGCGCAATCACAAAATCCCCTACACAGTATCTGGTGGACAATCGTTTTTTGATAAAGCTGAAATTAAAGATTTAGTGAGCTACTTGCGTTTGATAGCAAATGAAGATGACGACCCTGCGTTCATCCGAGCTGCTACTACGCCAAAAAAAGGTATCGGTAGCACCACTTTGGAAAGATTGGGCGAATTTGCCAGCAAGCATAAGATATCGCTGTTTTCGGCTGCATTTGAAGGTGAATTGCAACGTGAAATTGGCAACAAACAATTAGAAGATTTACTCACATTTTGCCAATTTATCCAGCGTACCCAAGAGCGCGCTATACGTGAACCTGCAGGCGAAGTATTACTAGATTTGCTTAAATCGATTGAATACGAAGCTTTTTTGTACGATAGCGAGGAGCCGCGTGCCGCAGAAAGCAAAATGGCAAATGTGATGGATTTTATCGATTGGCTAACTAAAAAAGGTGAAAGCAGTACCGAGTTTGGAAACGAGAATGAAGGAAAGAATTTGCTGGAGCTCACGCAAATGGTCTCGCTGATGAGCATGCTGGAAGGCCGCGAAGATGGTGAGCCTGATGCAGTCAAACTTTCCACACTACACGCTGCTAAAGGCCTTGAGTTTGGTCATGTGTTTCTAATTGGTGTGGAAGAAGGCATTTTGCCGCATCAAGTATCTATTGACGGAGAACAAATAGAGGAAGAACGCCGCTTGATGTATGTTGGCATTACTCGCGCGCAAAAATCGCTTAATATCTCTTGGTGCAAAAAGCGTAAACGCGCAGGCGAGATGCAAATGTGCGAGCCTAGCCGCTTTATTGCCGAGCTACCAACCCAGGACGTTCGGCACTTTGGTAACCCATTTAACGACCCGGTTGTGAGCCGCGACTTTGGCAAAGAGAAAATGGCGAATATTCGCGCAATGCTAGCCAAGAACCAAGCAAATTAAAGATAAAATTACGCATGCCTTACATCACTCTCGATAACGCTTCTCTTGCTTTTGGACATCATGCTCTGCTGGATAAAGCCGCTTTTCAACTTGATGCGGGGGAACGGGTTGGCCTGATTGGCCGCAACGGTGCTGGAAAATCTAGCTTGCTTAAAGCAATTGCAGGTACGATTAAATTGGACGATGGAACAGTGTGGCGAGCCCCATCAACTCGTATAGTGTATGTTCCGCAAGAGCCTGAACTTGATAACGCACATACCGTTTACGAGGCAGTGGCAGAAGGTTTGGGCGATTTACAAAAAACCTTAGTGGCATATCACGATGTAACGCACAAAATGAGCGAGCCTGATGCAAACTTTGAAGTGCTAATGGCGCAAATGGAAGAGTTGCAGCACGAGCTTGATGCACAAAACGGCTGGGCAATGCAAAGCAAAATCGAAACCGTACTAAGTCACTTAAGTCTGGATGCGGATGTATTAGTTTCTACACTTTCCGGCGGATGGCGTAAACGTGTTGCTCTGGGAAGAGCTCTGGTGGCTGATCCGGAGGTGCTTCTTTTGGATGAACCAACCAACCATCTGGACTTGGAAGCAATCGAATGGCTAGAAGAGTTATTACTGGCTTTTAATGGTGCGGTGTTATTTATTACACATGATAGACGTTTTTTGGATAGGCTAGCCACACGCATCACAGAACTAGACCGCGGTAATCTGACCGATTTTGCGGGTAACTTTTCTAATTACCAAATTAAAAAAGAAGAACTTTTGGCAATAGAAGAAACGCATGCTGCCAAGTTTGACAAAGTGCTAGCACAAGAAGAAGTTTGGATTCGCCAAGGCATTAAAGCACGCCGCACCCGTAACGAAGGTCGTGTAAGCCGACTTGAAAAATTACGCCTTGAGCGTGCCGCAAGGCGCGAACGCCAAGGTAATGTGAAACTTAACCTGGACTCAGGTGAGCGTAGCGGTAAGCTGGTAGCGGAGTTGGAAAACGTAAGCAAAGCCTATGGCGAAAAAATCCTTATAAAGAACTTTAGCTCGCGGATTCTACGAGGTGACCGCATTGGTTTACTGGGCCCAAATGGCGTGGGTAAAACCACCTTACTTAAAATGATTCTGGGTGACCTCGAACCCGACAGTGGGAAAATCACACATGGCACTAAGCAAAGTGTAGCCTACTTTGACCAGATGCGTGAGCAATTGAACGATGAGGCAACGTTAGCAGACACTATCAGCCCAGGCTCTGATTTTGTTGAGATTGGTAATGAGCGAAAGCATGTGATTAGCTATCTGGAAGATTTCCTTTTCCCGCCACAACGTTCGCGCTCGCCAGTTAAATCACTTTCCGGCGGCGAGAGAAATCGCTTGTTATTGGCACGATTATTTGCACGACCTGCCAACATATTAGTGCTGGACGAACCAACCAACGACTTGGACATTGATACATTAGAACTGCTAGAGAGCTTACTGCAAGACTACCCCGGCACGCTATTTTTAGTAAGCCACGACCGTGCTTTTTTAGAGAATACGGTCACGCAAGTCATCGCTTTTGAAGGTAAAGGCATGCTAACGGAGTTTGGTGGCGGTTATGATGACTGGCAACGATTTAACCAGCAAAAGCTAGCGGGTGAAAAAGTGAATGCACAAAATAAACCCGGCTTAACCTCTAACGCAAAACCAGTGGCTCAACCTACAGAAACTAAAGCAAAATCCAAACTTAATTTCAAAGAGCAAAAAGTGCTGGAAGAAATACCTGAACTCATTTCCAAACTAGAAGCTGAACAAGCCGATATTACGAGCAATCTGGCAGATAGCGAGATTTACCGCACCAACCCCGAGCAAGCCAAATTACTACAAATACGTTTAAATGAAATCACAGTGGAAATTGAACAAAAAATGAATATCTGGGAAGAGCTAGAAAACCGAGCCAACTAGGATTGGCCTGTTTGAAAAATAGAGCTTTAGAGTCACATCGAAAAACCGCATTACCATTCTTAAATATCCTCTTCTTGCATGCTCATTTTGATTAAGATCAAACTTCTTTTATTAACAATATGAATTGTAAGCACAAGTTTACCAAAGGCTGGTACACTTTCGTAATGAGGGCTAATTGATTAGGTTTGAGCTCTAGTTAAAAGCTATGTTGATGGTCAATGACAGAGTGCGCACAGTAAAATAAAAAAGGAAGTCAAAGAAAAATAAAGGGGCATATCTTGAAGTTAACAATGGTTGTTCATGATAGAGAACCGAGCGTTTACAGCATAGCCAGTATTGTCATACTGATATGCTTCGCATTTCAACCCAACGTAGCAGTAGCTGCGATTCCTGAAACCAGCTCTGTATCCCCAAAAGATTTTGCCCAGATGTCTCTGGATGACTTAAGCAACATCGAAATTACCTCCGTCTCAAGAAGTCCGGAACGGATTTTAGATGCAGCAGCAGCTATCACCGTGATTACCAATGAAGATATACGCCGCTCAGGGGCTACCAGCATTCCAGAAGCACTAAGGCTGGCGGATAACCTCAATGTAGCGCAAAAAAACTCTCATGACTGGGGCATCAGTGCAAGGGGATTCAATACCGAGTTCGCCAATAAATTACTGGTGATGATTGACGGCAGAACAATCTATTCGCCACTTTTTTCCGGAACTTTTTGGGACAGACAAGATTATCTGCTTGAGGATATCGACCGCATCGAGGTTATTAGCGGCCCAGGCGGGACACTGTGGGGAGCCAACGCGGTCAATGGAGTGATTAATATCATCACAAAGTCTTCTAAAGAAACACAAGGTGCCTATTTCGAAACGGGCGTGGGTGATGAGCTGAAAAATTCCACGGCGATTCGTTATGGTGGCAAGCTGGCGTCTAACGTTTCCTATCGAATGTACGGGAAATATTTTGACCGTGACGATCAGGCATATGAGAATGGGAACGATGCTTCCGATGCCTGGCATATGAGTCAGGGAGGGTTTCGTATCGATGCTGAAGCATCCACACAGGATTCACTTACCCTGCAAGGAGATTTTTACGGTGCTGATGAAGATGACCCGATTACTGGTGAAGAAGGCGGAATAAGCGGACTTAATATTCTAGGTCGCTGGTCGCACACTTTCTCAGAAACTTCCGATATGAGTCTGCAATTATATTACGACAAGACCCATTTTTCAGTACCTAAGGAAGCTACTGCTGTTGCTGTGGCAGACACTTTTGAGGATGACCTTGATACTTATGACTTGGATTTTCAGCACAGATTTAATCTGAATCAGAACAATAAAATAGTTTGGGGTCTCGGATACCGTTTTACACATAATGTCGTTGATAGCGCACCGTCGACTGCTATTGTTCCGGAGCATCTCGATCAACACTTATATAGCGCTTTTATTCAAGACGAAATCAAATTGCATGACAAGCTTTTCTTTACCATAGGCAGCAAAGTTGAGCACAACGATTACACAGACTGGGAGCTTGAGCCAAGCGCCAGACTGCAATGGAATGTAGCGCCCAATCAAATGTTGTGGGCCGCTGTGTCACGTGCAGTTCGCACCCCTTCTCGTATCGATCGTGATTTACGGACACCCACCGGTCTCCCGCTACCGTTTCCTCAAGACATTCTAAGGGGTAACGACGACTTTGTTTCAGAAAATGTCCTTGCTTATGAGCTAGGTTATCGTGGCCAACTCGGATCTAACTTTTCTACATCTATCTCCGCTTTTTATAATGAGTATGATGATGTGCGCAGCACTAGTACAACGCCTTCCAGTCTTCTCCTAGATCTTCCTTTCTTCTTTGAAAATAACCTTGAGGGCGAGACATACGGTATAGAGCTCAGCGCCAATTATCAAGCGCTTGATTGGTGGCGTCTGCATTTAGGCTATACCCTGCTCGAAGAGAATATCCGTATTAAATCGGGCGAATCAGATCTAAGCAATGCACAAAATGAAACAGCTGATCCACGGCATCAGATCTCATTGCGCTCTTCTATGAATCTGCCACAAAATATGGAGCTCGATGCCAACCTGCGCTGGGTGGATACTCTACATAATAACAATGCGGCTATAACCGGAACGGTACCAAGCTACACTGAGCTGAATGTACGTTTAGGCTGGCGTCCTGTCAAGAATTTGGAGCTTTCTCTTACTGGGCAAAATTTACTGCACGACCAGCACCCGGAGTTTGGTTTCCCAACGCCGGTACGAGTAGAAATCGAGCGTAGCATCTACGGAAAAGTACAATGGAAATTCTAAAAACCATGATAGCAATTGACGCCAAGAGAGTGGGTTTGAGGAAAGATATTACATTTGGCTTACTCTAATCCTATAACTTTATTTATAGCTTTAACCATAGCGGCTTTGCCTTGTTATGCCGCAATTGCTGATAAATCTCTTGAATATAAAGTCAAAGCAGCCTTTCTGTACAAATTTAGTGCTTATGTCGATTGGCCAGTAACAGCTTTCAGTTCGCCAACAAGCCCTTTCTCAGTGTGCTTGGTAGATAGTAATGATCAATTTAACGCCACGCTGGAAAAGGTGGTAAATGGAGAGAATGTAAATGGTCACCCCGTAGTTGTGCGCCGAATCAATACGGTAGAGAACGAAGCCGGCTGCCACATTTTATATATCGGCGCTTCTAATCCCCAGCGTACTGCTCAAGTTATCGAAGCTGTACATAACAGTTATGCACTTACAGTTTGTGATGGCGCATCACGGGGAATCATAGATTTTTTAATTGTCGACAATCGTGTACGTTTCAATATTGATGACGAGGCCGCTAAACAGAAGGGCTTAGTCATTAGCTCCAAACTATTGAGCCTTGCATTAAATGTCAAACGACGGGCATCGAAAACGGAATGATGATGCGTAGACTAGCTGAACTGCGTATTCGCACGAGACTTACGATAATAATCGTGATGACCTGCACCATTGCGCTCTTACTGGCAGGCGTCATCATTGTTGCATACGATAATCATACTTATCAAAGCCAGAAAGAAAAGTCGCTTTCAGCTCAGGCTAAAATACTCGCGTCTGCAATGACTGCATCATTGGAATTTGACGATTCAAGAGCAGCACAAGAGTATCTAGCACAGCTTGCCACCAACCCTCAGATTATCGTTGCTGCTGTTTATAAATCGAATGGTACACTTTTCGCGAGCTATTCCAGCTCTACTTCTGTCCAACCACCCAATTTGGCAGAACCTCAGGGAAGTCGAGTGGAAGGAAATCAAGTCATTATTTCCTCATCCATACTTCAAGGGCAACGGCAAGTTGGTAGCGTCTATTTGCAGGCGAGTATTGAATCTTTGTTGAGCCGCATCACACGTTATGGCGGAATATTCTTGCTTGCTATAGGAGTCGCATTACTACTTACACTTCCAATAGCCTTACGCTTGCATTATGCAATTGCGAATCCTATTTACGCTCGAAGCCTGATTGAAGCTAGTCTCGACCCATTAATCACCATTAGCCCCAATGGCGAGATTACTGATGTCAATTCAGCTACCATTGATGCAACAGGCATCAGCCGCGACAAACTTATCGGCACAGACTTCTCTAATTACTTCACAGAACCGACTAAAGCAAAAGAGAGTTATCTACAAGTCTTCAAAGAGGGGGCCGTTACTGATTATCCACTTACGATCCGCAATATAAATGGTAAATTGATTGATGTGCTATATAACGCATCCGTTTACAAAGACGAACATGGTGAAGTATTAGGTGTATTTGCAGCAGCACGTGATGTAACAGCTCGTAAACAAGCAGAACTGGAGATCAATCGACGCACTGCGGAGTTGCAAGTAGCGAATCAAGAGCTTGAAGCATTTAGTTATTCTGTGTCGCACGACCTACGTGCGCCGCTACGCGCTATAGATGGTTTTAGCCTAGCACTACTGGAAGATTGCTCAGACATGCTTGACGATATGGGCAAGGGTTATTTGAGTCGGGTGCGTGCTGCCACTCAGCGAATGGGGCAGCTCATTGACGACATGCTAGAACTTGCGCGTATTTCGCGAGTCGAAATGAGACATGAAGCTATAAATCTGAGTACCATTGCTATGGAGGTGCTTCTAGACCTTAAAAAGAGTGATGAAAATCGTGAGGTTGAATGGGACGTTCAGCCTGATCTCATAGCTATGGGAGACCCTCGCTTGCTGCGTGTGGTGCTTGATAATCTAATTGGAAATGCTTGGAAGTATACTTCACGACAATCGCACCCTCATATTGAATTTGGTGCGATGTCTAATCCAGAAGGCGTGACAGACTACTTTGTGCGTGATAATGGCGCCGGCTTTAATATGACTTACGCGGATAAGTTGTTTGGAGCTTTTCAGCGCTTGCATGCGACTACTGAATTTCCCGGCACTGGAGTTGGGTTAGCAATCGTGCAACGTATTATTCACCGTCACGGTGGCAGAGTGCGAGGTGAAGGTGTACCCGATCAAGGTGCTACATTTTATTTTTCTTTACCCAAATAAACTGAAAGCGGAATGACATTTTATGAGTGAAAAAATCATATTACTTATTGAGGATAATCCAGACGATGAAGCGCTCACGCTACGAGCACTCAAGAACAACAACATAAAAAATGAAGTAAGGGTGGCACGAGATGGTCAGGAGGCTCTCGACTATTTCTTCGGTGAAAATGCATCTTCAAACCCCGTGCCTACAGTTGTACTGCTTGATTTAAAACTACCCAAAGTAAATGGTTTAGAAGTGCTTAGGCGCATCCGTGAAGATAAACGAACAGAAATGCAGCCGGTGGTAATTCTTACATCTTCTACTGAAGAGAAAGATCTTATTGAGGGTTACAAACTTGGCGCCAACAGTTACATCAAAAAACCTGTTGATTTTGGCCAATTTATGGATGCAGTCCGAACACTTGGCCTCTATTGGCTAGTGATGAACGAAACCCCCTCACCTCGTCAGGGTCAATAAAAATGAAACAATTACATGCATTGATTGTTGAAGACTCAGAAGTCGATACTCTTTTGCTGCTTCAAGAATTAATTCGGGCGGGTTATAAGCCGATCCACAACAGAGTGGATACAGCGGAAACAATGAAAAATGAGCTCACCACTAAAACTTGGGATATCGTGTATTCTGACTTTAGTATGCCGCAATTCAGTGCTTTCGATGCTCTAGCTATCTTACACAGCACAGGTCTTGATATTCCTTTCATTATTGTCTCTGGCACCATTGGTGAAGATCGAGCAGTAAATGCAATGAAAACCGGTGCGCATGACTATATTCTTAAAGATAATTTGAAAAGGTTAGTACCCGCAACCGAGCGTGAGTTGCGTGATGCACAGGTGCGACGTGAGCAGCGATTAGCGGATGAAACCATATACCGTTTGGCCTATATCGACCAAGTCACCGAATTACCGAACCGTGCTCATTTTCGTGAGTTAATAGATGAAGCTATTACAACAGCAAAAGAGGAATCACGGCCAATTGCCCTATTGCTGATGGATATTGACCGGTTCAAGAATGTAAATGATACGCTTGGCCATGATCGTGGAGACGACCTATTAAAGCAAGTGGGCATGCGCCTTAAAACCATATTATCGTCTCCGAACATAGTTGCTAGAATTGGAGGCGATGAATTTGGCATCTTACTGCCAGAATTGGCAGCTATCAACGAAGTTCAAAGTATCATTAATAAAATTCAAGAGCTTTTAGAACCGCCGTTCATGATTGAAGGAGTTCCCATTTCAGTGGAAGCTAGTATTGGCGTAGCAACTATGCCAGAGCATGCCGAAGACTCCCATATGTTACTGCAAGCTGCAGATATTGCAATGTATCATGCTAAGCAAATGGCAAGTAGCTATGCCATATATAAACCTAGATACAATCTTCACAGCCCGGAAAAACTTGGTCTTATGGCTGAGCTCAGAGAAGGAATCGAGAAGAAGCAACTCTTATTACATTTCCAACCTAAACTAGAGCTAAAAACAAGCCGTATCACAGGTATGGAAGCCTTGGTGCGCTGGCAACACCCGCGTTTAGGGCTACTTTATCCGGATAAATTTATTCTAGCTGCCGAGCAAACTGGGCTAATAAACCCACTCACTCGTTGGGTGCTAGAAGAAGCGTTAGGCTGTAGCCAAGGTGAATCACAACAAGGCGTTCACTTGAAGGTTAGCGTAAATCTCTCTGCGCGCTCATTGCACGATACACAGTTACTAAAGATAATTGATAAAACACTTCAAACAACAGGCGCTAAACCTGATCAGTTAATGTTGGAAGTGACCGAAAGCGCTATCGTGTTAGACCCAGTTCGAGCGGAAGAAACGCTTGTAGCCTTACATGATATGGGTGTGGGGCTCTCGATAGACGATTTCGGTACTGGCTATACTTCATTAGCTAGTATAAAACGCCTTCCTATCAACGAGATAAAAATCGACAAATCCTTTATCACCAACATGCTCACCGACAATAAAGATGCAATGATTGTTCGCTCTGTAATAGAGCTTGGTCATAATCTAGGTCTGTCAGTTGTTGCTGAAGGGATTGAAACGAAGGAGTTGTTTGGTGCGCTTACCGACCTTGGTTGTGACGAGATTCAAGGCCATTTTATCTGTAAACCACAGGCATTCGATCAATTAAAAACTTGGTTCTCTACATCTTCATGGGAAATTGGATCGCAAAAACCATAAGCATCAAAGAAATTGTTTTGTACCCTTTTGGAGGCCACACGAATCGAATAATCCGCTAAGAGCAAACAGGAAAGGTGTAGTGAACTGGCGCCCTCGACACGAATCGAACGTGTGACCCTCCCCTTAGGAGGGGGATGCTCTATCCACTGAGCTACGAGGGCATCAGGCGTTCGATATTAGGGCGATTTAAAGATTAATTATGAATTTAGCACGCCAGCTTCGATATACATTTCTACCGAACCACCTTCAAGCGCTATTCTACCATTAGGCAGAATAATCACTACAGAGTCATTCTCGATATCTACTTCCAGCCCTTGTATTATCTGGCCTAGGCATGCCTTCATCGCTTTAATTGGGTCGGTAATCATAATTTAGTCTCTAAATAAAACATCGTTTATCAAAGTCACCAGCCAATTGTTAATTAGCTAGCAACGCTTCAACAGAGCCTGTGTTCTTATTCTTACTCACTTCATTCTGCGCTATTACTAATGCTTCCATATCTTCTGAGGACACTGGTCGGGAGAATAAATAGCCTTGACCAAAGTCACAACCTATTGCAATCAACAAGTCTCGTTGTTCTATAGTTTCAATACCCTCTGCAACCACTTTGAGACCTAGCTTGTGTGCCATCACAATAATGGCCTCACATAGCACCATGTCCTCAGAGTAAATTGAAAGGTTTTGCACAAAAGATTTGTCAATTTTTATGTAGTCAATATCAAACTTTTTAAGGTAAGAAAGTGAGGAGTAACCGGTGCCGAAATCATCTACTGCAACTTGTACCCCTGCATCACGGAAAGCCAGCAGCTTATCGCTCACTATAGCGTTCTTATCTAGCATTAAACCTTCTGTAATCTCCACCACCAAGCTTTCACCAGGCAATCCAAGTTGGTGCAAATAGTCAAACCATTCCGCATGACTTCTGCCTTTGTTGTGAAACTGTACGGGAGATTTGTTGATACTAATTTGAAAATCTTCATGGATGGCTTGACGCCATTTGGCGATTTGATTCGCCACCTCATAAAATACCCAATCGCCAATATCAACAATTGCACCTGTTTCCTCTGCCACCGGAATAAAATCAACAGGGCTAATAAGGCCATGCTCCGGGTGTTGCCAACGAATGAGCGCTTCTGCTTTATAAATCTGACCGGTTTGCATATCAACAATAGGTTGATAAACCACTCTGAATTGTTTTTCGTCTATGGCAATACGTAAATCAGTAATCATTTCTCTGCGTTTGTGTGCAGCCACTTGCATTTCACGAGTAAAATAACTATAGGTATTACGACCTTTGTTTTTTGCGTGATACATGGTCTGATCCGCATTTTTAATCAACGTCTCGGCATCATTAGCATCATTTGGGCATAAGGTAATGCCTATACTTGCCGACACACTCACTGCTTCTGTTCCTAGCTTAAATGGCTCTGATAGTCTATCTAGAATCCGCTGCACAATCTGCTCAATATTATGCATATCCTTGAGATTGCTAAGCACAATAGTGAACTCGTCTCCACCCATGCGCGATACATTGTTATGGTGTCCAACAGTATCCGTGTTGCGTACACAACTTAATAGACGATCCGCAGTTTCTTTTAACAGCATGTCGCCCATATCGTGACCTAGACTATCATTTACTTCTTTAAAGTTATCAAGATCAAGAAATAACAATGCAAATGGCGCACCTGTGCGCTGGGTTCGTAATATCTCCTGCTCTAAGCGCTCATAAAACATATGGCGATTGGGCAAGCCTGTCAGCAAATCAAAATTGGCTTGGCGCCAAATCCATTCTTCTGCCTGTTTTTTCTCGGAAATATCTGAGTAGACACTTACGTAGCCTGTTACCTTACCAGCTTCGTCTCTAATCGGACTCACGTGTAGCGCTATAGGAATCAGCTTACCGTTCTTGGCTTGTCGTACAACCTCGCCTCTGAAACTGCCATTCTCTCGAGCAATCGCGTAAACTTCATCATGGCTTAACTCTGGTTCAGTGGGATTTTTTTGTCTCAACGAAAATGGTTTTCCTTGTAACTCTTCCAAGTGATAACCAAAAAGCACTGTAAATGCCGGATTTACATACTGACAACATAAATTTTCATCACGCAAGGTAATGGCTTCTTGGGTCTGCGCAAGCGCCTCTCCACTTTGTCGCAATTGCCATTCACGTAGCTCAATCTGCGCCAGCACCTGATTAAAATCATCAGTTAAATCACCTAACTCGTCTTCTGTAGTTTTATCAACTCGCAATGAGTATTTCTTGTGTTCGATTATTTCTCGCGCCGCCCCTGCCAGACGCTCAATAGGTTGCAGAATATATTTAGTCAGCCTACGTATAAGCAAATATCCTAAAATAAATGCGAATAGTAAGCCGATTGAATTGACCAACCATCTGGAAGCAAGGTCGTCCCATACTTCGTCATAGTTGGCATATAGTCGTAGCTCACCCTCAACCTGCCCATCCTGAACAATCTGCCGCTCAATAACCACACTATTTAAATTGGAAAAAACATCTCCCCACATATTGGTTTGATGGTTTCTATTGAGATAAGAGGCAAGTATTTTGTGTTCATTCGTTAACACATCCACTCGCAAAACGCTGTCATCTGCGCTGAATGCTCGCAAGGTTTCGTTAGTAGCTTCAACGTCTTTGAATAGGATGGCTGAGGCTGCATTACGAGCAACCACATCTGCCAGTATAGTAAGTTGATTTTTTTTTGCAGCACGCGCGCCAAGCGCGTCACTCACTGTAGAGATAGATAAAGCCAGAATAACGGCCACTCCCGCCGTTGCCGACACGAGCAATACTAATTTTTTGCCGACAGAATAATTGGCCAAAAATTTTAACATTTAGGATTGCTCCGCCACCTTTTGACTTTTCTTATTTTTGAGAGGTTGGAGATAGGTTACCACGCTAGACTGGTTGCGTCTATGCTGAGTTATCAATATCTTGTTAGAAGCACCATTGCGAAAGACATCCTCGGCAGTCAGTGCTACCAATTCGTCTCCTTTGAGCACGACAGAATATACCTGCATTGCAAGTAACTCCCCTATTGGCTTTGCAACAATCATGGCCAGTTCAGCTGAAGTTATTTCGGTGCTAGCAACTATCTGAACCTGCGTCTCTACTTTACTGTGCGTATTCTTGCTGTTACTACTTTCCCAATGCACCAATCCTAGTGATGCCAGTAAAACCAGTGGTACTAGCATAGCGAGTAGCCAAATCTGCTCAAGGCACGTTTGCTTTAGCTCGATTGCTGTGTCAGTTATTTTTTTCCAAAGCGTACTCATTTTAATCCTTTCACGCTTTTTGCGAGTTTAAGTAGCTGCGCACTTATATGTATTCCAGCTGCATTAGCTGGCGCAACATTGACTTCAAAGCCCACACGATTTCCATCTCTTATCAAACCAATCATGCCGCCTTTTTTTATAAAGTCCGTGCTATCACTTACTGTAGCCACAGGGTAAGCAGAAAACGGTTTTAGCAATGTTTGCATGCTCTGTTTACTATCCTCAGCCACAAACGCCATGTGACAGGTCTTTAGATCTTCGGCCACTGGGTTGCGCTTTAAGATCAATGGTTTATCGTCCACCAATTTTCCATAAAGCGCTTCTAAGCTCCCATCCAACTTATCATTTCCCACCACGCATAAATTGAAGTTATCTTGTGGTGCGACACTATCTGGCCACTTGATAAACTTGGTAAAGTTATAGATAAAGCCAGCTTTAACCGCATCTTCTTTAGATGCGGCTAGTACTGATGCTGGCACACTCAATGCGAGGCCAAACACTGCTGCAGAAGCAAAACCACAAAGTTTTTTGTCAATAA
>Ga0315912_10003563_pt1 | contig 15400 bp, 14 predicted proteins | sample VfabasoilMG_FD_204469 | JGI IMG/M metagenome (GOLD analysis project Ga0315912, IMG submission 204469) | Garden soil microbial communities collected in Santa Monica, California, United States - V. faba soil | ecosystem: Environmental > Terrestrial > Soil > Garden | place: USA: California... | reverse complement strand
CTGCGAATTTTTAAAGAGCGTTGGTTGCGGGGAGAGGATTTGAACCTCTGACCTTCGGGTTATGAGCCCGACGAGCTGCCAGGCTGCTCCACCCCGCGTCCGGTGAAGTCATAAATTATAGCTGGGCCGGAGATCGCGTGTCAATCTGCCGTGGCTCCGCTTGCCTTGATCACCTTCGACCATTTCCCCTGTTCGGCCCGGATCCAAGCAGAAAACTCGCTTGGAGAACTGGCGACCACCTCAAACCCCTGCTTTCCGAGCGCCTCGCGAACGTCCGCGGCGCGCATGGTGCGGACCGTTTCGCCGTTGAGCCTCCCGATCACCTCCTGTGGCGTGCCGGCCGGCGCCAAGAATCCGATCCAGGCCAGCGACTCGAGCTGCGGGTAACCCAGTTCCGCCACGCTGGGCACTTCCGCCGCCAGCGGGCTGCGTTTCAGCCCCGTCACCGCCAGCGCTTTCATCTTGCCTGCCCTCACTTGCGGCAGCACCGCCGGAATGATCGCGAACATGGTGTCGATACTTCCGCCCAGCATATCGGTAACTGCCGGCGGGAATCCCCGGTACGGAATGTGCACGATGAACAATTTCGCATCGTTCTTCAAGAGCTCCATCGTGAGGTGTGATGCACTGCCGCTTCCCACCGAGCCATAGGAAAGTCGTCCTGGATTGCCGCGCACGTGGTCAACAAAGTCCTTGAAGCTGCTCGCTGGCACTGCCGGCGTCACCACCAGCATCTGCGGCGACGATGCGAGGAGGGAAATGGGCATCAGGTCGCGATCTGAATCGTAAGACAGGCTCTTGTAGAGGAACTTGTTGATCGCAGCCGGGCCGTTGATGCCGATGAGCAACGTATGGCCATCAGGCGCGGCCTTCGCCACCGCCTCTGCGCCGATGTTGCCGCCGGCGCCAGTCCGGTTTTCCACCACGAAGGGCTGGCCGAACGACTCCTGCAGCTTGCTCGACAAGGTGCGCCCCACGATGTCGGGGGTCGAGCCCGCGGGATACGGAATCACGAGCCTGACCGGCTTGCTGGGATAGGTTTGGCCGCTCGCTCCCCAGGGCACGACGAGCATTGCCAACAGCAACAGGGTTTTCTGCCAAGCGTGCATGGACTATCTCCCGCTAGTGGTTGAGACGCCGGAGGTACTCTAAGTCCCTGCGGCGAAAGGAAATATTACTCGATTCCGCGCCGATCCAGCAGGGCCTGGGAAAGCGTCCCGACATCGACGTACTCCAACTCCCCACCCAATGGGACGCCGCGCGCAATGCGGCTGACGCGCAATTCCCTGGCACGCAGAAGTTCGGCGATGTAGTGCGCTGTGGCCTCGCCCTCGTTGGTGAAATTGGTGGCGAGGATGACTTCGGCCACATTGCCGTCGGCGACCCGCGCCAGCAGGCGCTCCATGCCGATGTCGCGCGGTCCCACTCCATCAAGCGGCGACAGTCGGCCCATGAGTACGAAGTACATGCCGGAATAGGTGGACGTCTGTTCGACCATTGCCAGGTCCGCGGGCGTCTCGACCACGCACAGAAGGGTCTTGTCCCTGCGCGGGGAACGGCAAAGCGCGCAGATCTCCTCCTCGGTGAAGTTGTTGCAACGGGCGCAGTGGTGCACGGTCGCCAGCGCGTCCGAGAGTGCCCGCGCCAGGAGTTCCGCGCCCGGCCGTTCATGTTGCAGAAGGAAGTAGGCCATGCGCTGTGCCGAGCGCGGCCCCACGCCGGGGAGCGTCCGCAGTGCTTCGATGAGGCGTTCGAGGCCTCTGGCGCCCGGGACGGGTTCCCTGGTCACGACGTCAGAAGGGCAGCTTGAGCCCGGGCGGCAACCCCATGCCGGCGGTCATGCCGCTCATCTTCTCGTTGACCGTCGTCTCCACCCGCCGCGCAGCGTCATTGAACGCCGCCGCGATCAGGTCTTCCAGCATCTCCCTGTCATCGGCGACGAGCGACGGGTCGATGCTGACACGCTTCACCTCGTGCTTGCAGGTCATCACGACCTTGACTGAGCCGGAACCGGATTGCCCTTCCACCTCGATCGAGCCCAGCTGCTCCTGCATGCGGCGCATGTTCTCCTGCATCATCTGCGCCTGCTTCATCAATTGCCCGATGTTTCCTTTCATGACTTTCGCACCCCGCTAGTTCTTGTCGCCGTTGGCCCTGACGCTCGAGCCGACAACCTTGGCATCGAACATGTCCACCAGATCCTTGACGAACCGGTCGCCCTGCACTTCGCGCGCCGCGTCGGCGCGGCGCGCACTGCGATCCTCCGCCTCGATGGCTGCCGGGGTCGCCGCCGGCGCCTCTCCCGGCGTGACCTTGAGCACGATCTGCCTGCCGTAGTGCTGCTCCAGCGCCGCCTTGAGCTTGTCCTGGTACGTCCGTTCCGCAAGATGGCCCATCGACCTGGGGACCACCAGTTCGATCACGCCATCCGCGTGACGCGCCAGTGCCGAATGGCGCGCCAGCTCGCGCGCCGCGCCGGTCACCTGCAGGCGCCGCACAAGTTCCGGCCAGTCGCCTTCGAATTTCTGACCCGTCGCTCCACCAGTTCCCAACGGTGTGCGCTTTGGCGGCGTCGCAGCACCCTCTCCCCCGGCCTGCACCGCGGAGGCACCTTCCGGGCGAAACGCCAGCATGCGCAGCAGCGTCATGACGAAGCCGGCATGCTCATCCGGGGCGAGCGCCAGGTCCTCCCGCCCCTGCAGGGCGATCTGGTAGCAGAGCTGCACGCTCTCCGGATCGAAGTGCGACGCGAGCCCCGTCAGCCGTTCACGCTCCGGTAGCCCGGCATCCAGCGCCTCCGGTACGGCATGCGCCATCGCCAGCTTCAACAGCAGCCCGGCCAGATCCTGCAACGCCGCGTCGAAGGACAGGCTGCGGGCTTGCATCTCATCGGCAATGGCCATCAGCCGCGATCCATCCTTGGCCGCCACTGCATCCAGCAGTTTGAGCAGGTAGCTCGCGTCCACCGCGCCCAGCATGTCGCGCACGTTGCCGACGCCTATGCTCCCAGCGCCGTGTGCAATGGCCTGGTCCAGGAGCGAAAGCGCATCGCGCATGCTGCCTGCCGCGGCCCGGGCGATGAACGGCAGGGCTTCCGGCTCAAACGCGACCTTCTCCGACTCCAGCAGGTGCCGCAGGTGTTCCGCGATGAGGGCCGGCGGCATCTGCTTCAGGTTGAACTGCAGGCAGCGCGACAGCACCGTCACCGGGATTTTCTGCGGATCGGTGGTGGCCAGGATGAACTTGAGGTGCTCGGGCGGTTCCTCGAGCGTCTTGAGCATCGCGTTGAACGCGGAATTCGACAGCATGTGCACTTCATCGATGACGTAGACCTTGAAGCGGCCGCGCGTCGGCGCGTACTGCGCCGTGTCGAGTAGCTGCCGCATCTCGTCGACTTTGGTATTCGTCGCGGCATCCACTTCCAGCAGGTCGACGAAGCGCCCGCCATCGATCTCCTGGCAAGCGCTGCATTTCCCGCATGGTTCCGCGGTAATGCCGGTTTCGCAATTCAGGCATTTCGCCAGGATGCGCGCCAGCGTGGTTTTGCCGACGCCGCGCGTTCCCGTGAACAGGTACGCATGGTGCAGGCGCTTGTGCTCGAGCGCATGGCGCAGAGCGCGCACCACGTGCTCCTGGCCGACCAGGGCCGCGAAGTTTCGTGGACGCCACTTGCGGGCAAGTACCTGGTAACTCATCGGTTCAATCCTTGCAGCCGAAAAATCCGGGGGAACGCATTGCCTCGTTCCCCTCTGCGCATTTGGTGGCGAGCCTGACCCCGGCACTTGCAGGATCCAGCTGTGGCTGCTTCCTTCCGGACCTGACCAGGTTCACCAGGCTGCAATGCGGGGAGGCCCGCCGTGGGACATACGATCAAGTAAAGATTATGCCGTAAGGGTGTTGTCAGCATCCAGTCAGGCTGGCGAACACGGCGTGGCCTAGGCTGGGAGCGCAATCCTCCTCCACCGCGGGTGATATCTGCGGTGGCTTTGACGTCCTGGGGCGCGAGCCTCAGGACGTTTTCTTTTCTGCAGCTTCGGTTTGGCGGAGAGAGTGGGATTCGAACCCACGGTACGTGATTAGCGTACACACGCTTTCCAAGCGTGCGCCTTAAGCCGCTCGGCCATCTCTCCGGGTTCGGGCGAGGGCGGATTCTAGCAGTGGCGGCTCATGGCGCGCAGCCAGGCACGTTCAGCTGGGGGTAGCCCAGCGCCAGGCAAGTCTGGGCCTTGTAGACCAGCAGGACCAGCCAGATCACCAGCACCAGGAAGAAGCCGACCATGCCAATGTGCTGGTCGAGCACTACCCGCGGCGTGATCAGGCGCGTCACCCGGGTCACCGGCGAAGTCAGTGTCCGGAACAGCTTGTAGACGAGATTCTCGTCGCGTTTCGCGCCGGCGATGATCCACAGTATCCCCTGGCCAAGGAAGGCCACGCCCGCGACTTCCGTCAGGGCCTTGAGAATCAGGATAATCTGCAGTTCTGGATTCATCGATGGAACACTGGCGATATTACCTTCGTGGACGCGTGCTGGAGGCCTTCGGCGTGAAGGCCGGCGCGATTGCCGCGTACATGGACGCTTTGCGGGCGCTGCCGGGCTTCGCGCGCGCCGCGGCCCGGGCCGCCTACCTGCTCGCTTCGCAGCAGCGCTATGGCGAGGCTGAGCCGCTGTTCCGGCGCGCAATGCAGACAGAGCCGGGCAATGCCGCGACCCACTTCAACCTGGGATTCGCCCTCGACAAACTCGGCCGCTATGAGGAAGCCGTGGTGGCGCTTAGCGAGGCGGCGCGGCTGCGGCCGGGACTGGACCGCGCCTGGTACGGCCTCGGCATGGCGCAAGCCGCGCTCGGCCGGCACACCGAAGCCGCCGCGGCGTTGCACGAGGCGGCCACGCTGCAGCCCATGAACCCGCACGCCTGGTACGCCCTCGGCATGGCGCACCACGCGCTCGGCAACAGGGACCGCATCAAGGAAGTGGCAATCCATCTGGTGCGCTTCGATCCGAGGATGGCCCGTCGCCTGATCCAGGAGTCCGGCGCCTCGGACCTCACCTATCTCGTGAGGGACCTGGTGGTCTAAACAAAAAGGGCCTGCCGAAGCAGGCCCTTCTTGTCGCGAACGCGAAACTCAGCGCGCTTCGCTCACCACGGCGTCGCCCGCGAGGTGCGGATAGCGCACGTGCTCCACCAGCTCCTGCACTTCCTTCGACGGCGGTGCAGTCAGCAGGCTGACGATCCAGATGGTGACCAAGCCCACCGGCAAGCCGATCATGCCGGCCGAAATCGGGTTCAGACCCCACCACAGGTCCATCTTCGGCACGCCCATGTTGGTGAAGAACGGGTAGGTCCGCATCATGTAGTACAGACAGATCCCCAGTCCCGCCAGCATGCCGACGATCGCGCCCCACTTGTTCGCGCGCTTCCAGAACACGCCCATCACCAACGGCGGGAAGAACGCCGATGCGGCAATCGAGAATGCCGCACCAACCAGGAACAGGATGTCCCCCGGCTTGAGCGAGGTCACCCAGGCTGCTGTAATCGCCACGAAGATCAACAGGACCTTGGAGATCGTCACCCGCTTCGCAGTCGAAGCCGACGGGTCGATCATCTTGTAGTACAGGTCATGCGACAGCGCGTTGGCAATGGTCAGCAGCAGTCCGTCCGCAGTCGAGAGCGCCGCCGCGAGGCCGCCGGCCGCAACCAGGCCGGACACCACGTAGGGCAGACCCGCGATCTCGGGCGTCGCCAGCACGATCAGGTCGCCGCCGATCACCACCTCGGCCCACTGCACGATGCCGTCCTTGTTGATGTCGGTGATGTTCAACAACCCTGGATCCACCTTGGCCCAGTTGGCCGCCCACGCAGGCAGCGCGGAGAACGAACTGCCCACCAGGTTCGAGTACATGTCGAACTTGGCGAGTACCGCCAGGCAGGGCGCGGTGAAGTACAGCAGGAAGATGAAGAACAGCGACCAGAACACCGACACCCTCGCCTGCTGCACGCTTGGGGTCGTGTAGTACCGCATGAGGATGTGCGGCAATGCAGCCGTACCGAACATCATGCAGAACACGATGCCGATGAAGTTCAGCCGCGCCGTGTCGCGCGCCTTCTCATCCTTGCCCGGGTACGCCTCGGCATGCGGCCGCGGCCCACCAGTACGCGCCTGCAAACCGGCTTCACGCTGCCAGATCGACCTCGCCGCAACCACGTCCTTGGGATAGGCCGCTACAGCTTTTTCTGCGGCCGCCACCTTGGCTGCGTCACCGGATGCCTTTGCGTCCGCAAGGTCTTTCTCCACCTTGGCTTTGCCGTCAGCGTAGGCCTTGTCCTGATTGGCCAGCGCCGCGCGTCCGGCCGCAGCACGATCGGCGAAGGTCTTGCGTACCTCCTGCTCCTTCGGATCGGCGGTGATTTTCTTCTCCAGCTCGGTCACCTTCTGCAACGTGTAGCCGTAGGCGAGCTGCGGGATCGGAATGCCGGTGTGCTTGATGCCGAGCCAGACCACCGGCGTCATGTAGGCGATGATGAGAATGATGTACTGCGCGACCTGGGTCCAGGTCACCGCCTTCATGCCGCCCAGCATCGAGCAGACCAGGATGCCGCCGAGGCCCACGAACACGCCGACGCCGAACTCCAGGCCGGTGAACCGGCTGGTGATCAGGCCGACGCCGTAGATCTGCGCCACCACGTACACGAACGAGCAGGTGATCGCGGAGATCACGCCGATGGAGCGCACGATGTTGCCGCCGTAGCGCTCGGCAAGGAAGTCCGGAATGGTGAACTGGCCGAACTTGCGCAGGTAAGGCGCGAGCAGGAACGCCACCAGGCAGTAGCCGCCGGTCCATCCCATCACGAACGCCAGGCCGTCGAAGCCGCCCAGGAACAGGCCGCCGGCCATGGCGATGAACGAGGCCGCGCTCATCCAGTCGGCGCCGGTCGCCATGCCGTTGAAGAACGCGGGCACGCGCCGTCCGGCCACGTAGTACTCGGCCACCTCCGACGTGCGGCTCATGATGCCGATGCCGGCATACAGGCCGATGGTGGCGAACAGGAACCAGTAGCCGATCCAGCGCCGCGACATGCCCATCTGCTCGGCGATCGCGAGCAGGATCACGAAGGCGATGAAGCCGCCGGCGTAGAAGCCGTAGTACTTCTTGAGCTGGCTGTTGAACGCCGAGTGCGAGAAGACTTGGCTGCTCATTCGAGTTCTCCCTCATCCACGTTGTACTTGAGGTCCAGCTTGCGCATCAGGATGGCGTAGATGCCGATGATCACCACGTAGATGGCGAGCGAGCCCTGTGCCGACATGTAGAAACCAAAGGGAAACCCGAAGAACGTGATGGAGTTCAGTTCCCGGGCATACCAGGCTTCGACGAAGGTAACCACGAACCAAACCAACAGCAGGATTGCGGTGTAGACGAGATTCTTGCGCCAGTATTCCTGGTGCTTCTCTGTGAGCTGCATCGGTCCCTCCCCAAGGTGACAGCCGCCAAATCGTGAAGCAGTTGGCTTACGGGTATCTTACAGTCAGGATTCCGCGCCGGTATTGTTGCGCTGCAATACGATTCCTAGCAGTGCGTGGACCTGCCTCATCAGCTCCGCGCTGGAGAACGGCTTGACGACATAGAGGTCGGCGCCCATCGAGACGCCTTTGGTGACCTCTGCGTCCCGCCCCTTCGCTGACAGCATGATGACCTTGATGTCGCGCCACTCGGGTTGCGCGCGCAGGCGCTGGCAGACTTCGTAGCCATTGCGCTTGGGCATCATCACGTCGAGCAATACCAGGTCGGGCCGATGCTCCGCGATCATCCTGAGCGCGGCCTCCCCGTCGCCCGCGACCAGCACCTCGAAGCCTGCCCGCCGCAGGAGGAACTCCAGGGACAGGACGATGTTCTCCTCGTCGTCCGCGATCAGCACCTTGCGGGTCATGCTGCCTGCCGGGACACCGGAAGCGTGAAGGAAAAACAAGCACCGCTGCCGAGGCGGCTCTCCACCCAAAGACGCCCGCCCAGGTACTCCACGATCTGCCGGCTGATCGGCAGGCCGAGCCCCGTGCCCTGGGGCTTGTCGGTCAGCGTGTCGCCCGCCTGGCGGAACTTCTCGAAGATCACCCGCTGATCCGAGCGCGCGATGCCCGGGCCGTTGTCGCGAACGTCGACGCGCACCCAGTCACCGACGGTTTCCAGCGTGACTTCGATGCGCCCCTGCGCCGGACCGCAGAACTTGACGGCGTTCGACAGCAGGTTGAGCAGCACCTGGATCACCCGGTCCAGGTCGGCGCCGACTGGCGCAACCCGCACCGGCAGGTGGGCCACGACCTCGATGCCCTTCTCGGTGAACACCTGGCTCATGCCCGCCAGCACGTCATCCACCAGCTCGCGCATGTCGACCTGCGTGACGTGCCACTCCGCACTGCCCGATTCGAGCTTGGCGAGGTCGAGCACCTGGTTGATGAGACGCGTCAGGCGCTCGGTTTCCTTGACGATGATGCCGACGAACTGCTTGCGCTGCGTCAGCTCCACCTCCGGATTGGCGAGGAGGATTTCAGCGAAGGCGCGGATCGACGTCAGCGGGGTGCGCAGTTCGTGGCTGACCGTGGACACGAAATCGTCCTTCATGCGGTCGAGTTCCTGCAGGCGCTCGTTGGCCGCCCGCAGTTCCGCGCTCGCCGCCTCCAGCTCGCGCGACTTCTGCTCGAGCCGGTGGCTGTACATCACCACCTGCGAGGCCTCGTCGAGGATCTTGCGCACTTCCTCGACCGTGAGGGCCTCCTCCTTCACCGCTGAGGCGACCATGATCCGGGCGGAGGCCGCACCGATCGCACCGGCCAGCTGGGTCTCGACGTGGTGCACGAATTCGGCGTCCGCCGGCAAGGGCTGCGCGGGCCAGGAAATGCCTTTCCGCATGGCATAGCCGCGGAACGCATCGTCGGCGGCCTCCGCGCCAAGGAAACGCGTCAACAGGTTGTGCAGGTCGGTCGCCGAGGCGGTGCCGCGCCAGAAGCGGGCACCGGGGGCGTCGCCTGCTCCCTTGAAGACGTCGACGAACAGGCTCGCCTGGCGGTGTTCCTCGGCGCTGGGCGTGTCGAGCAGCGAGACGACCACGTACATGCCCAGGTTGGCCAGCATGCTCCAGAGCATCGCGTGGGTGATCTGGTCGAGGCCCGACAACCCGAACAACTCCAGCGGCTTGAGCAACTCGATGCCGAACGGGCCGTTCTCCAGCAAGCCGAGCGGCAGCCAGCCCGAGCGCGCCAGCGCCGGCAGCAGCAGCGTGTAGAACCACACCACGAAACCCGCGGCCAGCCCCGCGAGCGCCCCGCGCCGCGTGCCGTCCTTCCAGAAGATCCCCCCCAGGGCTGCAGGCGCGAACTGCGCAACGGCCGCGAACGAGATGAGCCCGATGGACACCAGCGCATAGGCTTCGCCGGCCAGCCGGAAATAGAGGAAGCCGAGCAGCAGGATCAGCAGGATCGAGCCGCGGCGAATGCCGAGCAGCAGCCCGGTCAGGTCGGCGCGTTCGTTCAGCCGCAGGCTGCGCATGCGCAGCAGCACCGGCATCACCAGGTCGTTGCACACCATGGTGGACAGCGCGATGGTTTCCACGATCACCATGCCGGTGGCGGCGGACAGGCCACCGATGAACACCAGCAAGGCGAGCAGCTCCTGCTTCTCGGCCATCGGCAGCGTGAGCACGAAGGTGTCGGCATCCACCAGGCCGTCGGGAAAGTGCAGGCGGCCGCCGAAGGCGATCGGCAGCACGAAGATGTTGATCGCCAGCATGTACAGCGGGAACAGCCAGATCGCCTTGTTCAGGTGCCGCTCGTCGGTGTTCTCGATCACCGTGACCTGGAACTGGCGCGGCAGGAACATGATGGCCAGCATCGACAGCACGGTGAGCCAGACCCAGTTGGCATAGCCCCCGGCCACGCCCTCGAGCGGGGTGAGCAGCGGCTGCAGCGCGGCGTCCGCCGCCGCCCTGGAGAACACGTCAGCGAAACCGTCGTAGATGCCGTAGGTGACGAACACGCCGACGGCGAGGAAGGCGAGCAGCTTGACCAGCGACTCGAAGGCAATCGCCGCCACCATGCCCTCGTGGTGCTCGGCCGAATACAGGTGGCGGGTACCGAACAGGATGGTGAACGCGGCCAGGATCAGCGCCGCCCACAGCGCCGTGTCCTGCAGAATCGGGATTGCGCCCACCTTCGCGGGCATCACGATCTCCGGGTACTGCAGCACGATGGTGAAGCTGTTGGACACTGCCTTCAGCTGCAGCGAGATATAGGGCAGGATGCCGACCACCGCGATCACCGTGACCACGCCGCCGAGCAATGCGCTCTTGCCGTAGCGCGAGGCGATGAAGTCGGCGAGCGAGGTGATGCGGTTCGCCTTGCTGATGCGCAGCACCTTGCGCATCACGAGCCACCACAGCGCGATCATCAGCGTCGGGCCGATGTAGATCGGCAGGAAGCCCACGCCATCGCTCGCCGCGCGCCCCACGCTGCCATAGAACGTCCACGCGGTCGCGTACACCGCCAGCGACAGCGCGTAGATGTAGGGATTGGCGATCAGCGAGCGGCCGGCATCGGCGCGCTTGTCGGCGTAGTAGGCGATCGCGAACAGCAGGCCCAGGTAGCCAAACGACGTCAGCGCGATGACCCAGCCCTGCAGCATGGCGCCGCCGCTATTCCCGCCGCTCGACCACCCAGGCCATCAGCGCGATGAGCAGCGCCCAGGCGAGGAATATGTAGGCGTACAGCAGCGGCACGCCCAGCAGCGTGCCCGGGACGTTGAACAACGCCAGCACCGGGAAATTGAACAGCACGCAGCCCAGCATGCAGAGCGCGACCATGCGCTGGCCCTTGCGTTCACCGTCGCCCATGCCGCCCCCCTGCCGCGTTCACGGCCGCGTTGTCACATCGCCTGCTTGAGCTGCTCCAGGATCGCCGGGTTCTCCAGCGTCGAGACGTCCTGCTTGATTTCCTCGCCCTTGGCGATGGCGCGCAGCAGCCGGCGCATGATCTTGCCGGAGCGCGTCTTGGGCAGGTTGTCGCCGAAGCGGATGTCCTTGGGGCGCGCAATGGGGCCGATTTCCTTGGCCACCCAGTTGCGCAGCTCCTGCGCGATCCGCTTCGCCTCCTCGCCGCTGGGCCGCGCGCCCTTGAGCACGACGAACGCGCACACCGCTTCCCCGGTGAGGTCATCCGGGCGACCGACCACTGCCGCCTCCGCCACCAGCTTGGTATTGGCCACCAGTGCCGATTCGATCTCCATGGTGCCGAGGCGATGGCCCGAGACGTTCAGCACGTCGTCGATGCGCCCCATGATGCGGTAGTAGCCTTCCTGGTCGGTGCTGGCGCCGTCGCCCGCGAGGTAGTACCTGCCCTGGAAATCGTCGGGGAAGTAACTCTTGCGGTAGCGGTCCGGATCGCCCCAGATGGTGCGGATCATCGAGGGCCAGGGGCGCTTGATCACCAGGATCCCGCCCTTGCCCTTGCCCACGGAATGCCCCGTCTCGTCGACGATGTCGGTGATGATGCCGGGCAGCGGGAACGTGGCGGAACCCGGCTTGGTCGGCGTGGCGCCCGGCAGCGGCGTGATCATGTGCCCGCCGGTTTCCGTCTGCCACCAGGTATCGACGATCGGGCAGCGCCCGCCGCCCACCGTCTCGTGGTACCACATCCACGCCTCCGGGTTGATCGGCTCGCCCACCGTGCCGAGGATGCGCAGCGACTTGAGGTCGTACTTCTTCGGCAGGTCGCCGCCCGCCTTGATGAGCGAGCGGATCGCCGTCGGCGCGGTGTAGAACACCGTGCACTTGTGATCCTGGATCATCTTCCAGAAACGGCCCGCGTCCGGGTAGGTTGGCACGCCTTCGAAGATGATCTCGGTGGCGCCGACCGCGAGCGGGCCGTAGCAGACGTAGGAATGTCCCGTCACCCAGCCCACGTCGGCCGTGCACCAGAACACGTCGCTCGGCTTGTAGTCGAACACCCATTTCATCGTGAGGATGGTCCACAGCAGGTAGCCGCCCGTGGAATGCTGCACGCCCTTGGGCTTGCCGGTGGAGCCGGAGGTGTAGAGGATGAACAGCGGATGCTCTGCGTTCACCCAAGTCGGCTCGCAGGTGTCCGCCTGGCCCTTCACCGCCTCGTCCCACCACAGGTCGCGACCTGCGGTCATGCCGATCGCACTGCCGGAGCGCTTGTAGACCACCACGGTCTTGATTCCTTCGCAGCCTCCCATGGCGATGCCTTCGTCCACCACGGGCTTGAGCGGAATCTCCTTGCCGCCGCGGAACTGCCCGTCGGCAGTGACCACGGCCACCGCACCCGCGTCGATGATGCGTTCCTGCAGCGATTTCGCCGAGAAGCCGCCGAATACCACCGAGTGCGTGGCGCCGATGCGGGCCAGCGCCTGCATCGCCACCACCGCCTGGATGGACATCGGCATGTAGACGATGACGCGGTCGCCCGACTTGATGCCGCGCGCCTTCAGGCCGTTGGCGAGCTTGCACACCTCGTGGTACAGCGCCTTGTAGGTGATGCGCGTCACCTTGCCGTCGTCGGCTTCGAAGATGATCGCCGTCTTGTCCGGCTGCGCCTGCAGGTGCCGGTCGAGGCAGTTGTAGGAGGCGTTCAGCTCGCCGTCATGGAACCAGCGGAAGAACGGCGCCTTGGATTCGTCCAGCGTCTTGGTGAATGGCTTGTGCCAGAGCACCTGCTCCCGGGCCAGCCGGGCCCAATAGCCCTCGAAGTCGCGCTCGGCCTCCGCGCACAGCTTGCGGTAGGCGTCCATGCCGGAGATGTTGGCCTGCTTGACGAACTCGGCCGACGGCGGGAAAACCCGCGTCTCCTGCAACACCGACTCGATATTGGATGACATGAATCTCCTCCCGTTCCGCGAACGCCGATTTGAATCAAGCGTATGCTAGATTTAGCGCCCTCCGCAACTCTCCCGCCACGCCGATGCAAAACCTGCCCGATGAGCGCGCGATGCGCCCGCTCAAGCCGCTGCCCAGCCTGATCTTCGCCAGCCGCTGGCTGCAGTTGCCGCTGTACCTGGGCCTGATCGTCGCGCAGGCGATCTATGTCTGGCTGTTCTGGCAGGAGCTCTACTACCTCGTGGCGGCGGCGTTCGGCGATGTCGGCGCGCTGAGCCACATCCTCGATTCGGTCACCGTCGAAGGTGCCACGCGGCCCAAGAAGCCCAACGAGACCGTGATCATGCTGGTGGTGCTGGGCCTGATCGACGTGGTGATGATCTCGAACCTGCTCATCATGGTGATCGTCGGCGGCTACGAGACTTTCGTCTCGCGCATGAACCTGCAGGGCCACCCGGACCAGCCTGAGTGGCTGTCGCACGTGAACGCCTCGGTGCTCAAGGTGAAGCTCGCCACGGCGATCATCGGCATCTCCTCGATCCACCTGCTGAAGACCTTCATCAACGCCGCGTCCTACGACGAAAAGGTCATCTACGCGCAGGTCGGCATCCACCTCACCTTCCTGCTGTCGGCGCTGGCCATCGCCTGGAGCGACCGCATCATGGCGGGACTGCCCGGCAGGCACACATGACCTCCATCCGCCATGACGACCTGGTGCAGAGCGTCGCCGACGCGCTGCAGTTCATCTCCTACTACCACCCGGGCGACTACATCCGCGCGCTCGGCCGCGCCTACGAGCGCGAGCAATCCGCCGCCGCCAAGGACGCCATCGCGCAAATCCTCACCAACTCGCGCCTGTGCGCCGAAGGCCACCGCCCGATCTGCCAGGACACCGGCATCGTCAACGTGTTCCTCAAGGTCGGCATGGACGTGCGCTTCGAGGGTTTCCGGGGCTCGCTGGCGGACGCCGTGAACGAAGGCGTGCGGCGCGCCTACAACCACCCGGACCACAAGCTGCGCGCCTCGGTGCTGGAAGATCCGCAGTTCGCGCGGCGCAACACCAAGGACAACACGCCGGCCGTGATCCACACCGAGATGGTGCCGGGCGGCACGGTGGAAGTGGACGTCGCCGCCAAGGGCGGCGGCTCCGAGGCCAAGGCCAAGTTCGCCATGCTCAACCCGTCCGACTCCGTGGTCGACTGGGTGCTGAAGACGGTGCCGACCATGGGCGCGGGCTGGTGCCCGCCGGGGATGCTCGGCATCGGCATCGGCGGCACCGCGGAAAAGGCGATGGTCATGGCCAAGGAAGTGTTGATGGAACCCATCGACATGGCCGAGTTGAAGTCGCGCGGTCCCCGCGACAAGTACGAAGAGCTGCGCATCGAGCTCTACGACAAGGTGAATGCGCTGGGCATCGGCGCGCAGGGCTTGGGAGGCCTGTCCACCGTGCTCGACGTCAAGATCGCGTCGTTTCCCACGCACGCCGCGAACAAGCCCATTGCGATGATCCCGAACTGTGCCGCGACGCGGCACATCCATTTCGTGCTCGACGGTTCCGGTGCCGCGGAATTCGAGGTGCCCTCGCTCAACGACTGGCCCAAGGTCACGTGGACGCCGGCGGCCAACGCGCGGCGCGTGAATCTCGATGCGCTGACGCCCGCGGAGGTCGCGGCGTGGAAGCCGGGAGAGACGCTGCTGCTGTCCGGCAAGCTGTTGACCGGCCGCGACGCTGCGCACAAGCGCATCCAGGACATGCTGGACAAGGGCCAGAAGCTGCCGGTGGACTTCACCAACCGCGTCATCTATTACGTCGGGCCCGTCGATCCGGTCGGCAAGGAAGTCGTGGGGCCTGCCGGACCGACGACTGCCACGCGCATGGACAAGTTCGTCGAGACGATGCTCGGCAAGACCGGCCTCATCGCCATGGTCGGCAAGGGCGAGCGCGGCCCGGTCGCCATCGAGGCGATCCGCAAGCACAAGGCGGCGTCGCTCATCGCCGTCGGCGGCGCGGCGTATCTCGTCGCCAAAGCCATCCGCAAGTCGCGGGTGCTGGCGTTCGAGGACCTCGGCATGGAGGCGATCTACGAATTCGAGGTACAGGAGATGCCGGTGACCGTGGCGGTGGATTCGCAGGGCACCTCGGTCCACCAATCCGGTCCTGAGGTCTGGAAGCGCAAGATCGTCGAGCTGAAGATCCCGGTGCACGCGGCCTGATGGCCGCCACCCGCTGGCCCGCGGTCTGGGCCGTGTTCGCCGGAGGCCTGGTCTGCGGCGCCTACATCGGCAAGGTTCCGCCCGCCCTTCCCGCGCAACGCCTCGAGCTCGGACTCACGCTGGTCGAGTCTGGCTTCATCGCCACCACGTTCAACGTCATCGGCATGTTCGTCGGCATGTTCGTCGGCGTGCTGTGCGACCGCTTCGGGCACAAGCGCCTGGGGCTCGCCGGGTTGGCGGTGATGAGCGTTGCCGGACTGCTCGGGGCCTTTGCCTGGAATTTTCCTTCCCTGCTTGCTGCGCGCTTC
>Ga0315912_10003562_pt1 | contig 15404 bp, 11 predicted proteins | sample VfabasoilMG_FD_204469 | JGI IMG/M metagenome (GOLD analysis project Ga0315912, IMG submission 204469) | Garden soil microbial communities collected in Santa Monica, California, United States - V. faba soil | ecosystem: Environmental > Terrestrial > Soil > Garden | place: USA: California... | reverse complement strand
TTGCGGCGATCACGCCGGCTTAAGTCATCCGCGCGATCCTCGTGGCGCTGGGGTTGCCGGCGGATCCGCCAGTGGTGCATCCGGCGCGCGGCCCGCCGGGGCTGTTCGAGGGGGTGTGAGACGAGGGGCAGTGAGCAGGTTGGAGCGTCGTCCGGCGATGACGTGCTGGGCAGGGTCCGCCCAGGGGAGGCTCACGCGGGGAAGGTGACAGTGAAAGGAGGGATCCGAGCTGGCGAGAGTGGGCGGATCGAGCGCGAGGAGGGCCGCCGAGGCCGCCCGCGAGGTCCCGGGGGAGGGCGGCGCGGCGGGCGGCGTCGGATGGTGGGGGTCTTGATTGGCATCTCTTCTTCGCGGTGGACGTGCTGCGCTGCCCCGGTTGCGGAGGCCGGCGCAAGATAGCTGCCGCCATCACGCAGGCTGCCGGCCTACGGGCACTGTGATCACGTTGGCCTTGGGCCTGCGTAGCGCCACGCGTGTGGCCGAGAGGCGGCGCCAGCGCGGCTCCTGATCGGTGCACGAGTCTCCATTTTCCATCTCGGTGTACGCGTGAGCGCTGGGGTACAACGTGCGCCGGTCGGTGCCCTGATGTGCCTGGCCGGTCAACGACTATTGCAAGGGGATTGCTGGGAAAGTGGCGTCAATCGCAGCACGGCAGTCCGCTCCCGCATCGAGGACTCCACGGATGAAGTGTATGGCCTTCGCGATCTCGTTGCTGTCGTGCATGGCAACGGTCTTTGCTCCAGCAGCCGTTGCGCAGTGGAACCCTCCAATGGCTGGGAGCATCGGGGCCACACCTCCGTCGGCGGAAGACGCAAGCATCCTGCGAGACGGCGCGCCTCCCATGAAGGGTGCATCGCCCGAGGGCCTCTCACCCAGTGACTGGTCGAGCCTGCGCTTGGCCTTCGAGGCAGGGCTCCGTGCTGTGCAGCCCGTCGGCGACGGATACCGTGCGCGCCACCCTGGACAGCGGTGGACGACATCGTTCGATGGCCGCGGGTTCTCGACGCAGCCCGACGTGGGCGGGTGGATTTGGGGCCTCGAACTTGTGTGCTACGGCTGGGTCGGAGCCGGGTACGCCGTCGCGCGGCCGCAGGCGGTGACGACCGAGGGCCAGCGCGTTGCGTATGAGTGGGATGCCCGACTCAGCGAGTGGTACGTCAACGAACGGAGCGGCCTGCACCACGGCTACACGTTGATCGCGCGGCCCGAAGGCGCGGTCGGTCCGTTGACGCTCGTGCTCGCAGTCCGCGGCGGCCTCGCCCCCGTGGTCTCGGGGGACGGCCGCGCTGTGCGTTTCGTCGACGCCGAGGGCGGCGTCGTGCTCAGCTACTCCGGGCTCCTGGTGCTCGATGCGGACGGGCTGACGTTCCCCGCGCGCTTCGATGTGGTCGCCGGTTCCCTGCAACTCCGGGTCGAGGACGAGGGCGCCCGCTACCCCCTGACGATCGATCCCGTCGCGCAGCAGGCCTACGTCAAGGCCTCGAACACCGAGAGCGACGACCTCTTCGGCTATGCGGTGTCGGTTTCCGGAGACACGGTGGTCGTGGGTGCGCTCCTGGAAGACAGCAGCGCCACGGGCGTGAACGGCGACGAGAGCGACAACGGCGCGAGTGAAGCGGGCGCAGCCTACGTCTACGTGCGCAACGGGGCGAGCTGGAGTCAGCAGGCCTACCTCAAGGCCTCGAATACCGAGGCCGGCGACTTCTTCGGTGCTGCCGTCTCGATCTCTGGCGACACGCTCGTCGTCGGGGCAGCCTTGGAGGACAGCAGTGCCAGCGGAGTGAACGGTGACGGGACCAACAACGCGGCCATCGACTCCGGAGCGGCCTACGTCTTCGTGCGCAACGGGACGACCTGGACTCAGCAGGCGTACTTCAAGGCCTCGAATACCGGGGCCGGGGACGATTTCGGCAGCTCGGTCGCCGTCTCCGGCGACACGATCATCGTCGGGGCATCTCGAGAAGACAGCAACGCCACGGGCGTGAACGGCGATGGAAGCAACAACGCTTCCGACGCCTCCGGCGCGGCCTACGTGTTCGTGCGCAGCGGGACGACCTGGAGCCAGCAAGCCTACCTCAAGGCCTCGAACACCGACGCCGGGGACCTCTTCGGCCTCCCAGTCGCAATCTCCGGCGACACGGTCGTCCTCGGGGCAATTCTAGAGGACAGCGGTTCCATTGGAGTGAACGGCAACCAGGGCAGCAATAACGCAGCCGAGGCGGGGGCGGCCTACGTATTCGTGCGCAGCGGCACGAACTGGAGTCAGCAGGCGTACCTCAAGGCCTCGAACACCGAAGCGGGTGATTGGTTCGGCTTCGCGGCCTCGGTCTCCGGTGACACGCTCGTGGTAAGCGCCATTTTCGAGGACAGCCTCGCCACGGGCGTGAACGGCGACGGCGCCAACAATGGCGCGCCGAATGCCGGTGCGGTCTACCTGTTCGTGCGCAGCGGAGAGACTTGGAGCCAGCAGGCTTACCTCAAGGCCTCTAATTCGGAGGCGGGCGACCAGTTCGGCTCATCGGTCTCGGTCTCAGGTACTACCGTGGTCGTGGGCGCGCCTCATGAAGACAGCAGTGCCACTGGACTGGACGGCGATCAATTCAACAACAGCGCAGACGGTGCTGGCGCGGCCTATGCCTTTTCGCACAACGGGACGATTTGGGGTCAGGCGACCTACATGAAACCCTCCAACACCGACGCATTCGACTTCTTCGGGAATGTGTCGGCCTCAGGCAACACGCTTGTCGTGACGTCATTCCGCGAAGACAGCTTTGCCACCGGCGTTAACGGCAGCCAGGGAGACAACTCCTCCACCGACGCTGGTGCGGCGTACGTCTTCGACCTCGAGCAACCCGAACCCTGGAGCGATGTCGGTGGCGGAACCAACGGGAGCGCTGGGCCGCCGCGACTCACGATGGCCGGCACGCTGCTCCCCGGTTCGCTTGCCCGGCTCTACCTGACCCAGGCCGCACCTTCGGCCTTCACGCTTCTGCTGGGTTCCTACAGCTCGACACCCACGCGCTTCGTCGGCGGAACCCTGCACGCCTGGCCGGCCGTGGCGCAAGTCTTCGTGTTCACCAACGCGCAGGGCGAACTCCACGCCTCGGCGGTCTTCAGCGGCGCGCCCTCCGGCTCTCAGCTCTGGTTTCAGGCTGCCATCACCGATGCTCAAGTGCCGATCTACGGCGCAGCTCTGAGCAATGGTATCGTCGGGCTCGTTCCCTGATCGGGGAGGTAGGGAGGCGCCGCGCACCAGGGCGTCCATCGCTCGCCTCCTCGCTCGTGTTGATACCCGATGGCCGTGACTCACCAGGGCCGCAAAATATCCACCGCACCGCACTTCAGGCGTTGCGTCCAGCACGCACGCGCCCTCGTCGGCGGCCAGCACGTCGGCCGTGCGCGGGAGGCTGCTCAGCAGGCCCATCCCGGTGAGCCCCCGTTTCCACCCGCTCGGGGAGCGTGGATAGGATGCCGCCACCTGGGACGGCCTTCGTCAAGCAGAGCGGCCGTGACTGCGCGACAGACGACGACGACTTCAACTTGCATGCCGCGGTCAGCGTGCCCGGCGGCGCGCTCTACCGGGAGCGCCTCGAGCACTTGTGCCGCTACGTGGCGCGCCCGGCGATCGCGAGCGAACGGCCCTCCGAGCTGCCCGACGGCCGCATCGCCTACGACCTGCGCCGGCCGTGGTCGGACGGACGCTTGCGCGGCAACCTGCCCGCTTCCCCGCACGGGGGTGGTCCGGGAGTACGACCTGCCGCCGCGCGCGCTCAGCCGTTCTGGCGCGTCGGCGCGCGGTCGACGTCTTCCTCGAGCAGCTTCCGCAGGCGGATCAGCCCGCGGCGCACGTGCGTCTTGACCGTCCCGAGCGGCAGGCCCGTGGCCTCGGCCACCGCGGAATGGGTCTGGCCCATGAGCACGGCGAGCCGGATGACCCGGCGCTGATCGGCGCCGAGCTGGGCGAGCGCCGCCTGCGCGCGGTGCGACTCGTCGGCCTGCTCGGCCGCGCTCTCGGCCAGCCCCTCCTGCGCGGAGACCAGTGTGTCGGGCAGCGGCTCCATCGCGGGCCGGGCCCGGTGGCGCCGCATGCGATCGATGATCCGCCGCCGCGCGATCGTCGCCACGAACTGCGCTTCCGTTCCCAACGTCGCGTCGAAGCGGCCGGCGTGGCGCCAGAGTTCGATGAAGGCCTCTTGCACGGCGTCTTCTGCGTCCTGCGTGCTGCCAAAGGTGCGCCGGGCGATCGACCAGACCAGCCCGCTCCACGTCTCGAGCGCCTCGCTCACGGCTGCCGGCTCGCCGTCTGCAACGCGTTGCAGCACGGACTTCGACATGCGTGAGCGGGGCCCCAGGAAAACGAAGCAGCCCGGTCCGGAGCCGCGCGCACTCACGCGACTCGCCGGACCGGGCCACTACCGTAGCGCCGGGCTCAGCTCTTGGGGAGCAGGACCTCGTCGATGACGTGCACCACGCCGTTGCTGGCCTGGAGGTCGGCCGGGCCCACGTTGGCCGTGCCGACGACGACCTTGCCGTCGCGCACCTTGAAGCTCAGGGCCTGACCCTGCAGCGTGGCGGCCGAGCCGGCCTTGACGACCGCATCCGAGTACACGCGGCCTGACACCACGTGCAGCTCGAGGATCTCGACCAGCTGGGCCTTGTTGGCAGGCTCGAGCAGGGACTCGACGGTGCCGGGCGGCAGCTTCGCGAAGGCCGCGTCGGTCGGCGCGAACACGGTGAAGGGACCATCACCCTGGAGCGTCTCGACCAGGCCGCCGGCTTGCAGCGCCGCGACGAGTGTCCCGAAGCTTCCACTGCCCACGGCGAGGCCCACGATGTCCTCGTCGGCGGGCAGCATGACGCCGTCGAGCACGTGGATCACGCCGTTGCTGGCGGCGACGTCGGCAGCAACCACCTTGGCGCCGGCGACGAACACCTGGCTGTCCTCGACGCGCACGGCGAGGCGCTGTCCATTGAGGGTCGTGAGGAACGGCGCCTTCATGACGGCGGCCGCATCCCACCGGCCGGGTACGACGTGGTACGTCAGGATCGAGGTCAGGCTGGCCTTCTGCTCGGGCTTCAGCAGCGACTCGACGGTGCCCTTCGGCAGCGCCGCGAAGGCCGCGTCGTTCGGCGCGAACACCGTGAAGGGGCCCGCGGCGCGCAGCGCGTCGACCAGGCCGGCGCTCTGGAGCGCGGTCACCAGCGTGGTGAAGGAGCCAGCCTCGATGGCGGTGTCGACGATGTCCTTGCCGGCTCCCTCGGGAGCGCTGGAGTGCATCGGGAGCATGGCGGCAGCGACGACCAGGGCGGCTGTGGAGCCCTGCTGGTGCGCAGTCTCTCCTTTGGCCTTGGAGGCGCAGTCCTGCGCAAAGGTCGCCGGCATCACCAGCAGGGCAGCGGCTGCAACGGACATCAACAGCGAAGACGTCATGACGGGACTCCGGTGGAGCTGAGAAGAGTGGTGTGCACCGCGATCGGGCGCGACATCCCACTCTTCGCGCCGGAGCGGCGCGCGGATTCAGCGGCCGACGAGTTGTCGGGCGAGCGTGAGCGCGTCGCTCGCAGAGCGCGCGCGCGCCGTGGCGCCCACGTCGCGCCAGAGTTCGTCGGGGCCTTCGAAGGCCGTGCCGCCCACGAGGACGGGGAGCGCGGCTCGTTGGTCACCGCATGCGCGCAGCGTCGCGATGGCCTGCGCCACGCCGTCCCGGTGTTCGTCCATGGCGGCCGAGAGCACGACGAGATCGACAGCGAACGCGCCGGCCGCCCAGGCCAGCTCGCCCGCCGGCAGGCGTGCACCGAGGAAGACGACGCGCCAGCCCTCCAGTTCGAGCAGTTCCGAGACGATGCGCGCGCCGATGTCGTGATCGTCCAAGGGGCCGCAGGCCACGAGCACCGAATGGCCCGAGGGCGGTGCGGGTGCGGCGAGCGTCACGAGCTGCGAGATCAGCCGCACGGTCGTGGCCGAGACGAAGTGTTCCTCCGCGACCGTGCTCTCGTTGACGTGCCACATGCGGCCCAGCTCGCGTTCGGCCGGGGCGCAGACGTCGAGCAGCGCCTCGCGTACCGACAGCTCGCCGGCCCGCACGGCCCGGAGCAGCAGGTCGCTGGCGCGCGAGCGGTCGCCCTCGAGGAGGGCCACGATGTAGCTGGCCGTGAGGCGCCCATGCGGGGTGCGCACCTGCAGCGCGCTCGGCGCGTCACCGCCCAAGTTCGTGAAGGCGCCGATGGCCGCGTCGAGCACCGAGAGCGCGTCGTCACGCGCCTGCAAGGGCAACTCCTCCGCGAGCACTGTTCGCAGGCAGGCCAGGCTCTCGGCGAGACTGCCGACCGGCAGCTCGCGCGTGACGAAGGCGACCTTGGACCAGCCGACGTGGTCCACGAAGTCTTCCGGCCGGCCGGCGGCGACCGCGCGCGCCAGGTCCGTGACGCGACCGCGCAGATTCTCGCACCACAGCCGCCTCGCGTCGGGGCCGAGGTCGGGGGCCAGCCCGCCGGCGCGAGTCAGCATCCGCTCGGCCGCGAGGTCGGCGAAACCGCGCGCTCCGCTGTGCAGGATTTCGGCGGCGAGGTTGTCGCTGGCCATCGTTTGGCTGCCCGGGGGACCGAGCGGGTCATCGTACCAACGCGTGCAATGCGGCAGCCCTGCGGCAGTGTGCTGCGGCTCGCTCATGCCGACGCGGATGCGACCTGGAACGAGGGGGGAGGAGCTGCCGCCCGGTGGCGGCGCCGATCTCGTCCAGCCCTTCGCAGCTGCTCCCGGCCCGGATTCAGGCCGTCGTCCCGGGCACGCTCCCGCCGGCAGCAGCTGGGCAGGAGGTGGGGCCGTGGAGCTTCGGAGAAGGCGGTCGCGCCTGAATCCGCAGGCGGCGTGCAGGCGAATGGAAGGCCAGGAGCGTTGACCTCGCCATGACCACTCGCCCGTCCAGCCACCCGATGAGAGCCGCCGCTGCGCTCCTCACGCATGCGCTCTCGTTCGCAGGCGTCCTCGGTGTGACGGCGGCGTCCGCTCGAGCCACGGATCCGGGGGAGCTGCCGCGCGCCGTGTCCCTCGAGACGCTGCGCACGACGCGCTTCGACATGGACTGGATCCTGCCGGAGACGCGCACGCTGCCCCTCGCCGCCCCGGCGGACCAGCCGGTGGACATCGTGAAGCGCGCGAAGGCTCTCGCGAGGATGCGGTTCGCGCCGCCCGTAGGGACGCAGCCGGGGGTCGCACCCGAGCGGCAGACGCGCAGCTTCGGCGACCTCGTGGCCGCGGTCCTCGCCCGCGGTGACGACCTGGAGGCGCGCGATGCCTGGCTTGCAGCTCTCGAGGCGAACCGCCCCGACATCTGGCAGGCGTGTGGCGCCGAACTCGCGCAACTGACGCGAGCCGAGTTCCTACTCGGGCCGAAGTGGGATCCGGCCACGGACGACGACCGAGACGGGGTCTTCATGGGCCGCGCGTTCCGCGCCGACTCCGAAGGCACGGAGCCCTGGTCGAAGATCGACGGCGACCCGCTGGCGCAGCAGGCGCTCACGCTCTTCCGCGCGGACCTCGAGACGATCAAGCAGCTCGAGAACGACTACACGCTCTACCCGTCGAACGTCGGCGCAAGCTATGTCTTCATCCGCGGCACGGCGGGGAGTTTCTGCACCTCGAAGGACGAGGAGGGCCGCCCGCTGAGCGCTCTCGGGATGCAGTTCCGGCAGGACCTGCCCTTCCCCTTCTCCTCCTACGACTGCGATCTGCGCATCCTGAACCGACTCGACGACGACGGCCACCTCGTGACCGACATCTACTCGCCGAGCGAGGACTTCGACTGGATGGCCGGGCAGGACGTGTTCGTGCCGCTCCGGGACGGCGACGGACAACTCGTCGGCATGCTCTGCGCCCGCGTCTTCGGTTTCGACCTCGACGGCGTGCCGGACGGTGAGGACGACGTCCGCCTGGCGCTCCGCTCTTCCCTGGGGAACCTCAAGCGTCGCGTGGACATGGCATTCGCCGAGCACCTCGCGCGGGGCGGGGAGCCGCGCACGCTGGAGGGCGCGCTCCCGGCCTTCACTCTGCGCGGGACGAAGTGACCGCCTCGCCGCGCTCCGCGGCGGGCGACGCAGCGGCGTCGGCCGAGGAGGCGCCCCGCTCAGCGCGTGAGGCGACGTAAGCCAGGAGCGGCATCGCGATGCCCCACTCGATGCCGAACGTGAGCCACCAGGGCACCTTCGGGTCGCCGAACGCGACGGCCCCGAGAGCGGCACCGCCGCGCCAGGAAAGCGGCCCCGCGATCGCCCCGAGCAGCGCGCCGACGAGGTAGCGGCCGCGCATCCAGCGCATCGAATGCCGGATCGCGAGCGCGAAGGTGACCCACAGCACCAGCAGCCAGCTCGGCGGCGCCGGCGCGGGGAAGACGTCCGTCGTCGTGGTGTAGACGCCGGTGGCGAGGTTGAGCGTTTCGTAGACGGCACCGAGCAGCAGCGCCGCGGCAGCGACGAGCGTGTCCGGCCTGCGGTCGCGGATCCACGTGAAGTGGAACGCGACGAACACGAGACCGGCGAGCCATCCCGCCCAGGCCTTGTCATGCGCGGCGCCGAGGACGCACGCGAACCAGACGATCTGCAGGCCAGCGAAGTTCGCGAGCTTCCAGGCGCCGGAGCCTTCCTTCAGCGCCACCGGGTCACGGGTTCCTGCGGTAGAAGTCGCGCATCTTCGTGGCGAGCAGTGCGGGCACGGTCTCGTGCGGGTAGTGGCCGCAGCCGGGGATCACGAGCAGTTCCGACTTTGCGATGTCGTTCGCGAAGCGCTTGCCGACGCTCTCCACGGGATAGGCGATGTCGTCGGCGCCCCACACGAGGTGGACGGGCATCGAGAGCTTGGCGATGTCGCCTTCCCGTGTGCCGTTCTCGTCGCGGCAGAGGTCCACCATCGCCTTCCAATTGCCCGAGTGCACGCTCGCCGTGTAGTACTCCTCGACGCGGTCGGCGGAGACGGGCGCGGGGAAGTGGATGTCGAGGGCAGCGCGCATCTTCTCGCGGTCGAGGACGGCCCAGCCGATCGGCGCGAGCCACATCTCGCGCATCGCGACCTCCTCGGGGAGCCAGCCGTCGGCCGGCCGCGTGTACCCGGCGGAGTCGAGCAGCGTCACGGTGCGGAACAGGTCCGGATGGTCCACGGCCGCGCGCCAGCAGAACTCGCCGCCGTAGCTCTGGCCGACGAGGTGGACGGGCCCGATCCCCAGTTCCTTCACGACGCCGGCAACCCAGTCCGCACACTTCTGGAAGGTCACGGGGCGGTCCTCGGTACGCGTCATGCCGTGGCCGAGGACATCGAACGCATAGACGTCGTGTTCCTGCGCGAGACCGTTCGCGGCGGCTGCGGAGGACCCGTCCTGCGTGCCGCAGACGGTCTCGGCCCACGTGAAGAGCGAGCCGGGCGTGCCGTGGACCAGGACGATCGGCCGCGTCGCTTCCCCCGCGGTCGCCGACTGGCGCGGGATCTCGAGCCAGGTCACCTCGACCTCCGTCGGGACGCCCTCCAGCGGGATCGTCATCGCCGTGCGCTGGAGCCCCGCGGCGCGGAAGCCGGCGTTCTTCGGGAGCGCGAGGAGCGTGCGCTCGACGTCGTCCTTCGAGATGGAGCCGCAGGACAGGAGGGCGACGCTGCCCACCACGGCCACGGCGGATGCGACGAGGATGCGGCGTGTCTTCATGGAACCAGCGTGAAGCGGGGCATGGGCGGCGAGCGTATCGAATTGATGGGTGCGAGCCCGTGGCGGCGCCGTCGCGGCATGGGGTGCAGTGACTCGTGCAGCGCTGAACAACGGAATGCAGGCAGGCGCGAGAGCGGAGGCATCCTCTTGTCGATCCGGCGCGAGCCCGTACTGCTCACAGCCGGTGGCGGCAGCGGTCCTGATCGGCGCCGGGTGACCATCGAGCGGTCATCGGGTGCTCCTTCGACCGACCGGACCGCTGTTCGCACCTTGTCCAGCCGTCTGAGTGGGGACTCGAGCTTCGAGAGCCGTACTGGGCACGGACTCTCTCCGGTCTGGTCGTCCGACTGCTCCCTGCTCCGATCAGCTCACCGGCCCCGGTGCTCCCCGCACGCGCCGCAGCACCTGCCTGACACGGACGCCGGCGCGGTGAGAAGGTTGGAGCGCCGTCCGGCGCTGACGTGCTGGGCAGGGTCCGCCCAGGGGAGGCTCACGCGGGGCGAGAGACAGTGAAGGGAGTGACCCGCGCTGGCGAGCGTGGGCGCACGACAGGTGCCCACTGCTGTAGAGTGTTCGTCCTGGGTGGATGGCCGGTCCGCCGTCCCAGCCCGATTTCCCGGGGGGGAACAAGCATGCTTGGCGTGCTCCTGTGCAGTCTCTTCGTGTTGGCTGACGATCTCACCGTCGACGACAACGGCCCCGCCGACTTCGACGACATCGCCCGGGCCGTGGAGGCGTCACAGCCCTACGACACCGTGATCGTGGCCGCTGGCATCTACCATCCGTTCCATGTGGAGCATCCGCTGAGGATCGTCGCCGACAGCGCGGTCGGCCAACGCATCGTCCACGGGACGACCATCATCGACGGCACCGCGGACGTCACCTTGGTCGGGCTGGACTTCGCGCGCTTGTACCTGCTCGAGGATCCCGGGCCGATCGTCCTTCACAACTGCACGGCTGGCGAGTGGGCGGACCCTGGGATCGCCCCGGCTGTGCGCGTCCAGGAGTGCGAGGCCGTGGTGTTCTCCCACGTCACGGTGCGCGGCAGCAGTCAACTGGACATCAACGACCCGGCCGACGCCGTCTCGATCAGGAGTTCGCTCGCCGTGCTGACGAGCTGCGACATCATCGGCTCCCACGGCTACTCGCCGAGCAGCATCTCCGTCAGCGGCGGGAACGGAGGCATCGGGCTGCACGTCGCGGCCGGCAGTCATGTCCACATGGCCGCGACCTCGGTGAAAGGCGGACACGGTGGTGAGGGCACGAATCCGTTCTCGCCCGTGAACGGTTCGGGTGGAACCGGGATCCATGTCTCGGACTCGGAACTGCTCGTCTGCGGCACCAAGCTGGACAACATCTCCCACGGAGGCTTCTACTCGGACCCGTTCTTCGGCGGCGGCACCTTCCCTGGCTACCCGCTCATCGTCGGCGATTCAGTGGTGCGTCTGAGCGGTGTCAAGCTCGGCCAGGATCCCGGACCCTTCCTCTTCGGCAACTCCACGTTGGATGTGCCGCCGGTCCCGGATCCGTTCGTGAAGGTCGTCGCCGTCTCGTCGGGGGGAGCCACGGTCACCGCGACCTTCCATGGTCCGATGAACGCGCAGTTGCTCGCCGGCATGGGCCCTCTCCGACCACCCCAAGACCTGCCGCACGCACTCGGCGCTCTCTGGTTCCAGCCACACGTTCCCCTGTCGATGTTGTTCGCAGTGACCACGGCCGGTCATCCGAACGCGGTCAACATGCTGCTCCCCGCCACGATGCTCGGCCCCCCCGGCAGCGTGTCCATGGTGCAGCTGGTGAAGTCGCATGGGAACAACCCGCCGTTGCTCATTCCCGGTGTGTTCGTGACGCCGTACTGAAGCTCCTGAGCGGACCGCCGCCGGGAGCGCGCTCCCCTTGGTTGCGCCCACCCCCGTCGGGGGCCATGGCCCCCCGCGCGGAGACGCGGCGTCCGCCGAGGCCGGTCATCAGGTCTCGCACCGACCCCGCTGACGCGGCCGGCCGTGGTCGGACGGCACGCCGGCCGGCGCAAGATCATCGCGGCGATCACGCAGGCGGAAGTCATCCGCGCGATCCTCGTGGCGCCGGGGTTGCCGGCGGATCCGACGGCGGTGCACCCGGCGCGTGGCCAGCCCCTGAGGACAGGCGTCGGGAACTCATCGACCGCGCCGAACGCCCTGAGATCTGCAGGCTGTCAGGGGCACTCGCTCGGCGCGGGCTGGTTCGTGGACTTGTAGAGCGTGTCGGCAGTGAAGCTGCTGGCCTCGTCGAAGGCCATGCACCAGCTGCGCGTGCCGAGCGTGAGCACGAGTTGCACCAGCGCCGGCTCGCTCGCCAGGTCGAGCAGCAGCGGCTCGCCCTTGCCCGCCACCTTGACCAGCTTGCCGGAGGTGACGACCACCGAGCTGATCGGCCCCGAGAGCAGCTTGCCGTCGCTGTACTTGAAGCCCTTCACCTTGTCGGGCGCCTTGCCGGTGAGCTTCCAGCCGCTGGCCGGCAGCGGGTAGGTCACGTCGAAGAGCACGCCGCCGCCCTCGCTCGAGGCCGTGCCGAGCACGCGCAGCGAGCCGCCGGCGAGCGTCGGGTTGTCCTCGCCGCCGCCGAGCACGAGCGCATCCTTGGCCAGCAGCTTGAGCGACGGCTTGGTGCCGCCCTTGAGCTGCAGGCTTGAGCCGAAGAGCGGCTGCGTCCCGCCGCTCGGCGGCGGACTGATGCGCCGCACGTCGCCCGCGATCGAGGCGTAGTACAGCGCGTGGTCGGGGCCGAACACGAGGTCCACCGGCAGCAGCGCATCGGTGGCGAAGACGGCCGGCTGGCCCTGGAACTTGTTGCGCGGCTTGTTGAGGCGCACCGAGAAGATCGTGCTGCCCACGAAGTCGGCGAAGTAGAAGGTGCCGCCCTCGTAGGCGAACTGGCCGGGCGCGAAGGCGCCGCCGATGACCGTCGCGCCGCTGCCGCCGCCCAGCGCGCCCGTGCCGCTGTGCGGGTACGTGAACACCGGCTGGCTGTCGCCCTTCTCGCCGCAGCCCTTCGGCAGCTTGCCCTCGCAGCGCGGCCAGCCGTAGTTGCCGCCCGGCACGACGACGTCGATCTCCTCGATCGTGTCCTGGCCGACGTCGCCCACCCAGGGCGCGCCGGTCTGCTCGTCGATGCCGAAGCGCCACGGGTTGCGGAAGCCGTAGGCGAAGATCTCCTCGCGCACGCCGCCGCCCGCGCCGACGAACGGGTTGTCCGCCGGGATCGAGCCGTCGAGCGCGATGCGCAGCAGCTTGCCCTCGAGCGTCGTGAGGTCCTGCGCGAAGGGGTTGGTGGACGCGCCCGGGCCGGAGATCTCGTCCTCGTCGCCGGTCCAGGTGTCGCCCGTGCTCACGAAGAGCAGGTCGCCGGGGCCGATGCGCAGGCCGCCGCCGCAGTGGTAGGGGTACGGCGCCTCGATGCCGTCGAGCAGCACGACGAGCGAGTCGAGGTCCACGAACGACCCGCCCTCACCGGCCTCGCTGAACGTGACGCGCACGACCTGGTTCACGCGCGCCGCCGTCAGGAACTCGCAGGCGTCACCCGTGCTGATCGTGCGATACAGGTAGAGGAAGCCGTTGCGCGCGAAGGCCGGGTCGACCGCGATGCCGAGCAGCCCGGTCTCGTAGTCGTCGAAGTTGCAGAAGGCCACCGGGATCTCGGCCAGCGTGGTCGGCGGGCTGCCCTCCGCGCCGAGGTCCGCGAGCAGCAGCGTGCCGTCCATCTCGGTGACGAGCAGTCGGCCGTCCGGCAGGAAGGCGAGCGCCGTCGGCGCGGTGAGGCCGGTGAGCACCGGCGACTCGGTGAAACCGGCGGGGACGTCTGCGCGCAGGGGCGCGGCGAGCGCGGCGAGGAGGGCGCAGAGCGCGGCGGACCGGTGGGCGGCTAGCCGCAAAGCAAGTGAGAACGCGCGAACCGTGGTGCTCATGGATGCATCCCCCAAGCATGGAAGGTTGCAGTCTATCGGGGCGGTTGTTCCGTGTCGTGCGTCGCGTGGGGCCGGGCCGAGCGCCGAGTACGCCTCCCGAGCCAGGATCGGGGCTCGTGACTTCGGCGTTCTGATCCTTGCCGTGGGCGCGCGGGGCGCACGGCGTTGCTGCTGGCGGCGGAACCAAGCGCGCAGTCCCGGACACCAATGGCAGTACGCCGGGCGGACGCGCCGCCCCGAACCCTTGGAGATGAACCCACCATGTCCCATGCCCACCCGCATCTGATGCGTACCGCTTGCGCCTTGACCCTCCTGGCCGGAGCGCTGGCCGCCCAGGCCACGCCCATCCCCGGCAATCCCGGCGGCCTGACGCCACCGCACCTCGACCCCACCAAGCTCTACACGTTGCTGGGCGAGCAGCCGCGCACGGCCTTCCAGCAGGAGGGGCTCTTCGGAGTCTCCATCGCAGCCATCGGGGACGTGAGCAACCCACCCGACGGCGTCTCCGACCTGGCCATCGCCGCACCGCAACAGAACGGCAGCTCCGTCAACCTCGGCATCGTGCGCGTGGTGTCAGGCGTCAACGGCGCCGAGATCTACCGCGTGCAGGGCCTCACCATCGGCGAGGCCTTCGGCACCGCGGTGGCCGCCGCCGGCGACATGAACGCGGATGGCGTGCCCGACTTCATCGTGGGCGCGCCGCGCTTCACCGCCGCAGGCTCCCTGAAGGCCGGTCGCGTGGATGCCATCTCGGGCGCCACCGGCGCGCGCATCTGGACCCGTGACGCTTCCCTGGTGTTTCCCGGCGCCGCCACCGACAAGTTCTTCGGTTCGGCCGTCGCCTCGCTCGGCGACCTGACCGGCGACGGCCGCCCCGAGGTCGTGGCCGGCGCTCCCTGCCAGATCAACTCCACGCAGCCGGGCTTTGCGGTCATCCTGTCCGGCACGGGCCTCGTGCTGCAGACCGTCACCGGCCTGCAGGGTGGCGACCACTTCGGGGCCGCCGTGGCCGGCATCCTCGATCGGGACGCCGATGGTTTCGGTGACCTCGTCGTGGGGGCCGTTCCCGAGTTCAACCTGGATCGCAAGGGCTACGTGCGCGTGCTCAGGAGTTCCAACTGCACCGACATCGTGCCGCCCCTCCAGGGCGACCAGACGCGCGATTCCTTCGGCCACGCCGTCATGGGCATGGGCGACCTGGACGGCGACGGCCTGGGCGACTTCGCCGTCGGTGCCCCGGGCACCAACCCCAACACGCTGGGCGGCACCTACGCCAAGCTCTTCAAGTCCGGCGGACAAGTGCACTTCATGGACGGCCTCTCGAACTTCGACGAGTTCGGCGTCTCCCTCGCCCGCGTGGGCGACATCGACCAGGACGGCTACGAGGACCTGCTCGTGGGCGCCACCCAGAACCCCCAGTTCTTGCAGCTGCCCGGCTACTTCCAGCTGCGCTCGGGCCGCAACGGCAAGCGCCTGCTCACCGTGAACGGCGACCCCATCAACGATCCGCTCAACTGGGGCGACGCCTTCGGCATCTCGGTGGCCGGCCTCGGAGACGTCGACGGCGACCACCACCCCGACGTGGCCGCGGGGGCCTATCTCGACGACGATGCGGGACTGAACGCCGGCACCGTGACGGTGTTCAGCCTGCGCTGAATCCGGCGCGCGACCCGTCCCACGGAGGTCCCCTGTCTCCGGTGCAGCACAACTCGGAACAACGGCGGGAGGGACACGGGCGGTCCCTCCCGCCGGGCCGAGGTGAGCGGGGATCGCTC